>ERZ827088.44-NODE-44-length-152965-cov-37.599379_pt1 | contig 152965 bp, 123 predicted proteins | sample MGYA00519922_ERZ827088 | MGnify/ENA primary metagenome ERZ827088 (study PRJEB31778, sample SAMEA3449254) | human gut metagenome | biome: human gut; feature: human-associated habitat; material: faeces | place: United Kingdom | collected 2010/2012 ... | reverse complement strand
AACCAATGATTATATAACAAAAAAGAGGATGCATCATTTTGACACACCCTCTTTTTCAGATAAAGAAACGCCGCCCGGAAGTCATCTCTTCCAGGCGGCGTTTAAACAATTTCCTAATCAACCGGATTATTTATATTCATCCCAGCTCTTGATGGCAATGTCTTCGATGTCCATGGTACAGAAAGCATGGATAAAGGCACTGGCCAGACGGCCGTTGGTAATCAATGGAATATTCAGGTCAATAGCCGCACGGCGGATCTTATATCCGTTCTCCAACTCTGTAGCAGTCAGGTCACGCGGGATATTCACCACCATATCGATTTCTTTCTTATGAAGCATTTCGAGAGCCTGTGGCTGACCTTCTTCACTCGGCCAGTATACACGGGTATTCTCTACACCGTTTTCGGTCAGGAACTTCGACGATCCTCCGGTAGCGAAGATGTTATAACCTTTCGCCTTCAGTTCACGGGCAGCCTGCAGCAAATCGACTTTCTGCTTCAAGGTACCGGTAGACATCAGGACATTCTTTGCAGGAATACGATAGCCGACAGACAACATGGCCTTCAGCACCGCACACGAAGTATCGTCTCCGATACAGCCAACCTCACCGGTAGAAGCCATATCTACCCCCAGTACCGGGTCGGCTTTCTGCAGACGGTTGAACGAGAACTGGCTGGCTTTGATTCCTACATAATCCAGATCGAACAGGTTCTTTTCCGGTTTTTCTACCGGCAAGCCCAACATCACCTTGGTAGCCAGTTCGATGAAGTTCAGTTTCAGCACCTTGCTGACGAACGGGAACGAACGGCTGGCACGCAGGTTACATTCGATAACCTTGATGTCGTTCTCACGGGCCAGGAACTGGATGTTGAACGGACCGGAGATGTTCAGTTCCTTCGCAATCTGACGGGAAATACGTTTGATACGACGTACTGTCTCTACATACAGTTTCTGAGGCGGGAACTGGATAGTCGCATCCCCCGAGTGTACACCTGCAAATTCGATGTGTTCGCTGATGGCATAACAGATGATTTCGCCATTCTGGGCAACAGCATCCATTTCCACTTCCTTGGCGTGTTCGATGAACTGGCTTACTACCACCGGATGTTTCTTGGAAACATTGGCAGCCAGTTTCAGGAAGCGTTCCAATTCCTCCTGGTTGGAACATACGTTCATGGCAGCTCCTGAAAGCACGTATGACGGACGTACCAGTACCGGGAATCCAACCTTCTCGATGAAGGCATTGATGTCTTCCATGGAAGTCAATGCGCTCCATTCCGGCTGGTCCACACCGATGCGGTCCAACATGGCCGAGAACTTGTCACGGTCTTCGGCATTGTCAATGCTCTTGGCAGAAGTACCGAGGATGTTTACATGCTGTGCGTCCAGACGCATGGCCAGGTTATTCGGAATCTGTCCACCGGTAGAAACGATGACTCCGTGCGGATTTTCCAGTTCCAGAATATCCATGACACGTTCGAATGTCAACTCGTCGAAATACAGACGGTCGCACATATCATAATCGGTAGATACGGTTTCCGGGTTATAGTTAATCATTACCGAACGGTAACCTTCCTGACGGATGGTATTCAAGGCCTGTACACCACACCAGTCGAATTCTACCGATGAACCGATACGGTAAGCGCCCGAACCGAGTACGACGATCGATTTATGGTCGCCCAGATAATGTACATCGTTGGCTACACCGCTGTAGGTCAGGTACAGGTAGTTGGTCTGTGCCGGATATTCGGCTGCCAAGGTATCAATCTGTTTCACTACCGGCACGATGCCCTGCTGTTTACGGTGATTACGGATAGCCAGGCTACCGTCTTCCATATCACCCTGATAACCGATGGCACGGGCTACCTGGAAGTCAGAGAATCCCTGACGTTTCGCCTTCATCAACAGTTCGTTCGGCAACTGTGAAAGCTGTGTATGGTTATTTCCCCATTGTTGGAGTTCCATGGAAGTCTGCATGATATTCATCAGCTTGTCAAGGAACCACTTGTCAATCTTCGTCAGTTCATGAATCTGGTCGACTGTATAACCGGCACGCATTGCCTTCGAGATAACGAAGATACGCTTGTCGGTCGGTTCACGTAACGCCTTGTCGACATCGGCAATCTGCAGTTCCTTGTTTTCCACGAAACCGTGCATGCCCTGACCAATCATACGCAAGCCTTTCTGGATAGCTTCTTCAAAGGTACGTCCGATGGCCATGACTTCACCTACCGATTTCATGGATGAGCCCAGTTCGCGGTCTACGCCGTGGAACTTACCCAAATCCCAGCGAGGAATCTTACATACCACATAGTCCAACGCAGGTTCGAAGAAAGCAGAAGTGGTCTTGGTAACCGAGTTCTTCAGGTCGAACAGACCGTAACCCAAGCCCAACTTAGCGGCAACAAAAGCCAACGGATAACCGGTAGCCTTGGAAGCCAAGGCTGAAGAACGGCTCAGACGGGCATTCACCTCGATGACACGGTAATCTTCCGATTCAGGGTCGAAAGCATACTGTACGTTACATTCACCGATGATACCTACGTGACGGATGATGCGGATAGCGAGTTCACGCAGCTTATGATATTCGCTGTTAGTCAAAGTCTGCGAAGGAGCGATAACGATAGACTCACCGGTATGGATACCCAGCGGGTCGAAGTTTTCCATGTTACATACGGTGATACAGTTGTCGAAACGGTCGCGCACCACTTCGTATTCCACTTCCTTCCAGCCTTTCAGACTCTTTTCCACCAACACCTGCGGAGAGAAAGAGAAAGCTTTCTCGGCCAGTACGTTCAGTTCTTCTTCGTTGTCGCAGAAACCAGAGCCCAGACCTCCCAGTGCGTATGCGGCACGGATGATGACCGGATAACCCAATTCCTTGGCGGCACGGCGTGCATCCTCGATATTCTCTACCGCTTCACTCTTGATTGTCTTCACATTGATTTCATCCAGCTTCTTCACGAAAAGCTCACGGTCTTCCGTATCCATGATGGCCTGTACCGGTGTACCCAGCACGCGTGTATCATATTTTTCGAAGATACCTGCCTTATACAGAGCCACACCACAGTTCAATGCCGTCTGTCCACCGAAAGACAGGAGCACACCGTCCGGACGTTCCTTGGCAATCACCTTTTCTACGAAATACGGAGTCACCGGAAGGAAATAAATCTTGTCGGCAACCCCATCAGAGGTCTGCACGGTCGCGATGTTCGGGTTGATGAGGACAGTTTCGATACCTTCTTCCTTCAGCGCCTTCAGGGCCTGCGAACCTGAATAGTCGAATTCACCGGCTTCACCGATTTTCAAGGCTCCGGAACCTAACAGCAATACTTTCTTTATATTTTCTTTCATTTCTTTCTTCTTTTAATGGATTACAGCAACTTTACAAATTCATCGAACAGGAATTCCGTATCGGTCGGACCGCTGGCAGCTTCCGGATGGAACTGTGCCGAGAACCAAGGATTCTTCTTGTGACGGATACCTTCGTTCGAACCGTCGTTCATGTTGATGAAGAGCGGTTCCCAATCGGTTCCCAATGTATTGTTGTCTACCGCATAACCGTGGTTCTGTGAGGTAATGAAACATTTCTCTGTACCTACCATACGTACCGGCTGGTTGTGGCTGCGGTGTCCGTATTTCAGCTTGTAGATTTTAGCGCCTCCGGCTTTGGAAAGCAACTGGTTACCCATACAGATACCGAAGATAGGCAGCTTCTCGTTCTGCATGGCCTTACGGATGTTCTGTACGGCAGCATCGCAGGTATCAGGGTCACCCGGACCGTTTGAGATGAAGAGACCATCGAATTCCAACGCATTGAAATCGTAGTTCCAAGGTACACGGATGACTTCTACATCACGTTTCAGCAGACAACGGATGATGTTCGATTTCACACCGCAATCTACCAGTACCACCTTTTTCTTACCTTCACCTTCGTTATAACGGATAACTTCCTTGCAGGAAACCTTGTCCACGTAATTCACGCCGGCATAAGTAGCCTCCGGAATGTTATCCGGCTCGTCGTCGAATACGATTTTTCCCATCATCACCCCGTGCTCACGCAACACTTTAGTCAGCTCACGGGTGTCGATGCCAGTGATTCCCGGAATCTGTTCACGCTTCAGCCATTCGGCAAGGCTTTCCACAGCATTCCAATGGCTGTAGTTCTCGCTGTAATCGCTTACGATAATCGCTTCGGCATGGATTTTCTCACTCTCCATGAATGTAGGTATACCGTTTGCTTCGATAGTAAACGGAGGTACCCCATAGTTACCTACCAGCGGGTAAGTCAGCGTCATCAGCTGACCGGCATACGAAGGGTCGGTCAAGCTCTCAGGATAGCCGGTCATTGCTGTGTTGAACACCACTTCACCGGCTACCGGTTTCTCATAGCCGAACGACTTGCCATGGAAGCGGCTCCCGTCGTCGAGGATCAATGTTACATTTCTCATTACCTTTATTTATATGTATTGTCGTTTCTATTAAAAATTGAAATTCTGTTCCACGTAATCGATGAACGCCTGGTTCACCAGTTTCACACCCCCCGGAGTAGGATAATCGCCGCTGAAGTACCAGTCTCCCTCATGTGCCGGACATGCTTCGTGCAGGCCTTCCAGTGTCTGATAGACAATCTCTACCTTGGCCTGGGTACCGGCCGGTGTCAGCAGTTCCACCATCTTGGCTGAAACCTCTTCGTCCGTGAACGGCGCATAGATTTCCTTCACATAGTTCACCATCTGTTCTTTCGGCAGTCCTGCCTGTTCCTTCGATTTCCGGTAGGCTTCGCGGATAACATCCACCATGCCCCGTTCCACCAATAATGCAATGGCCGCCTTGAAAGCGATGAACTGCTCCATACTTGCCATATCGATACCGTAATAATCAGGATAACGCACTTGCGGAGAGGAAGACACGATGACAATCTTCTTCGGATGCAGACGGTCCAGAATACTGATAATACTCTGTTTCAGCGTCGTTCCACGCACAATACTGTCATCGATGATGACCAGATTATCCTCATACGGAATCAGGCTTCCGTAAGTTATATCATACACATGGGCAGCCAAGTCGTTACGGGTATTTCCTTCGGCGATGAAGGTACGGAGTTTGATGTCCTTAATGGCCACCTTCTCACTCCGGATACGTTGTGAAAGAATCTGTTCCAATTCGCTATGGCTCGGTTTGTGGCCCAATGCTTCGATACGCTTAATCTTCAGCTGGTTCAGATAATTGTCAAAACCTTCCAGCATACCGTAAAAAGCCACCTCTGCCGTATTCGGGATGAAAGAGAATACCGTATGTACCACATCGTTGTCGATAGCCTTCAGTATCGGATTGACCAGTTTTTCACCCAATAACTTGCGTTCACGATAAATATCAATATCACTGCCACGGCTGAAATAGATACGTTCAAACGAACAGGCCTTCTTCTGTTTCGGTTCATTGATCTGTGCCAGACGCATCTCCCCTTTCTTGTTCACCAGAATGGCTTGTCCCGGTTCCAGTTCCTGAATGCTGTCTGCCGGAACATTCAGCGCAGTCTGGATAACCGGACGTTCCGAAGCCAAGACCATGATTTCATCATCCATGTACCAAAAGCCCGGACGGATGCCCCAAGGGTCGCGCACGGCAAAACATTCTCCGCTACCGGTCAACCCGCAGATGACATATCCTCCGTCCCATTTCGGACTTGAAGTCTTCAGTACATTAGTCAAGTCAATCCGGTCTTCGATGGCATGCGTAATGTCCATACCCACCAGCCCTTCGGAACTGCATTCGTTATAAAGACGTTCCACTTCTCTGTCCAAACGGTGTCCCACCTGCTCCAACATGATGTAAGTATCGGCATATTTCCGGGGATGCTGACCGTCTGCCGTAATATCTGCAAAAATTTCATCAACATTCGTCAGGTTGAAATTCCCGCACAAAGCCAGATTCTTGGCCCGCCAATTATTACGACGGAGAAACGGGTGCACATAAGAGATACCACTTTTGCCAGTAGTAGAGTAACGCAAATGTCCCATATACAGTTCTCCGGCAAACGGCAAGCACTGTTTGGCATATTCAGCATCATGAAGCTGCTCCTGTGTCAGATCCTTGAAACAACCGTGAACCGTACTGAATATTTCTGTAATGGCACCCGAACCGAGGCCACGTTCACGGAACATGTATTCCTCACCCGGATTGGCCTGTAGTTTCACACATGCCAGTCCTGCGGCTTCCTGCCCTCTGTTATGCTGCTTTTCCATCAGCAGGTAGAGTTTGTTCAGTCCATACATCCAGGTACCATATTTTTCCTGATAATATTCCAACGGTTTAAGCAACCGGATCATTGCGACACCGCATTCATGTTTTAGTGGTTCCATATCTAGCTATAAAAGTTTTTTGTATCTGTATCTGCTGTTCTGCTCCATGCCTTTTTCTTCACCTTTCGGTTACGTACAAATGCAACAACGCCCGGATATGCCGAAAAGCAATTCCGGGTGTCGTAGTATTAAACAAAACGATATGAAAAAACAATGGAAGAAAAAAAACGATGTGAAAGCTATCTGCCGTTGCATGTAAAAGAAAAAATAAGCAAAGGGAAACAGCTTCAGACTGACAGCTTCATTTCCATTTGTCCCGAAATTAAAATCATCCGACCCTGCGTTCGAATATCCAATGAATTTCTCCTTATAATAATCTTTCAATCTATTCATCCAACGAATTTATGTCACATCACAATTCGAGTTGCAAATATAGTGACTTTTGAAAAAACAATCTAACGAAAAGACAAGTTTCTGATTCAATGTTTCGATTTTTTTTCATCCATCCGCCTTCCTTCATTTTTTTCTCACTTTTTTAGGGATTTTGTTTTGTGTATTCAAAGAAAGCCGTAAATTTGCATCGCTTTTGAAAAGGAATGCTCAAAAGAGTTGCCGAAATAACTCAGTTGGTAGAGTAACTCATTCGTAATGAGTAAGTCGCGGGTTCGAGTCCCGCTTTCGGCTCCAGAAGGAAGTGCTGATAATCAGTACTTCCTTTTTTTGTAACCTTATCGGTTCAACTAAAAAAGGGTCGGCACAAAGCTTTTGGATTTAACCAAATACCTGACCGACCCTAACCAATCTCTAGCAAAAATATCTGAAACTATTCAAGGACTGTAAATGACGAATACATTTCTACCTCCGAGCTGCCTCCTACTCCCAACTTGTAAGTTCCAGGAGACAACTTCACGGTATTCGACCGGTCGTCCCACCACTCCAATTCCTTGCCTGACAATTCGAATTGGACATCGACCGTTTGTCCTTGAGGAATAGATACCCGCTTGAAGGAACGAAGCGTCTTGACCGGTCCTTGCTCATCGTTCTGCTTATGCAGATAAAGCTGAACAACTTCTTCTCCATCCCGGTTTCCAACGTTCGAAACAGGTACGGTAACCTGTAACTTTTCTCCATCAGCTACGGTTGTCTTATCCAACTTAACGGTTCCATACCGGAAAGTGGTATAACTCAGACCATATCCAAACGGAAAAAGTGGTTTGTCCGTCATAAAACGATACGTCCGCCCCGCCATGCTATAATCTTCAAAATCGGGCAATTGGTTGACATCCCGATAGAACGTTACCGGAAGCCGACCCGCCGGATTATAATCACCGAACAATACATCGGCTACAGCAGTTCCTCCCTGCTGTCCGGGATACCAAGCCTGCAGAATGGCATCACAGGTAACCGTTTCAGGCACAAGTCCAATGGGAGAACCGGAACAATTCACCAGAATCACTTTCTTCCCGGCATCATGCAACGCCGCAAGTAGTTTTCGCTGTACATCCGGCAATTCGATACTTAAACGGTCTCCTTTCCGGAAGCCAGGCAAGTCAACGCCCATCTCTTCTCCTTCCAGACTTGGAGAAATACCACCGACAAAAATTACGACATCCGCCTCCTTCACGGCATCCACAGACCTGGCTATGTCTACCTTTCGCTTGAATCCCATATCAAAATTAAGCTGTGCATCGCTCTGTAGATATTCGAAATCCAGTGTAATATCGTATTTCTTTCCGGCCACTACCTGCATGGAACAAGACTGCCTGTTTCCTCCATGGTGGTTATGGAATGCCAACAACTCCTTCCCATTGACCGTCAGCCTGCCTTTACCGAACGAATACAGGTCAAAAACGATTTCACCGGATACTTCCGGAATGTAACTGCTACGGTAGGTAGCAGAAAAGTCTGTCAGATTTACTCCAGGAGCAAAAACCGTTGCTCCTGACGTACAGAAATTAAACGGAGTAAGCACCTGATTCTCTACATCGGCCACTCCTTCGTGATTGACATTATTCCAATATTGAGCAGTAAACCCAGGCCCCTTTTCAGAGCGACATTTACTGAATACACTTTCCAACAAAGTCTCTCCTACCCACGGACATCCCTGTTCATATATCAGTCTGTCACCTTTACCCAAAGCCGATTGAATTCCCTCCAGAATAGTCACTGTCCGGGCAGGCATTCCGTTGTAGTTTCCCCACATCATCACCGAGTCCTTGGCATTGGGTCCCATAACAGCCACCTGTAAGCCTCCACGTTTCAGCGGCAATATTCCATCCTTGTTAAGTAACAGTGTCATGGATTCTCTCGCCATTTTCAAGGCCAATGAATCGTGTGCCGGCGAAGCCACTACAGAATACGGAATCTTAGTCCACGAAACCTCACCAGAATCATCCATCTCTCCCAAAGCAAAGCGCGCTTTCAACAGCCGTTTCAAGGAACGGTCTACCGCCTCTTCATCAATCAGATTTTTGCGGGCAGCCTCTGTCAAGGATTCGAAAGTCGCTCCACATTCCAGATCAGTTCCGCTCAAGACAGCCGCAGAAGCCGCAGAAGCCGAATCCTTGTGAGTCTTGTGTCCGTTTTCACTGAAAAAATCATTGATGGCCCAGCAGTCACTCAACACAATGCCGTCAAATCCCCATTCCTCCCGCAAAATCTGTGTAAGCAGACGCTTATTGCCACAGCAGGGTTCACCTTCAAAACGGTTATAAGCACACATCACTTCCTTTACATCGGCCTCTTGTACCAACGACTTGAAGGCAGGCAAATAGGTTTCATAGAGTTCACGGGGAGTCAGATTCTCCACATCAAACGAATGCCGGTTCCATTCCGGTCCGGAGTGCACAGCAAAATGTTTGGCACACGCATACAGCTTATCATATTTGCCGTCATTCGTTCCCTGCAGTCCTTTCACTACCTGCACACCCATCCGGCTGGTCAGATACGGATCTTCACCATAAGTCTCGATACCACGTCCCCAGCGAGGATCCCGATAAATGTTCACGGTAGGAGTCCACATCGTCAATCCCTGATACCTTTCCCGACTACCCATCGATACATAATGGGTATTTTTAGCACGGGCCTCATCAGAAACGGCAGTAAACACCTGATAAACGAGGGAATCATCGAACGAAGCAGCCATTCCGATGGGCTGAGGAAAAACAGTGGCAAGACCAGCACGCGCCACACCATGAAGAGCCTCATTCCACCAGTTATAAGGTTTGATACCTAAACGTTCCACCGGCTTGGAAACATCCATCATCAAAGAAATCTTTTCCGGAAGCGTCAGTTCCTTCAACAATAATTCGGCTCTTTCCTCGGGAGACAAGGAAGTATCTCTAAAATCAGACGCCACCCGAGCATTTTCAGCTGTAAGGGCTTCATTATCTGTATCCGGAAACATATCATCCGCATACCTCTCTATTCCGGCATATAGGGGGAATATACAAAAACAGCTTATCAAAAGCAGCGGGAAAAGGTGTTTATTCATACTCATAAGTAACAGATTTAATTTAAGTATTTGAATCGAATACAATTACCATACAAAGATATGAGATAGATTCATAATCACACCGAAAACACATAAAAAAGATTCCCTGCCAGACAAACCGATATACATCTGATTCATCCGGCAGGTTCTTTTCCTTCTCCTTATTTGTTAGGGGTTTCCCAAACTTTTGTTTCAGCGCATTTCAAATCAACCCACTGGTCACCGCACTTCAGCTTGAAGTCTCCGGCTTCCAGACGCCACTTGCCATCATATCCCACAAAAGCAAGATCACTGCCTTTGATTTTCATTGTCACCGTCTTTGTTTCACCGGAATTCAAGGAAATCTTTTCGAAATTACGCAAACGGATATTGTCTGGTGTACTGCTTGCCACTAAATCTTTAGAGAACAGCAACACCGCTTCTTTACCTGCCATCTTACCCGTATTGGTAACATCAACAGTTACTGTTATCTCATCGGCAGCTGTAAACGAAGTTTTGTCCACTTTCAGATTATCATACTTATATGTAGTGTAACTCAATCCATAACCAAACGGCCATTGCACATCCATCACAGAATCATAGTTGTAATTACCTCCCATCTGTCCCAAGTTCTCACAAGGCTTATAATCGTAAGTGGCAAGCGCGTTGATATACTTCGGATAAGTGAAAGGCTGTTTCGCACTAAAATTGGCATCACCGGCCATCAGGTTAGCCAAGGCATCTCCACCATAATTACTCGGCAACATAATATTGATGACTCCCTGTGCCAATGGTTCAATATCATTGATAATCCGTGGACGACCTTGATTCAACACCAATACAACAGGTTTACCGGTCTTGGCCAAAGCTTTGACCAAATTACGCTGATTCTCCGAAAGAGTCAGATCGGTCAGATTACCCGGAGTCTCGCAATAAGAATTTTCACCGATACAAGCCACAATCACATCGGCACGTGAAGCAGCTGCAACCGCCTTGCCGATTTCAGGAGTATTCTCCTCCCACCAGTTGTCGTTCTTATAAGATGCGTATGTTACTCCCGGTTCGTAAATAACGTTTTCTTTGCCATATTTGTTGCAGAGTGATTCATAAATGGTGTTGTATGCACCCGCACATTCATCAGCCAAATGTCCCTGCCAACTATAAGACCAACCTCCGTTCAGACACCGCATAGAATTGGCATTCGGACCGGTCAGGAGGATGCGTTTACCTTTTACAATAGGCAGTACCTCACCTTCATTTTTAAGCAGGACTTCCGACTCCTCTGCAGCCTGCAATGCAATATCGGCAAACTCTTTGGAACCGAACTTATCATATTTCCGGATATCCCAGTACGGATTGTCGAACAACCCAAGACGGTACTTCAGGCGCAAGACACGAGCTACCGCATCGTCAATACGGCTCATCGGCACTTCCCCCTCTTCCACCAATTCCTTCAGATACGTACAGAAACTTACTTCATAAGGAACCATGGACATATCGATACCGGCATTGATGGCTATTTTGATAGCTTCTTTCTTGGTAGCAGCGATATGGTCACGCGTACACAGATTATTGATGTCCGCCCAGTCTGTTACTACCATTCCATCCCAGTTAAGGTCTTCTTTCAACCATTCGGTCAGAAACTCCCGGTTGGCATGGAAGGGCAAACCATTGTCAACCCCGGAATTGACCATTACACTAAGTGCACCGTTACGAACAGCAGCCAGGAAAGGAGCAAAATGCTTTTCCCTCATATCACTGCGGGAAATGGAAGAAGGAGTACGGTCCTTTCCGGATACAGGTACACCATAACCCATATAATGCTTCATACAGGCAGCTACATTATATGCTCCGATATGATTCGGATCATTGCCCTGAAAACCAGAAACAGCGGCCTTACCCATTTCAGCATTCACATAACAATCCTCTCCATAATTCTCCCACATACGCGACCAACGCGGGTCTCGTCCCAAATCAACAACCGGCGCGTAAGTCCAAGGAATACAACTGGCCTTGGTTTCATACGCAGAAACTTCCGCTCCTTTCCGTGTCAATTCCCGATTGAAAGTGGCTCCCATATTGACACCTTGGGGAAACATGGTTCCCCCCAACGTATACGTTGTTCCATGGATTTGGTCTACTCCATAAATGCAGGGGATTCCAATCTCCTTCATGGAAACATCCTGAATTATTTTGATGGCCTCTGCCCATTTTTCTTTCTCCTGCGCCACACTTAAAGGAACATTCAACAGGGAACCTACCTTATATTTACCGATAACGGTATCAAGCATCGCCGTACTCAAGGTAAAACCTTTCTCCTTGCTAGCCCCGAAATCCGTTACGACATCAATCGTGATTTCACACATCTGACCGATTTTCTCTTCCAAAGTCATTCGTTCCAGCCATTGTTGGATATTGGCTTCTATTTCCGGATCAGCAGGAATAGCCGGCGCTACTTTATTTTCGACATTACCACAAGCACAAAAATTAGCGCCCAACAGTAAGGCTCCTACTACATTTCTTATTTGTTTCATACTATAAGTCTTTATCGTTTATTTCTTTACTATATACAAAATCAATCACAGTACATGAACGTTGCCGTTCCCTCAATATCTTCCGAAGAACGTCCGATATAAATCTTGAACCGACCCGGTTCTGCTATCCACTCATGACGCTCGTCATCAAAAAATGTCAAATCATCCCGTTCTACAGTGAAGGCCACCTCTTGCTCCTCTCCCGGTTGGAGCTCCACCTTATAAAAGTCTTTCAGTTCCTTAACCGGACGCAAAACACTGCATTTTTCATCGCCGATGTACAATTGTACGATTTCCTTACCGGCTACCTTGCCCGTATTCTTCACGGTTACTTTCACTTCAAGAGATTCGCCTGCCTTCAATTCTGTAGCTGATACAACAGGCTTGCCATACTGGAATTCGGTATAGCTTAAACCATAACCGAATGGAAACAAAGGCTTGATTTTCTTTGTATCGTACCAACGGTATCCCACCAGAATATCTTCCTTATACTCCTGACGGATACTGTCTCCAGGATAACTGATTTCTCCATAAAAATGAGCGGGACAATCTTCCAATCTTACCGGATAAGAGAAAGGCAGTTTACCGCTTGGATTAATTTCGCCAATCAATACATCGGCCAACGCTTTTCCACCGATGGAACCCAAATACCAAGACTGAATCAAAGAAGGAACTTTTTCTATCCACGGCATATCCACAGCATTACCACTAGTCAATACAAGGACCATCTTCTGGTTGACATCCAAAATACCTTTAATGAGCCGGTTCTGTTCAAAAGGCAGTTCGAAAGTCTTCCGGTCGTCTCCTTCACAATCCTGTTGGTAGTTTTTATTCAATCCACCCAGGAAAATCACTAAATCAGCCTGTTTGGCCTCTTCGATTGCAGCAGAATAAAGAGAATCGATAACCGATTGAGGAATGACATCCGCCCGATCAAACATCGGCCGACCTGCGACGTACCCTTGTGAGAAAGTAATGCAATCGCCGAATTCCTCCTTCAATGCATCCAATGGGGTAATTACCTTCTTGGGCTTCAGCTCGGAAGACCCTCCTCCCATCATCAGATTACGTATAGCATTGTCACCTACGACAAGGATACGTTTGTACGCTCCCTTCTGAATAGGCAACAGAGGTTTCTTATCAAACCTAGACTCATTTTTCAATAATACAATACCTTCTGTTGCAATCCGATAAGCTGTCTCTTCATGGTTTTCATTCGCCATGGCTCCAAATCCTTTGTTCCGATTCATGGAAGTTCTGAAAATCAACCGAAGTACACGTGCAGCCTTTTCTTCTACAACTTCCATCGGTATTTTACCATCTTTGATCATCCGCAGATAAGCATCTCCCCAATAATAATCGTTGTAACCCAAATCAGAATTGGAGGTCAATCCGTTGGTATAAGTACCCAGCTCCAGGTCCAATCCATACATGGCAGCTTCATAAGTATCATGAGCGGCTCCCCAGTCGGTCACTACACATCCGTCGAATCCCCACTCACCTTTTAGGATGTCATTGTTCAATAACTTGTTATGAGCTGCATGTGTACCTCTCACCTTGTTGTAGGCTCCCATGATAGTCCATGTTTTTCCTTCCATGACAGCAGCCTTGAAAGCCGGGAGATAGATTTCATACAGCGCCCGGTCACTGACCTGTACATCGATGTGGTTTCTCCATAGCTCTTGATTATTCAGTGCATAATGTTTCACGCAAGCCGCTACACCGTTTTCCTGTACTCCTTGAATATAAGGAACACACATACGTGCTGCCAAATAAGGATCTTCACCCAAATACTCAAAATTTCGTCCGTTCAGGGGAGTGCGGTAAATATTTACGCCGGGACCCAACAGTACACTCTTGTTACGGAAAAGTGCTTCTTCGCCGATGGCAACTCCATACGCCTTGGACAAAACAGGATTCCAGGTAGAAGCTAGACACGTAAGTGCCGGAAAAGCCGTACAACTGTCGTTTGTCCATCCGGCATAATCCCAACTGTTCCAACAGATTTCCGCACGTACGCCATGAGGACCGTCCGAATACATCAATCCCGGAATTCCCAACCGCGCACACCCCGGTGTGCTAAAACGACCGTCAGCATAGCTCAAACGTGTCTTTTCTTCCAATGTCATCCGACTTAGAGCATCCTTCACCCGTTCTTCTATCGGAAGATTATCATTCAGGTATGCCAGAACACCACCTACAATAATCGGTTTACTCTTGCCGGACAGGATGGTCTGGATCAGTTCCGTCTTCGGTTGATTCTTGACTGTATAAATACCGAACCCGCCTTGGTAATCCCATTTAGCCCATGCAATGTCCAAGCTATCGAATACACTGATGACATCCTTATACCATCTCAACGCATCGGCGACAGGTGCTTTTTCATACATACCGAATTCACCACAATACAAGTGCAATCCCTTTTCATCAGCCACCTGTTTGGCCTTCATCAAGAAAGAGACCAACGTTTCGCGATTCCAAGGTGTCTTCCATCGTCCTACCAGTTTCTTGTCTGTTTCCGATAAACGATTGAACTCATCATCGGTCACCAGATACCCCGGATAATGTACATTCCCCTGATAATTTCCAAATTCAGTCCATTCGGCCTTATAGTGACTTAGCAGAAACGGTTCATAAAAATGACAGCTAAGCAAAATATTCGGATCACCTTGAGGCACCTCCAGATACTGGAATGTCCCTACTCCTTGCCACATGTTAGAGCCCAAAACCAAAACCCGGTCCTTCTCTACACTACGGATTACCTGATAAGCTTTGGCCAGTAACTTATTCCAGTCACTGTGGTCAGGAGCAGTAGGCTCATTCATAATTTCGTAAGCAACCGCAGAAGTAGGATATACTTTAAGTTCAGTCACCAACTCTTTCCATAAATCCAAAAAATGATTCTGTTCGTTGACATCATTCCACAAACGGTTCTGTTTACCTTCATTTCCCGCATTGAAATAATGAGACCTGATGATATGCAGGTCTACAATCACCCGCAAATCATTCTGCATGGCCCAACGAATCCCTTGATGAAGAAAATGAAAAGCCTCCTCATTCTTCTGTCCCTGTTCGTTCCACATCACTTCCTCATCAATCGGAAGACGAACATGGTCAAACCCGTCGCGAGCTATCTTTCTGAAATCGATTTCATGCATACCGTCCTTGATGGCTGGACCGTTTTCAACCCTTTGTGACAACCAATGGCTCAGATTAACACCTCGCCTTATCGCAAAAGATTCTCCGTTAGAAGCATAGCTTGCTGTCCCAAGTACCAACAAAGAAACAATTATAAATAATCTTCTTATCATATACAAAATGATTTTATACCTTCTTTTCCAAGAAAGCAGTACATAAACTACATATCCGTGGATATAATTCAAGCCGACTATACCCACGGAATGTATATAAACTATTTAACTGATACTCTATCTACATAGTAACCATGTCCTACACACAAGAATCCTCCTTCGGCCTTAATCTTATCCAGTGCTTCTTGCGTCAACACGACTTCCAGCATTCCATCTTCCTGGAATTCGACGACTGACGTACCCGGCAAATCATTCCAGGCAACAGTAGTAGTACGAATCTGATGATAGTCAGCCTCGGGTTCCACAGAATAATAGATACTCAAGGTACTACCGGCAATGATGGAGTTGAATGCGTCCAACGGTATCAAGCTGAATGTCTTGTTCGGGTTGCCATCTTCATAATCCCACGATACATAATGGTGTCCCTCCCAAAGAATCGTTTCAGAAACAACAGCAAACGAAACTTCGGTTACCAGTTCACCACCAGCATAGAATTTCACTTCCTGACCGTTGCTGGAAGTACCCTTCAACAGGTATTCTCCATCAGCCATAGCCGGACAGGTAAACGCTATTTCTGTAGCATTCTTTCTAAGGAAATCGGTTACTACCGTACCATTGACATCAAGACTGGTGATTTTGTCCATATTCAATCCTGTCATTACCCATTCACTGTTTGCAGCGATGTGTTCAAATCCACCGGTAATAAGCGAAGAACTTGTCACTGCCAAAAGGTTTGCGCCGAATCTGTTTCCATCCACATCCACCAGACTAATGCGGTATTGGCCATCTGTCAAATCGGTTGGAACTACATATTCTATATAATCACCTAATTCCGAACTTCCGGATGCAGTAACATCAGCGGTCATATCACCGATTTTAATGCTTTTGACCAAGCTAAGATTCGTCCCATACAAACGGGAAGTAGTCCCTGTTGCCACAATCCGTTCCAACCCTACAGCTTCCGACCAAGGCTCACCTTGAAGCGGACTGACCACAATCTGTGCTTCTCTGGAAGTAGAAGCACCTGCAGTTGTAGTAGCCACCACTTTCAAACGATATGTCCCGGCTTCCAAGGAAATATTGATAGTATCCCCTTTCTGCACTTCTACACCATCAATCATCCAAGTCACTTCAGTATAATCGGAAGGTGTTACTGTCAGCTTCATCTTAAAATTTGCATCACGGCTAATCTGTGAAATGACTGCTGGTTCACCATTACTCCAATCAGGAAATACAGGATCCAGAATCTGCGGATAATCATCCGGAGTAATTGTAGAGAATGGTTCCTCCTCGCTACATGAAACACATGCCATACCCATAACCATCAGTACAGCCATCAGTTTTAAATATATCTTGTTCATACCCATTGTTTTTAAAAATTAGTTTACAGAATCCCACCATACGTGAGTATACCAACTATCCTGACCACCCATTCTTTGTAAGGCCTCATCGTAACTTTGCTTGTTATAGGAAGATTCCAGAATCGGATAACAGAAGCGAACCGGAATATCTTTACCGTCTGTCAGATATTGTTCGAATCCATATTCAGCCGGAGACTTCAGTACCGGATAACCGGAACGTCTCACGTTCGCCCAACATTCAGCAGGATTCAGGAAATGCAGGATCCAGGCTTGTGTATTGATAGAACGAACTTTCTGCTCATCTGTATATCCAATCGGGTTATTGCTATAATATTCATCGAATTCTTCATCAGTAATTTCTTCACAATCATAATTATCTGAAAGGAAAGTCATGGCAGCCCGTACTCCTGTCTTGTAATATTCTTCCACAGACATCGAACCTACGCTCCACCCTTTCAAAGCAGCTTCAGCCATCAGGAACATCACTTCTGAATATGTCATGACAACTCCGGGATTATCACTCATCAGGAAAGTAGTGGCCAATTTAGGCTCAACTTCACGTGAAACCGAATAAACGATACTAGGATTGGTTTCAGCCATTTCCTTCAAGATATCACTGTCATAACCGGTAGGCCACGGTTCCCAAGAAAATGCTCCCGGCACACAAGGCTGAAACTCGATGCCTTTCTCTATCATTTCTTCAGTCAGATCAATACGGTTATCGGGACTGGAGGTACTCATCAGCCCATCATAATAGCAACGGGCAATTCTGAATGTACGCGGGTCCTTGGTATCATACAATTGGTTAAAGAAAGTAGAGCACAGATAAGTCGGATTGTTAGCCGGGTCGTTTCCATACAAGACTTTGGAATAAGCATTTCCCCGATAGTCTGAATACGATTCAGAACCGAAGCTATAGGAGATTTCCATGTAATGAATCAACGCATCATCAGCTGAACTGGTAAAAACTCCACCGTCAGCAGCCAACGCAGCCTCAAATTCCTGACGGGCTCTCTCCGGATCTACATTCGAGATTCTCATGGCAAAACGCAGACGGAGTGAATTAGCGAATTTCTTCCACTTCTGAATGTCTCCATCATAGATGACATCACTGGTAAGCTCATCTTTTGTAGCGTCAAACTGATCGACTGCTGCAGCCAGCACCTTAAAGAAATCATCGTAAATATCTTTCTGTTCATCATAACGGGGAGTAAAGAGACTCTCCAAGTAACCTTTGCCGGCCTCGCTATAAGGGACATCACCGTACAGGTCGGTAATGACAGACATGATGTATACCCGATAGATATTCAAGGCTGCATTGATATTCACCTTGGCAGGATCGTCCTTGGTCCGGTATTCGGCATCCACCAGGTTAGCTACAGCACCGGTATATCCCAAGGTCCATCCATATCCCATGATATTGTTATCAATAAAATGACGTCCACCATGGAAAGTAGTATTCCAGCAACCCATAAACTGCTGGTTGAATGCAGAAAGGTAGTTTCTATAGATATCCACCATATCCAACCGTCCATAGGTCTGCAACTGTGCGGTAGTAAGCTGTGCATTCGGGTCGATGACATCTGCTTTGGAAGGGTCCGTATTCATGTCCTCCAGGTAACTGTCACTGCAGGCTCCCAGAAACGAAGTGCAGGCAGTAAGCATGATTGCTATAATTGATTTATTGTACTTCATAATTGATATTAGAATTTGATGTTAACATTGAATCCATAACTTCTGCGTGAAGGAAGAGAACCATACTCCAATCCCATACCAGTTGTATTGTTGTAGTTGGAATCCGGGTCAATGTTCGGAATGTTCTTGTAAAGGATGAACGGGTTTCGGGCTACAAAGGAAACCGTCATGTTATCTATGACACCTTTGAATATCTTCTTAGGAATCTGGTATGTCAAGGTTATTTCACGACATTTCACATAAGAATTGTCATAGATGAACATGGAAGGTGCATTTCTACAGACACTCATCCAATAATCTTCCGGATTGATGTAGATATCATTTTCACGGTAAGTACCGTCACCGTTATCAATGACACCCGGAGCTACGAAACCGCCTGTCGGTGTCCAGTCCGGAGAGCCTTTAGGCAAACCGGCAGCTTTACGCTGTTCTTCAGAACGGTACCATTCTTCACGTCCCTCCAAAGTAGCCAGACTCTTACCGGATTCATAAGCCGAACGGGCAGACATAGAATAAAGGTCAGCACCTACCTTTACATCGAACACGGCAGAAAGCGACAGATTCTTGTAGGCCAATGTCGTTACTACGCCACCGGTCCAGTCCCAGGAAGCATTACCTAACACGTGCGCACTCTTGTCGTACATCGGCAAACCGGTAGCCGGGTCAATCAGTACATCTCCGTTCTCATTGCGTTTGAAGTCAGGACCGATGATAGACCCATAGTTCTCGCCCACCTTGGCAGCCACCTGTACATCCAGCCATGAAGCTTTCTCAAGTTCGAACATATCCATATCATCCACCAGTTCCTTCACTTTATTCTGGTTTTTCGAGAAGTTCAGGTTCAAATCCCAAGAGAAGTCCTTTGTCTGTATCACCCGGGTATTAAGAGCGATTTCAATACCCTTGTTTTCAATCTCACCGGCATTAATCAGACGATAGTTATATCCGGAACTCCAGGAACTGGCCATTCCCATAATCTGATCCCGACTGACCTGAGAATAGTAAGTGAAGTCCAAACCGATACGGTTGTTCAGGAACTTTGTTTCCAGACCGACTTCGAATGAATTGGTTCTGGTCGGTTTCAAGTCTTTGTTAGGTACTGTATTGTTGTTGATGTATCCGATGGTATAGCCGGGATAGGTATATTTTGATTTGGTATATACCAATCCCAACTGATACGGATTCGTATCACTACCTACCTGTGCCCACGACATACGGATTTTACCATAAGGCAATATATTCTTCTTGTTCAGAATTTCGGAGAAGATAAAGCTACCCGAGAAAGAAGGATATACATAAGTATTGTTGTTCAACGGAAGTGTGGATGACTGGTCGGCACGTAGAGTCGCGTCAAAATACAACATGTGTTTCCATCCCAAGTTGACCGCGCCGTATACAGAATTAATCTGTTTGCGGTAAGTATTCTGTTCCACACTGATTTCATTGAAGCTGAGCAAAGCCACGACATCACGAATCTGCATATCCTGAGCAGTAGTGACCGTTGTCAGATTGTCCACCTTGAACAGGTTGCCTCCCAAAGTCGCGTTGAAATCAAAATCTCCCCATGTATTGTTATACAAGGCCAGCAATTCGAAGTTATACATACGGTTCTCAAAAGAACTGATCTGCAGACGACCGGCTTCAAATCCCGGAGTAGTCGGTGCCTGGTAGTCTTCGAAAGTAAACCAGTTCATTTCAGTACCTAATGTACCCTGAATCTTCAGATGGTCATTGATATTCCAAATGGCCTTACCATTCAGACGGAACTGGTCTTTCTGTGAGACGTTACTGTTCTTATATACTCCCCAGTAAGGATTGACGTTATACGGGTCCATACCGTTCCAGTTACTGTACTCCCCGTTCTCATCCTGATAGGTCTTCAGCCATTCCTGGTCATAAGTAGTAGCCAGAGTCATCAGGTTCTTACCGATGTTGGCCTTACTGTCACCCATCGCCGGACGGTTGTTAACATCTTCACGGGTATAATTCGCACTGAAATCCAAATCAACTTTTGCCAAAGACGTATTGGCACGTAATGAGAAATTGTTACGGCTCATGTTGGTTTTCGGAACGATATCCTTGTTCCGCATATCGGTGTATGAGAAACGGACACCGGTCTTTCCATTACTTGAACTGATGACTGCTGTATTGGTAGCGGTCAGACCCGTACGGAAAAAGCCCGACGTATTGTCCGGTATAATCAGATACGGACGTTCCACCCCATCAAAATATTTCAGCATGTTACTGCCGTCAGCCTTCGGTCCCCAACTGGTATTTGTGTTCGATACCGCATCGATACTGTAAGTACCGTTACTACCCATACCATAAATCTGCTGAATATCGTTCCATTTAGACAACTGCGTATCAACCGTCAGCGTACCGTTATATTCCACACTGAATTTTTCTTTACCGTCGGCTTTCTTGGTGGTAATCAGGATGACACCGTGGCTGGCACGGCTACCATACAAGGCAGATGCCGCAGGACCTTTCAATACCGATATATTCTCTATATCATCCGGGTTGATGCTGGAGATTCCGTCACCCAAATCATAACCACCATACGTACCGGCACTACCATAATTTGTATTGTCCAAAGGTACACCGTCAATCACGTAAAGCGGCTGATTGTTTCCGGTCATCTCTGTACTACCACGAAGAATGACGCGGGTGGAACCGGAAGGACCGCTGGCTGTCTGGCTGACTACCAGACCCGGAACGCGCCCTGCCATGGAATTGATGACATTCGTTTCTTTTGCCTTGGTCAGCGCTTCACCCTTCACTTCGGCAACACCGTATCCCAAAGCCTTGCGCTCTCTCTTGATACCCAATGCAGTCACTACCACTTCACTCAACACCTGATTGTCTTCTTCCAACGTAATGTCCATGACACCTTTGGTAGCTTTCACTTCCTTAGAAGTATAGCCTACATAACTGATGACCAGAACGGCTCCTTTTTTTACATCGAGGGTAAAACGTCCGTCCAGATCGGTGATGGTACCGTTGGTCGTTCCTTTTTCTACAATGGAAGCTCCGATAATCGGCCCGGTAGCATCTTTCACGACTCCCGATATTTTTTCTGATTGCTGTACCACCGCCAAAGATTCCGAGGCGGCAACAGACTGCATCTGGGGGATTCCACCTATCAGGCAGAATGACAAAGTCCCACAGAACAATGATCTTCTATAACTTGTGTTCATAGATTTGATTAATTATATTAATGAATTCTGATTACCTGAAACAGAAATTAAAAGTGGAAAACAAAAGTTTTTTGAAAAAGACATCTTTTGCACACGTTCTATCTGCGTGCACAAATATTAATCTGGCTTCAATCATGCTTCATAGGCTTTAGGATTTAATGTTTACGAGTGCAAAATTATGAATACGTAATTAACAGATGAAACTGGTATGTGCTACACTACGTCACGAAATGTACAATCAACATTTCATACCCTATTTTTCGACATTCAAGCCCACTACAGAGCCTATTTTTCTCTTGGAAAAGGAAAATAAGTCCATAAAAAAACGTACTTTTACGAAAAATTTTTCAACGCTTCGCGGCTGTACGAATTAAGTTTATTATCATCTCTTAACAATGAGAAGACTATGAGAACACTGGTTATCCTTTTATTGTCTCTACTCTCTTATGCAGTTCCTGCGCAAGAGAATATCATGTTCAAACACTTGACCGTACATGACGGACTAGCCGACAATGAAGTGAAATGTATCCTGAAAGACAACAATGGTTTCCTTTGGTGCTCTACCAATACAGCTATCAACCGGTATGACGGATATAATGTCAAACAATACCCCAATACATCAAACGGTTTAAGCCTGTCCGCTTCCATCGAGCAGATACAGATGGACTACAACGGTGATATCTGGATAAACCGATACGGACACTATTTCATTTACGACAGAGAAAAAGACCAGTTTATCGATGCCCAGCCTTTATTGGACAAATACCAGCTTCATAACAACACGTATCCGCAACAAATCTTCATCGATGACCAGAAAAACCTCTGGTCCTACAACGGACACATCATGAAATACTATAATTTCAAGGATGACATCACCTATACCATAGAAAATCTGCCAGATTATATAAAGTTCATGTATGTCAAACAGCATTACTTGTTTTATATCGATGCGGAAAACGACCTGTTCATTACCGATACATTCAATAAGAAAAGCTTCTATCACGTTTCCTTGAACCAACTGTTCGACAAGGAAAAGTACCTGGACTACAAATTCTACGTAGACAGCGATCTGGATATCTGGATTTACAGTTCAAATACCCAAGGGCTCTGGTTGCTGTCCAAAGGAAGCGGAAACTCCTGGGAACTCACAACCATTCAACACATATCCTACCTGTTGAGCAACAAAGTCATCAGCATTTGTGAAGATTACGACCGCCGGATCTGGATAGGAATGGAATATGACGGAATCAGCGTCTATGACAAGAAAGAAAAGGCCCACAGACACATTTCGCAAACCAACGACACACATTCATTGGGAAGCAACAAAGTATGGTGTTTCTATTGTGACAAGGAGAATACCATGTGGGTAGGTACCATGCGAAACGGAATATCCTATTACAACAAAGATTTCTCACCGTTTACCAAAACCGTCCAACCTGTCAAGCACGACATCTCCTGTTTGACGGAAGATAAAGACAACAACCTGTGGTACGGAACAGATGGAGGAGGCATATACCGGATAGATCGCAACGGAGAAAGCACTCATTTCAGCAAGGAAAAAGGGAACTCGTTCAGCGATAAGATAGTATGCCTATACTGTGATTCCAAAGGAAGAATCTGGGTAGGAACTTACCTGGACGGATTCGGGTTTTATCAGGATGGGAAATTCCACCAATACCCTTTTTCGGATATTTTTCCCCGGAACCCGATAAACAATAGCATCTGGAGCATGACAGAAGACCGCGAAGGTAACCTCTGGTTAGGAAATCTAAATGACGGCCTGCACATGTATAATCCCGATAAAGCAGAATTCCATACCTATTTACCCCAGAATTCCAAACTGGGTAATGCCCATGTCATGTCTGTATACTTCGATGGGAAACAATCCGTCTATATGGCTACGTGTAATGGCATGAACATTATCGATACCCGAACCAAGGAGATAAGCAGCATACGGAGCAATAAGAAACATACACAAGCTATCAAAGATTCCGTCCAGAACAACATCTATGTAGACAGCAGAGGACTCATTTGGATAGGTGGAAGAGAAGGTCTTACGGTGTTTGACACCAGACTTGATACACTCTACTACATAAATGACAACAACAGTAAACTGAAAGGAAGTCTTGTAAGAGGCATTACAGAAGACAACCGGCAAAACATTTGGGTAGTCACCACCGACGGAATCACAAAGATCCAGATATCCACTGATAATCATCGGAACAGCTACCAGTTCACCTGCCATCCTTACTCCAAGAACGACGGGCTGCAATCTTCGGACTTTGTACATAATTCCATCTATCGCGCCCACAACGGAAATATCATGATAGGCGGAAACGGAGGATATTATAGCACCAACCCTGATATGCTACATAGCAGCCGAAGGGCGATGCCGGTCATATTTACCCGATTGAAAGTTTTCAATCAGCCCATCGAAGCTGATTCCCTATACGACGGACACGTTATTCTGCACAAGAATATCGAACTGACCGATAAGATTGTCCTGAAAAACAGCCAAAGTACATTCAGTCTGGAATTCTCCACGCTGGAATACATCAGAACGCACAATCTGCAATTCTCTTTCCGCCTGAAAGAAACCAACGAGAACTGGACTATGTTGAAAGACAATCAGATTTCTTTCAACAACATGGCTACAGGTACCTATACCCTGGAAGTTCGTGCTACAAACTCCGACGGATTATGGAGCCAACCATCGTCACTCATCATTGTCATAGAGCCTCCTATCTGGTTAAGCAACTGGTTCATAACACTCTATGTTCTCATATTCATAGCCATCATTCTTTACGCATGGTTTCTGAACGACCAGAAACACAAGCGAAGAATGAAATACAAGGAAATAGAGCTGGAAGCCCAGAAGCAGCACGAAATCGATGAAATCAGAATCAACTTTTTCACCAATCTCAGCCACGATTTCCGCACTCCGTTGTCACTTATTATCACCCCGTTGGAGGAGCTGTTGAAACAAGACAGTGAAATGAAAGGCATGCTGAACATCATCTACAAGAATGCCATGACACTTTTGAACCTGGTTAACCAGATATTGGATTTCAGGAAACTGGAAATGCAGAAAAACACGGAAATCCAAACAAGTTGTGGAGATTATGTCCAGTTCGCCAATGAAATCATCAAGAGCTTTTCGGTTTATGCGGAAACCAACCACCTGTCACTAACACTCGAAAAACAGACTGACAGCCTCCCGATAATGTTCGACAAGGATAAAATGCATAAGATATTCATGAACTTGTTGTCGAATGCGGTCAAATATGCCGGAAATCCTGGAAAAGTGACCATCAAGATATGGACTGAAAAGGATAAGGTCTATACAAGCATTGCAGACAACGGACCGGGGATAGACGATGCCAACAAATCGAAGATTTTCGACCCGTTCTTCCAGATACCCAACAGCAAGGCATTATATGGCAGCGGAATAGGTCTCCACATCGTCAAAGATTTGCTGAAAGCCCATGGCGGTGACATTTATGCGGAAGATAACGAGCCGAACGGTACCCGATTTATCTTCTACATCCCCATCATTTCCGCTACACAGGAAACAGAGATTACGGATCTCCCTGAAGATGAAAACATTGCCAACCCTTTGACAGAAGAAGCACAAGAACTCCCTGAAACGGAAAATCCGGGAAAGACAGCAGTCCTGGTAGTAGAAGATTATCAGGATTTAAGGAATTTCCTGACGGACTCGCTCAAGAAGGAATATACGGTCTATGCTGCCGTCGACGGCCTGCACGCATTGTCTATTCTGAAGAAGGAACACATTGACCTGATAGTTACGGATGTCATGATGCCGAACATGGACGGAATCGAATTATGCCGGGCCGTGAAAAGCAACATCAAGATTTCACACATCCCTATCATCATGCTGACGGCCAAAAACGACATCGAACATGTTACACAAGGCTTCGTTGAAGGTGCAGACGATTATATTCAGAAACCGTTCAACCTGGATATCCTGAAACTGAGAATGCGCCGGATATTGAAATGGAAGCAAGAATGTTACCGGAAATTTGCAATAGCAAACATTCCTACCAGTGACATCACTTCCAGTTCGTTGGACGAATCCTTCATGGAAAAAGCCATCAAAGCGGTAGAAGACAATATCGAAAATCCACAATTCTCTGTGGAAGAGCTCAGCAGCATCGTCGGCATGAGCCGGAGCAACCTGTATAACAAGCTCATGTCCATTACCGGAAAAGCCCCCAGCGAATTCATACGTCTGTTAAGGCTGAAGAAAAGTGTCAAATACCTGCAAGGTACCCAAATGACCGTAGCCGAAGTAGCTTACAAGGTAGGATTCAATTCCCCCAAAATATTCACCCACTATTTCAAGGAAGAATACAAGATGACTCCTACAGAATACCGGAAGGCGAAGGAAACGTAGGAAGAAGCTTCCTGATTCCTACGTATCACACCCTTCTGTAAATCCCGCCAAACTCCTGAATTTTCCAGGAGGCTGGCGGGATGGATAAAATCAACTCAACGGGAAGGACTTGAAGCGGCTCCTCTATTCGTCATCTTCCGCCGGTGACGGACATCGGTTGGGCAATAATTTCAAAGATTTCGGCATCTCCTTCAATAGTCACTTTACTGACCTCATCGTTTGCCAGTTCCGTTTTAAAGAAGGAGGAAGAAATGCTCGTCTCTGAAACCAGCTCACCTTTTTTGCCGAACTGTTTGAACGTCAAAGGAGCGGAAAGTTCTCCCATCAGAAGCGTATACCCCTTGACACCTTGAGGAACCTCAAAAGACAGGCTCTGAGTCACCCGGCAGGATGTTCCCGGATTCTGATCGAAAGCATAAACGGCCTGTTGCGGTTGTTCCATCTCCAGTTTGAATCCCAAGTTATCGATGCGAACCGGATTGACATCGAAGGTACGGACGGAAGCATAGTTCTTGCGGTCGGATTCAAGTCTTTTCAGGCGTACATAACGTGCCTTTACAGGTTCTCCCTGCCAATGGATAACATACTGCTTGGTCAGTTCTCCAATCAGAGGAACCCATGTCCGGCCGTCGACAGAACATTCCAAAGCCGCATGGTCGAAATAGTCTACATCATCCACAGAGTTTCTTCCTTGCAGAATGGAAACTTCCGTTACATCACGAACATCCCTCAAGTCCACTCCAATCCAATCGCCGTCCTTTTGTCCGATACCGGAAGTATAAAACGTCGTCGAATCATTGTCGAGCATCAGTTTGGTAAGGATTGTTCCCGAGCTTCCGAAAGAACCGATTCCTTTATAGTCTTTAGGTGTCGTGCCAAGTAACTTTTTCAGGAATCCGTGCGCCATGTCATCCATTGCGTTTTCGTAGAAAGGCTGCAATTTCAGCGTCCCCGACTTATGAGCCTCATAATTCTTGCGGTCTTCCTTGCTCATCAGGTTCTGTATATACTTGCTCCAGAAATCAGCATCATTGTTCCCGGCACGATAGATTTGAGCCAGCTCTATGGCACGCTTTCCCCTCGTACCCAGTTTGCCGAACTCAATCAGCCACGGACGAAGCTCCTGTAGCAAGGCCTTATTCTCACAGGACTTTTCCATTTCAGCCGGAACCTTTTCCACCTTCTCAAATTCAGCTTTGAGCAACCGGGCCTCATCGTCGTTCCAATCCGCCATCCGGAAAGTCTTGGTCTCCCAGGATTCATCGCGACGGTAACCGTTTTCCGTATCGCTGGAATGTATCGCAAACGTACGGTAAGCATCTTTGGCTTTGGGAGCCAGTTCCACCAATCCTCTTTCCCAGTTGTCGATAGGGTTATAGTTGGCGATGTTCCATGCATAGTCCGCAACACCATACAAGGCAAGTTTAGATGCCTCACCGTGTTCCATGGGATTGCTGATGACACCACAGACCTCATTTTGTGTCAGCGAGGTGTCCAATCCGTATACAGGCCCCTGCAAAATGAAGTTGCGGATATAATCGGTTACCGGATAATTCCACCAATAGTACGCAGGTCTTTTGATGCGTGAATTTATCCATTCCATGGTTTCGGGAGTCATGTCACTACATACCACATCTCCAGTCCAGAACACTTTAATATCCGGATTCAGACTATTTCCATAAATAGCCAGACTTCCTTGCGGAGTAGGATTTGCCCAAAGCTTGGAATAGTCGGTAGGACAGACAGTCAACGGAGACACATCTCCTTTGGCCTTCACAAAATCATCCGTCAGCCGGTTCAAGAGTTCCGTCTGTTTCAGCGGATTGGTGCCTTCACCGGAAATATCATCGAAGAAGATGGCGAAATCCCTTACCCCCAGGTCGTACATCCAGTTGAATTTGTTGACCAGGTTCTGATAGTCTTCTTCGTTCCATTTGATGTCCTGTCCCGGATGAATGGCCCATACAAAATCCACCCGGTTCCGTTTGCAGGCCTGCACCAGTTCCCTGATGTTTTGGGCTTCTTTCTCGGGATACGGCAGCCTCCAGTTCGGACAACTGTGGTACGGGTCGTCTTTGGGACCGTACAGGTAAGTGTTCATTTTGAATTTCCCATAGAAATCGATCAGCGACATACGCACCTGATGCGACCACGGTGTACCGTAAAAGCCCTCTACTACACCCCGATTGGGCAAGTCCGGATAGTCGTTAATATCCAGATAAGGCAATTCCCCGTTCTGAGCAACGGGACTTTCCAAAAGCTGGCGTAATGTCTGGATGCCATAAAAGGCTCCTCGTTCATCGTAACCCACGATGGATATTCCTGCTTTATCAATGTGCATGGCATAAGCTCCGGAAACTTCCTTTATGCCTTGCTTGCGTGCGGCTTTCTTTCCAAAGTCAAGGGTCAGCTTTACCCCTTTCTTCGCCAATGTGAGAAAGTCCAGGTTCTCCGAAAACTTATGCTGTTTGTCCTTCAGGACCACTCCGCCTGTAATATCCAGCACCCCGTTTCCGTTGACGGTCAATTCGTGAGGAGTCGGATTGATAATAATTCCATGGTGGTCTATCTTCTTTCCGGGAACAGGCAATACTTGTTGGATTTCCAGTCTCTGTGACGATAAATCGAACTCAGTTTCTTGAGCGAAGAGGTTGCCGCATGCCAGTGCGCATATCGCTCCTACCATTAATGATTTGTGATAATGTCTCTTTTTCATAATAACTGAATAGGGGTTTATCCAACAAAGCTATCAATTTAATCTGAATTAAAAGTTGTTTTGTGTCAAAAAAGACTGTATGGGTCTACTGCTCTATCTCTCGGGGTTGAATGTTTACCTTGCAAAACTTTAGTCACTTTATTTTTTGTTTAATCTTTTAACCTCTTTGTCGAAGTCACTTTCAAGCATATCCATTTCTCGCTTGCGGTATATTTCAAATTCCTTTTCAGCTTTTTCTATGGCTTGTTTATGTGAAATATTGCCTTTGCCGACCAAGATTTTTCGTTTGTGAGCTATAATCTGATTGTCAAGAGCTTCTATCCAGTCCTTCATAGACATAGGGTTCATTTCCAATGCCTGGAATTCTGCAAAATCGAGAAATCCTGAAACTAACAGATTCAGTCGTTGCAACTCTATTTCTGACAAATAGTTTTTCGCTATTTTTACATCATCTTTGGTTACGTAATTACCTTTGAAATTAGTCATTCCGACAAACGGCTTTTCATTGGCAACACGGTTGTATATTACCTCAGCAGCTGTATTCTCATGAACCGCATAATGCAGTTTATTCTGCACGGTGGCGAAAAAAGTTTTAGTCATTTCACTGCGAGGATCATAATCCGTAGCTGTAGCATATATGTCCGTAACCTGCTGGTAAAAATTTCGTTCGCTACTACGAATATCCCTGATACGTTGCAATAATTCTCGGAAATAGCGGTTTCCTCCCTGTTTCAGCCGTTCATCATCCATCGCAAAACCTTTCTGAATATATTCATGCAAACGTTGTGTCGCCCAACGCCGGAAACGTGTGGCTATTTGAGACTGGACACGATATCCCAAAGCTATGACCATATCGAGGTTGTAATGAGCAACATCTCGTGATTGTGTCTTCCCTTCTATTGCTCCATGTTGAGTGGTTATTCGGAAATTCCGAACAACCACATTTTTATCAAGCTCTCCATCTTCAAATATATGCTTAATATGTTCGCTTACATTTGACTTACTCGTTTGGTATATCTCTGACAACTGGCTTTGTGTCAGCCACAAGTCTTCGTCAGCATAACGTACCGATACACGAGTTATTTCGTTATCGTCCTGATATAGGATTATTTTGTTTTCTTCGTTCATTTTTATTATCTGAATCTTTATTTGCTATTCTTTAAATTCTCCTTCAATGCCAAACCTTTTGCCGTAAGGCGATATTTTTGCAACTTACTTTGCTTCTCATTAGGTAAAGTAAACTCTATATAGCCTTCATCCATAGACGGTTTAAGATATGTATTGCGAAAATATGTCCGATGCTTAATTCCTAATGTTGATTGCAGTGTTTCCCTATCTACTTCACCATCTATACAAGCAACAAGAGTTCTTATCTGTTCAGATACATTGTCAACATCATGAGCAGTATCATGAGCAGTATCATGAGCAGTCATAGGAAAAGTAACACGAATAAAGTTGTCAGTAAACTTAAAGCACTCTTCTCCGTATGCTCTTAGTATGCGAGGAATTCCGGAGCCTAACGACTCTACCAATTCCAAATCTCGATAAATTCTCATCAACTCTTTGTTGCGTGGAATTGATATACCATTAAAGAATTCCTCCTTGGAGGGAGATTCCGGCAAACGCCCAGCCGAGGTTATCTCCAGTCTATCGGGAAATATCTCAAATTTGGGCGGCACCTCAAAGGAGTAATCGTTATGTACAATCGACTATAGGCACCGGAGCAAGCTTGGTCTTTATCTCCTCGCTGATTTTTTCCGCATCGCTTTCTGCATCCGCCATCCCGACCATCTGGTCATCATCACTGTACCGAATATCAATGTACCGCCTTCACCATTAACAAAAGCAGACACACTCCTAAGCCAGCTTTTTGGCCGCTTAATTTCAAGCATTTGTTTCTTATCGTATGACGTTGCTTCACCTATAAATGACTTAATATCTAATTCCATAACAAATCCATTTATTAGATAAAATTTCACTTTCCAATTCTCAGTATACTTGTGTATCCTCAATTATTAATGGCGTTATAGTGTCTCTTAAAAATGAATCTTTTTTATTTCCACATTGCCGTAGACATAAAATACGTTTTAATTCTGTATAAATTTTCCCACTAACAGATTTTATATCATCTTCAGGATTTCCACATTCTTTACTTTCTTCTATTGCTTGCCGTTTTGCTGCAAGACATTCATCTATCTTATTTTCACTTCTATATTTCTTATCCAACAAAGCTATCAATTTAATCTGAATTGAAAGTTGTTTTTGTGTCAAACAACAGCCAACGCCATACATAACAACAAACTGTTTCGTGAACGACAACATATCACTGAACTCCATCCGCCAAGATTTTATAGGCAGCCGGAAAGTGAACGGGTATGGAATATGTACATTGTCAGCTTTATTGAGTCATAGCTTTCAAACTGCCAACTATTAAAATACACTTGAAGTATAATTTTACGACCCACATCATGTGGAGATTTTTCCCATTCATGCAAGGATTTTTGAAGCAATAGCATCAAACTACTTTTCCCAGATCCCAATTTCCCAATATCCCTATGGAAATGGGTAACATATCATCATTCAAAATTATTTTCTTGAGTAAATCTGCATGGACCTGATAGACAAGCAAATCTTGCGCTGTTTCATTATCTGACCACATTTTATACTCTTGAATTAAATCGTTTATATCAGATGTGTCACATTAATTTTCTTATACTTATTTCCCATACCAAGGACAAAAGCCATTTGATCTTTAATAATCAATTCACCTTTTTGAAGCCCGGCTATAGCAGTTCTGATTTCCTGGAGTTCCTGACCACTCACACCAAACAAATCCTTGATGACCTTATCGTCAATAGTCTGCTGCTTCATAATCAGAGGGTACTGGGCATTGGCATAAAAGTCAAAACCTTTTGATTTGAAGCTACTCATGTTCTGAGTGGCAAGAATAATACTCAGACCTTTATTTCGTCCTACAGCAATTAGATTACGGAGAGGGCGATTGTCAAAGTCAAGCATATAGTGAGCTTCATCAATAATAGAAAAATGACGTATTTGTACAACTTCGTCATTTACTGTTTGCTTATCCAGTAGCTCATAAATGTTGTTAAGTTTAGACATCAAGAAATACACAATAGCTTTGGCAATAGGGCCATCTTTGGGATATCCATCCATTTTAATGATGTAGCTGTCATCAATCAAGGAAACTTTATCTTCTGATTCAAAGATATGCGCATTAACCAATTGTTTCAGAACAGAAGAAATACTATCATCATTATTTGCATCTTTCATTCGTGATTGATAGCATTTCAGCATTAATTCAAATGAAATAGGGGCGCCATTTGTCGATTTGTAGGCTTCTACAATAGCTTCACTAAGACGGTTGTTCATGTTGGCACTCGCGCTTACTCGGTCTATAGAACATAAAGCAGAAGACATTTCTGTAGAGTACAGATTAATTTCATTGATAGAGCGTCCAGTGAAATCCTTAAATGGTGTAAAAGGCAATGGCTGTGTCAATGGATCCAAAATACAAGAACGGTCCACATCGAAGAGAGATAACCAATGGTTATTCTGTATATCGCTGAACTCTCCTTTGTAATCAAACAGAAGGAAGTTCACAGGATATTGTGATTCCGTGGATAACATTCTGAATTGCTGAATCAAGACTGCCAGCAAATTGGTCTTTCCGGAACCTGTAGCTCCCGCAATGATAATCTGTGAGTTGGTAATGGAACGACTGTTTATATCTAATGTAGCTTCCATTTCTTCATCACCATAGTTCCCAATCAGAAGATTCAGGACTGGAATATCTTTTGCCATGGCTACTTTATTGTTCATTGCGTATAAGAAGGAATCCAGATTGTTGTCAGCCATCAGATAGTCACGCCCACGAAGCATTTCTGCTGCGATAATTCGAGAAAGGGTAGCGTTTTGAGTCCAATCAATGTTCAAGTTTGCGTATCTTAGTTTTAACAATGCCGAATATAAGGTACTCAAATCGTGCATTGTGAAAAAACTGGGAGTAATTCGTATGGATGACACAGACAATTGTATATCCTTGTAATCATCTATGGAACGCTTTGTAGGCAAACTTAGTCCCACGATGAAGCAGATACGCATTACCTTATTCTGATTCAAGTTTATACGTTTCTCCCGATCTGCCGTTCTGGAAAGATTGATTTTTGATTCAATCAGTTCCTTGATTGGATTGATTGCATCAAACAATCCTTCCATTTGGCGCGTATTTGAAAAATTTATGATGCTCATTTTTTTTACTGATTAAGAGTTAAACTAAAATAACCGTCTTCAACCGTAGTATTCTGTGCTTCTACATTGCGATGAAGTGTATAGGTTTTGGAAATAAACGGTTCCAGTTTGATGTAGTCGCTGTCTGTTCTGATTTCAGAGGTCGTACAAAGCAAAATAGTTTGTTCTGCCAATTGTGGAAAATATTCTTCCATCAAGGCATCACGACTTTCATTGTCAAGAACACCCATTACTGTATCAATCATTACAGGTGGATTATAATCTCCCAGGTTTCGCAATACTTTCAATAAAACTTGGATAAAGATTTGTTTGGATGCAGCATTAAGCTGATTCAATGAAATCTCATTTCCGGCAGTATGATAGAGTTTTATATTGAATTGTTCAATGCTGTCGGACAACTCAACTTTGGCTACATGACCTTTGTATGAAACAAGTAACTTGTTGAGCTGTTGCTGCATTTCACTTTCAATCTGGGCTTTTTTCTTCTTCAGCAAACTGTCTGCAATCTTTTCAAACAGAGGTTTGAGCTTGACCAAAGTGTCGAATTTAATATCAGGTTCTTGCTGGATTTGTACATCAAACTGATGAATCCGTTTCTCAAGACGTTGAATATCTGCTTTCAGTGTCACTTCCTGAGCTTTCAGTTTCTCTATCTGTTTTTGAGCGGCTTCATAATTTTGAATTAGATATTCATTACCACCGGCCTGTGTTTGTTCCAAAGTCTGTTTTTGCGAACGTAAGTTATCCAACGTGGAAAGTTGAATTTCCAGTTCCTGGCGCTGGCGGTCAAGTGCAATGAACTGATTGGAGCCAGTTCTTTTTACCAAGTTGGATAAAGCGGTTACTTCCGCTTCGTCAAGATAACCAAAAGGATCTTCTTTATTAGTACTATTTTGGATAGCTACAATATGAGATACAACCTGTTCTTCATCCACAGATTCACTGCACAGTGACAAATCTTTTAAGTAAGTTATAATTTTGCTTGTCACATCTTTCAATGTCTCCAACGGATAGGCACCGGTATTCTCTTTCTGAAGCTGTTCCTTTATGTGCAGGATATTATTGATTTCTTGTGCCAGGTTTGAAGCTAATTTAGGCAAGAATAAATCAATTTCTATGTTGTCAACAAATGCTTTTAGGTCCTCAGCATAAGTTGCTGCACGCTTTACAATATCGTCAATTTTACTGGCAAGCTCCTGTATCTTTTTGTTAAGGGCAGATGCTTCTTGGGCACCGTCTTTTGCCCGTTTATATTCCACTTCTACCGACGCAAGATACTTATATTTTGTATCTTGTTCTGCGATACACGTATTTAAGTCTGCGGTCAGTTTGTCTTTTTGTGCGCATAGCTCATTATATTCCTGTGCTTCTTTTTCTGCTTCAAGACGTTGTTGAGCCCATTCCTGTTGTAGCTTTTCAGCGGCACGCTTTAACTGAAGATATTTTTTGAAGCCCAATACATTCTCAAAATTATCACGAATGGTTTGGGCAAATACATTTTTCTTCAGCAATTCACTCGATTGCATTGCATCAAACAGGAAATACTGACTCAGTTCCTGAGGAAGATTGGCTTTGATGATTTTATTGATTTCCTGTTCTGCTTTTACTCGGTCCTTGGGAGCAGTCATTGTACCGTAAACATACATGTTACCGTTCATGTTCAGCGATACGCTTTCCAATGGTTTTCCTTGCGGATTCAATTGATAAACACGCTTTAATATGTACTTCTGTTGCTGACCGAGTACTTTCCCTACAAATGTTATCTGTAAGGAAATCTCAGGCTTGGCTGTGTTTAAGGCTCCCTGATTGAGCAATTCCATGAAATGCTCTTTGTTTTCAATTTTCAGACCATAAAGAGCTCCGCTTATGGCCTCGAATAAAGTAGTCTTACCGCCACCATTTGCACCACCAATCAGAATAATAGGACGATCATCATCGACTGTCAAATCCAAATCAAGTGACAAGTAAGTCTTATAATTACTTATTTTAATTCTCTGTATCAGCATAATCGTATCTATTGACGTATTTTTTGGATGGCATTACGGATGATATCTTCCGTTTCATTATCACTCATTTCTATCACATCAACCTTTTTGGCATGATAGGCTTTCAGAATATCTTCACTGAGCCATTCAAAGTCTATCCCTTCAGCTTCGCAAATAGCTTCTATCATTGACAAGTCATCCTTACGGATACCGTAGTGAACAAATTTCGGATCTATACCTTTAGCCATAATCTTTATGCGTTTTCAGGATAAAAAGCATCCCAGTTTAACAAATCAGTTGTATTCTCAATCGGTAGTTTGGAATATAGCCAGTTACTTCCATCTTGAATGATAACTCCTCCATAAAGAGGTGTATCTTTAGTTGAATGTTCCTGGATATATTGCAACAGGGCATTATGTTTCTCTGGAGCAAATATATCACTGTTTTCTTTCTTAGTATCGAAAAGATATACATGTCCATTCTTCATACGGATAACAAAATCAACATAGAATAAAGATTTTCCATATGCAATGGCGTAATGTTGTTTTCCTTTATCCCCATTCTTATACCACCAGTCAATCCATTGTGAATGTTCTTCCAAATATTTCACAAATTCCTTCTCTGGGTTGGAAGCTACATTTAGTTGTATGAATGGCAGCAAAGCGTGATTTTTTGCAGTCTCAATATGGTTGGTTTCACTGTCATAGACTCTTTCTTCCGGAACTTCCCAGTTATATTGTTTCAATTCTCTGGCAGCCGCAGATCTTTTCTTTGCCCGTTCTCTTTTACGGGCGTATGTTTCTAAGGCCGTGTCCAGTAAACGGTCAAATTTGGGCCTGTTATCATAATAAAGAATGACCTTCTTGGCATCTGTATCGAAGATTCCAAAATAGTCGGCGAGCATTTCAAGCAGGTAGTTGGCTATTTTATCAGCTCTACCTTTACTTTCAAATTGATGTCCTTTACCACTTATATATGCCATAAATACGCGGTCTATTTCAGATGCTTTACGGGCAAAGCGTACTTGATCTACCTTCAATATCTGTTCTTCATTCTGGAAGTGCACATCTTTCGGAATCTCCACATTGATTGTCTTGACATCCAAACGAATTGAATTCTTTACCCGTCTTCTGTTTTCGTTTACTAAATCGTCATCACTTTCCGGCAACGGAGCAAGTTCATCATTATCATTTCTTAAAGCGGCCAATTCGGCGATAGAAAACAATCCGGCACCTCTTTCCAGTTTCCAGAATTCATCAGCCACTTCATACAATGTTTTTTTGAAGTCGGGTCCCAAATAATTTCGTTCCACATTAGGGCGTTCTGAATAGTAAGCCGGTAGAGATACATTCTCAAGATTTTCACGTCTGCATGCCGTAATCGTATTTTTCAAGATATAGTCAGAATCGGCTGTGACAATCTGAATCTTATCTTTCGCAATATCGGTATAAACATAACCGATATTAAGCTGTTCTTTCGGATAATGTTTCTGTTCCGGCATTCTCAGAATACGTCCTACGGTCTGTATCGTAAACTGGTCACTTTGCAATTTCCTGAAGATTAACAGTACAGCCGCACGAGGGCAGTCCCAACCCAAAGCAATTGCTTCTTTGAATAGCAATACTTGTGTCATATTATCGGGACGTTCCAGTCCGGCGAGATTCTCTTTTTCGTTGGCGAGCCATACGGCCAATAATCCATTTTCGGCAGTTATTCCACAAATGGCTTCCAAATAGGTTTTCACTTGTTCTGCAATAGCTTGGTCTTCCGAAGTCATGGATTCCTTCACATCGTTGGGTAGCTGGATAAGTAATAGGGGATTGATTTTGACACCTAATTCCTGATAAAGCTCTGCCAACTGATTACGTTTTGCCAATGCTGCTTTAATCAGATTTTCGTTCAATGTGCGTTCTTCGCTGAAATCCAGTTCTATATCCGGATTCAGCACGACTTCTTTCTTAATCATTTCAGCAGCAATAACATCCTGTCGGTAAACTTTTACTTTCTCATCAGGATGAAGTGTTTTGGGAGTGGCCGAAATACGCAATTCCACAGCCGGATTGATACGTTCCAGCACCGCAGCCGATTTATCAGCCGTCTTTGACCAGAACATGTGTTCCTCATCTATGATGGCAACAATGGGCAAATCGTACTCTTCTTGTGTCCGTCGTGCAATTTCATACAACGAAGCAAAGCTTTCGCTTTCGCGTACCATGACATTGCTTTCTTTGTTCACGCTTTCCCAGTTGACAAACAAAATTTCTCCGGGCTGTATACCTTCACTTTGGTCAATCTCGTCAAACATTACAGGCCGAAGTTTCCGTGTTTCACCAAAGGCATTCTTTAGGCTGGCATAACTTTGCAGATGAAGTTTACGAGGTGCAAACCATATATAGGCAATTTCCTGATAACGGCTGTCACCACGCTCCTTCAATTCATCGGTTATATTTGCCAAAGCCTGACAGGTCATGACCGTTTTTCCCGCACCGGTTGGCGCTTCAAACACAATTTTATGTCGTTTGCCACCGAGATTTAACAGACGGATTGTTTTATCGGTCAGCTCATTGATAGCGTTCTGTTGGTATGGTATATTTTTCATTGTTTTCTTCCTTTTTTATTCTCTGAGTTTTTCTTTTCTATCTCTTTCATCTCCAGCAGAAAACGGTCATAATCAGATAAAAATAACTGATCCTGTATGATTCTGTACTTTTCAAATTCCGTTTCTGCATGTAAACGTGCAATTTCAGCGGTTACACGCCCGGCATCATTAAGAAGACCATATTCAAAGAGATTGATAAAACTGTTCAAACGCTGTTCCCAGTCGGCCATAGTCAGAGGAATGTGACGCAAAGTCATTGATTCTGCAAAGTCCAGATAAGCAGTAACCATGCGTTGAAGTTGTCCTATTTCCGTATCTGACAAATAATTTTTTGCTATCACTACATCGCTTTTCCGTATTTTCCCATCAGGAGCATCAGCCCATGTGGTCAGTCCCATGTGTTCTTTTGTAGCATCCGCACGTTCTACAATGAGTTCCGCTGCAGTATGTCCATGAACTGCATAGTGCATTTTATTCTGTACTGTAGCATAAAAGCGCCGTGTAGCCAATGCCGTCTTGTCGTAGTCTACTGCAGTAGCATATAAATCTGTTATTTTTTGATAGAACAAACGTTCGCTGGCGCGTATCTCACGGATACGTTCCAATTGTTCATCAAAATATTTATCGGTAAGAAATGTCCCTCGTTTCAGCCTTTCCGAGTCCATAACCCACCCTTTGATGGTGTACTCTTTTGCTATTCCATTTACCCACTTTCTGAATTGCACGGCTTTTTCCGAGTTAACCTTAAAACCTACAGCAATAATCATTTCCAATGAATAATGATTTGCGTTATACTGTTTCCCATCCGGGGCAGTTATTCGAAATTTTCGAATAACTGAATCTTCCTGCAATTCACTGTCTGCGAATATCTTTTTGATATGATAATTAATGGTATGTACCTCTACACCATATAGTGCTGCCATCAGTTTCTGAGTGAGCCAGATGTTTTCATCTTCGTAGCGTATTTCTATTTGCTGTTCATCATTTCCCACGCATGCCACATAGTTCAAGTATTCCGCTGCACTGCTGCGTACACTTACTTGCTCTTTTTTCTTATCCTGTTGCTCTTTCATGCTTCCTCCTCATCTGTAAAGTTCAACATTCCTTCAAACAGGTCTTTATCTTCTTGAGTGCTTGCCAGCGCATCTTCTTCCGGCATGACTACTGCATCCTTTTTCTTGGGCAAAATTCTGCGGTAAGTATTGTATATTGCTTGTGGTAAAGCACACAACTCAACTTTGTCGCTGACATCATCAAACGAACCTTCCCAAGGGTCTTCACTGGGTGAGAACACATAAACCTTTATTGGTTGAGATATGTCCATATCATAGATAATATCAACCAGTTCATTGATAGCTTCTTCACGATAAATTACAAGCATCTGTTTTTTTCCATCATCGAAATAGCGAAAGACACCTTTATAGGTCTTTTGCCCTCCAAAGGTATTCTGTTCCGTATAGAGGTTTTCCTTGACACAAAGCATATCTGTAGCAAGATTAACCAGTTTTCGCATATTCTGCATCGAGCGGTTGCGACCAACAAATCCGGTACGGTAATAGCGGAGATTGTTCTTTGTTAAACCTGCTACCTCTTCGCCTTTTGCGTTTGTATAACCTTGAATTACTCGCCTGTTTCGTTCGTAAGTAACTTCTTCACAAATGTTGTTTTCATTATTTGTAACAAGAATACATTGGCGGTGACCTCCATCTTCTGCATTAAGTTGCATAGTGGCATGGAGGGTAGTACCACTTCCCGCGAAAAAGTCGAGAATAATTCCTTTTTTATTGGCTATTAAATTAATAAATAATTTGATTAATTCTATAGGCTTCGCATAGCTGAAAGCCTTAGAATTAAAAATAGTTTTGATATCATTTGCTGCATCTGCATTTAAAATACCACTTATAAGATTTTTATAAGGTACAGATTTTTCTATTGCATTACCTTCATTATCAACATTTAAATATATCTTATATTTAACAGCCCAACCATTTTTCTTTTTGTTTGTTGGTACAATCTCAATAAATTTGTTTTTGATTCCCCATTCAACTTTTTCTTTACTCCATTTCCAAGTCCATCCATCATTAACAAAAGAAAGTCTTCCATTTGGGAAAATCATAGAGCCATCAGGTGCTTCAATTCCGTAATTAAGTCCATCACTATATTGAATACTACCTCTATCTAAAGAGTCGTAATAAAATGGTCCTCGTATTTTCTCAAATTCATCAGTGTATCTATATCTTTTTATATCAAAAGCATTTTTGTTATAAGAAAAAATATTTTTAGCATTTTGAGGATCGAGACAATATACAAGGATATATTCGGTAATTATTGCTATTCCATTGGCATCTGCTGCACCTGTTTTTTTTTGCCAAATTAAATTAGTAATAAATCTATCTGCTCCAAAAATTTCATCGCAAAGCAACTTTAACTGCGCTTGTTCATTATCATCAATAGAAATAAAAATTACTCCACGGTCAGATAACAACTTCTTGGCAATTTTCAAACGACGACTCATAAATGACAACCATTTAGAATGGCGATAAGAATCTTCCTTATCCACATAACTGTCGTTATATATAAAATCTTTATTTCCTGTATTATATGGAGGATCGATATAGATTACATCTATCTTTCCCTCATGTGTATAAGCCAAAATAGCAAGAGCTTCCAGATTATCTCCTTCAATCAGAATATGGTTTGGTGCATCATTATCTTCACTAATAATGACACGTTCCGGCATCTCTGTCAAGATGGGCAGTTCTTCGCGAAGACGTTCTTCTACGTCCTCCGGCTTATCTTCCCATACCAGACCATAAGTTTTATTTTCTCGTAACAAACCTAACAAGGCACTACGTTCTTTATCGGTCAGTCCTTCTAGAGTATTGATACGTTTTATGAGATTGGCTCTATCATTACTGTTCATAACATTACTTGGCTTTACTGTTTTTGAATTCTGACTAACTGAACATCGTCACGTGTAGAGTTCAGCAGTTCTTTAATATCTACATCCAGAACACGTGCAATCTCCAGCAGTGTTTCCAGTCCGGGTTGTGATGTGTTGGTACACCACTTTGATACCGTAGCAGGGTCTTTGCCCAATTGTTCGGCCAACCATTTGTTGGTCCGCTTCTTCTCCACAAGCACAACCTTTATACGGTTTATGTCTTTTTCTTTTTCCATAAGGATTTTCTTTCGTTCTATGCAAAGATAAGAAAGCCTATCTATTTTTCATCATTTCAATAGGACTATTTGCAATATAAATTGCGAATTAGTTCAATATTATTTATGATTAGGACATAAATAGTATTTGTTTTTCGTATTTTTGTAGACAACTAAACGTAATAAAACTATCATTTATGACTGAACAATATATCAAAAAACTCATTGAGAAACTTTTCCCATCTAAGATTAAGGAAATTATCAATTTGTGGAAACAAAACCATAACATAAACTATACTAGATTTATTTTGTTCCTAAAGAATAATTATTCTACTCTTGCTATCCTTATTGTATATATAAGTTTCAAACAATTATGGGAAGAACTATTTGACACATTTATTACTGTTCCGGTTTTATCAAGATTTTCAGTAAATATCATTACTACATTAGTCTTCATTATTACATCTATTTTACTGATTTACAAGATAATTCAGAAAAGAAAGCTAGAGAAAAATATTTCGGATAAGACTGTTGCTGTATCATTTTCCATACTGATTTTATACATTTATTATAGATGTACAACAGATACAGCATTGCACCTTGTATTTCCAACTTTCTTTTGTTTTGTAGACATAATACCATTATTCTGTATCTATTCCAGTATAAACTTTTTCAGAAAGAAACAGGCACATAACACTCAAATGTCAAATAATGGCTTCTTAACTGACATGCCAATATCAAAAGAAGAAAATGATTTATTGAATCGCTATATAAACGCAAAGGAGGCTGTAAACAAATTGGTAGCGACAAATCCAAAGTATGAAGCTTTTACTTTCGGCATAACAGCTCCATGGGGAGAAGGTAAAACATCATTCATGAACCTTATGAAAGAGTATCTTATGAATGAATATAAGAATGATTATATAATAATGGATTTTAATCCATGGATTTATGCAAAGAAGTCGGAACTGACACATATTTTCCTAGATGAACTAAGCAATAAAGTATCATCATATAGCACTATATTTTCAAGAGACCTGGAAAAATATGCAGATGTTATTTCTTCTGTAGGAAATGATGGAATAAAAGCTATCACGAAAACATTAACTTCAAAATTACACAAAACAGCTTCTGAACAATTCAAAGAATTACAGAACAATATACAAAGTATCAATAAACAGATTTTTGTTTTCATTGATGACATAGACAGACTGAATTGTGAAGAGATGGAAGAAATATTCCGTTTGGTACGCATTACATCAAGTCTTCCCAACATGTACTTTATCTTAGCGTATGACAAAAAATATGTTATGGATACATTGAAAAAGCAATTCGGGAATTACAGTTCAAAATATACAGATAAAATTCTTCAAGAAGAATATGAGATACCCCAAGCAGATACAGAAGTCCTGATAAAGCAACTTCTTCTAAATCTAAAAAATAATTTAAATGAGAATGAATACAAACAAATCCAAGATTTTTTGGTGAAGAAAAGATTTTACGGTATAAATCCTATGTATTTTATCAAATCTATTAGAACCGTAAAACGTATAGCAAATCAAATAATATTTAGTATGAGGAGGTTACACGATGAAGTTGATGTTTGTGATTATTTCATATTGGAATTATTCAGGCAAATCTATAAACCTGTTGTGGATTTATTGGAAAAGAAAATGAATGAAATATTAATGAACAAGAATGGGAAATATGTATACTATAATGGTAACAATGTTTCTGAAGAAGATAAAAAAATAAATATATCCATAGGAAGGACATACTTTAATATCATAGAATACATCACAGAAAACAATAAGGAATTCCAAATTAACAAGAACGACATTAATGCAATTAAGAACTTACTAGATGCATTATTTGGTGAATACAAGAGTAATAACATTAAAACTATTAATAACCCAAACTATACAAGCCGCTATTTCAGATACCATTTACTTGAATCAGAAATATCTGAAAATGAATGGGACTCACTAAATAAATTGACATTTGAAGAAATGAAACCAACTATAAAGGAATGGATGGTTAATAAATCTATTTCATTAATAGATAGGATAGAAAGCGAAAAGTTGAACGACAAACAAACAATATACAAATTATTACATTTAGCGTTTTATACAGGAAGCCTGTTAGACAAACAGGAATCTTATAATTACGATTTTATACGTAGCCTTCTTAAAGGGTTATATTTTCTTAATGGATTTACAGACGAAGATCACAACGAAATGGAAAAATGCCTTACAGAAAATAAAGCAAACTTTTATCAAATGAGATACTTGTTCTCTTTATTTGAAAATGGATTTTATGATGAGAGCCATATTCTTACCCAAAAGGAAGTGATAAAGATTCAAAGCAATACTTTACGACAGTTTATCAGTGAAGGCCATACCATGAATGATATTTTAAATTGCTGGAGAGATACAGCATACCAAGAAATTTCAACAAATAGCGATGGAGTACAATATATTGAATATAAACATGAGAAAGAATCAAGAATACTGATGGAAGAATATGCCAAAAAGAATTTTGAAGATTTTGTTCAGGTTATCATTATTTATGATACTCCGAATACAAATTCTGAATATGCGGTAAGCGAGAATGCTGCACGTATATGGGACGGTTGGAGTAACTTCTATAATTATGTCATAAAACTGGATAATAATTCCCCAATTATATCAGAGTTTAAAAGTTTTCTTTCCGAATTTAAAAAATCGGAGTACAAAATATATGTACCATTCAAATTCCAAGATATAAAACTCAAGGAATCTGAAAGGTGATTTTTTCAGAACAATCAACGGAATAGCCTTTTGATTACCTATATATCCTATAAGTAAAGCATAAACAATCCAAAGTATCTATCAATATCAAAATAACACGTACCACGCAATTCAGCTTTCATTTTGAACGAATTATCAATAAAACACAAACAACACAATTCTGAATCTCCATGAATCCGGAGCAAAACAAGCAGGCATTTCTGTATATACATACAAGCATTATGCAAAACTCCCTTAAAAACCACCTGTTCCGGAAGCCGGAAAAACAAAAAAACGCGAGGAGAAAAAATATTTTTGCCTAGTCAAACCGATGAAAATGCCTAGGAAAGTGAAGAAAGATGACCAGTCATCTTTCAAACCGCCTCCGGAAATACCATTTTCATGGTCTGAAAACTCTAGTTGGCACTAGGGAAAAGACATTTTCCACATTACAAAAAGGTACAATAAACAACACTTATCGGATAGATAGTAAAGCAAAGCAATCACAGAGAAACAGAAAGAAATCAGAAGTGACAATTCGGATATCTTTCCAACAATAGCACATCTTCCGAGAATCCCATTTCTTCCTCCATCCTAGACAAAAGCCGGAACCGTACGATTCTCACTCCTCCGGATTATCAAAATGACAAAACGTAATTCCACATCTTCCGAAGTACAAAAGCGATAGATTTTCCATCAATCTCTCCGTAACCGTAACAACCGTTTCAGATTTTTTGTACCTTTGCCCTATATGGGAAACTTCGATATACATATTCTGGGATGCGGTTCGGCCTTACCTACCACCCGGCATCTGGCTACGTCACAGGTACTGAACATCCGTGAGAAACTCTTCATGATAGATTGCGGAGAGGGCACACAGATACAGTTGCGCCGGTCGCGCTTGAAGTTCAGCCGGCTGAACCATATCTTTATCTCTCACCTGCACGGAGACCATTGTTTCGGCCTCATCGGACTGATTTCCACCTTTGCCATGACCAACCGGACCGCCGACCTCCACATCTACAGCCACCCGGAACTGCAACGGCTGATGGAACCCCAACTGGCTTTCTTCTGCAAAGGGATGCCTTTCCAGGTAGTTTTCCATCCGTTCGACCCGAAGGAGCGGGCCATCATCTACGACGACCGTTCCATCACCGTAGAGACCATCCCGTTGAAACACCGGCTCCCTACCTGCGGCTTCCTCTTCCGTGAGAAACCGCTGCCCAACCACATCCTCCGGGATATGATAGATTTCTACGAAGTACCCGTCTACCTGATAAACCGCATCAAGAACGGTGAAGACTTCGTGACCGAGGACGGAACCGTCGTTCCCAACGAACGGCTGACAACTCCCGCAGAGCCTCCACGTGCCTACGCCTATTGCTCGGATACGGCCTACCTGCCCCGCATCGTCGAACAGATAAAAGGAGTGGATCTGCTTTTCCACGAAGCTACCTTCGCACAGACCGAAGCTGCCCGTGCCAAGGAGACCATGCATTCTACGGCCAGCCAAGCCGCCCAGATAGCCAAGGACGCGGAAGTGAAACGTCTGGTCATCGGACATTACTCGGCCCGTTACGAGGACGAAAGCATCCTGCTGGAGGAAGCCTCGGCTGTTTTCCCGAACACCACCTTGGCTCAGGAGAACCTGAAAATAGAACTCTAGTTGTTAAAATTCATCAACCCACTTAAACCTCACGACACCCGAAACAGTCTTAGAAAAAGCTACGAATGACAAGAATGCCATGGAGAATTATAACGAAGACGAAATAACCCAGCAGCTGCAAGACCCGACGACGCAACGGAAAGCGTTCGAAGAAGTGGTGAAGCAATACAGCCAACAGCTATACTGGCAAATCCGGCGCATGGTACTTTCGCACGAAGATGCCAACGACATCCTGCAGAATACGTTCATCAAGGCCTGGAGCAACCTGGAATACTTCCGCGGTGAAGCCAAACTCTCTACCTGGCTGTACCGCATCGCCCTGAACGAATGCCTGAACTTCCTGAACAAGCAACGGGCACAGAACCAGCTTTCACTGGACGATGTAGATACCACACTCTTGGGAAAACTGGAAAGCGAACCCTACTTCGACGGCGATGAAATCCAGAAGGAATTCCAGAAAGCGCTGCTGCAATTACCCGAAAAGCAGCGGATCATCTTCAACCTGAAATATTTCAAGGAAATGAAGTACGAAAACATCTCCGAGATTCTGGGAACCAGCGTAGGAGCCCTGAAAGCATCCTATCACCATGCGGTCAAAAAAATCGCGGCTTTTTTTGAAGAAACCGATTAAACCATTCGCCGGTTATTTTGTCAAATGAATAAAATCAATGAAGTATGAAGGAAGAAAAATATCTGATAGAAAAATGCGGCAAGGAAAATCCTTTCAAGACTCCGGAAGGATACTTCGAGAACTTTACGCGGAATATCATGGAACAACTTCCTGAAAAAGAAATCCAAGCTGTTCCGGAAACGACACTCTGGCACCGCATACGCCCATGGATGTATATGGCTGCCATGTTCTGCGGACTCATGTTCGGCGCACGTCTGTTCCTGCACGATACAGAAACCACTCAAGAAGAATCTGCTTCAAGCCTGCAGCTGTTCAGTTCCACTTTACCGGACGAATACATCGACCCGATAGTAGACCAGACCATGATGGATGACTATACCCTGTATCAGTATCTGACAGATGCCGATATGGAAATCTATAAATAAGAATATGTACATGAAAAGAATCATTTGTTTTTTGACCCTGATAATCTGTTTCTGCATGACTCCCATACAGGCACAGAAAAAGATGATGAGCCAGGAAGAGTTCCGGAAACAGCAACAGATGTTCCTGACCGAACGCGCCGGACTGACACCAGAAGAAGCCAAGAACTTCTTCCCCCTCTATTTCGAACTGCAAGACAAGAAACGTTCCTACAACAAAGAAGCATGGCAGAAACTCAGAAAAGGGAAAGAAGCCGGTACTACAGAAGCTGAATACGACAGAATCATAGAAGACGTACTCCAGACACGCATCACCATCGACCAGCTGGAACTGGAATATGCCCGCAAATACAAACAATTCCTCTCGGCCAAGAAAATTTATCAGATACAGAAGGCCGAAATGAAATTCCATCGGGAACTGTTGAAGAGTGCACAAAAAGGAAATGATGTTTTCAGGATGAAAAAAGCTGACGGAGAGGTATATTTGTATCTCTCCGTTTCTGTTATACAACTACCAGCCCCTACTACCCTACAAGCTTCCACCCCATCATATTCCCTGCATACGGAAGGATTTTCAGGAATACCGCAATAAACTTCAAAACAAACCGGGAAAACCTCATATACACTACTTTTTTATTGAGACCCACCGAGAAAAAACAAGAAAAGAGCGCTAAGTATATGGAAAATTACGTATAAAAGAGTAATTTTGCCAATAATTTAAAAACTAACGCTAGCAGACGACCTGCTTTTGTTGCATTCAAACCAATTCTTACTTAACATGAACAGCAAACAAGCAATGAATCATGCAGCCGACAATATCCGTATTCTGGCTGCTTCAATGGTAGAAAAAGCGAAATCAGGACATCCGGGTGGTGCCATGGGTGGAGCTGACTTCATCAACGTTCTGTACTCTGAATTCCTGCAGTACGACCCGCAGAACCCGAAATGGGTAGGCCGTGACCGTTTCTTCCTGGATCCGGGACACATGGCTCCGATGCTGTACGCACAGCTGGCTCTGATCGGCAAATTCTCTATCGATGAATTGAAACAATTGCGCCAATGGGGTTCACCTACTCCGGGACATCCGGAAGTAGACGTTATGCGTGGTATCGAAAATAGTTCAGGTCCACTTGGACAAGGACATGTATATGCTGTAGGTGCCGCCATGGCTGCCAAGTTCCTTGCAGCCCGCACAGGTAACCCTACCTTCGACAAAGAAACTATCTATACTTATATTTCAGACGGCGGCATCCAGGAAGAAATCTCTCAGGGTGCAGGCCGTGTAGCAGGTCATCTGGGACTGAACAACCTGATCATGTTCTTCGACTCGAATGACATCCAGCTTTCTACTGAAACCAAAGATGTAATTTCGGAAGATACAGCCATGAAATACCGTGCATGGGGATGGAAAGTCATCGAAATCGACGGTAACGACTGCGACCAGATCCGTGAGGCACTGACCGCCGCCAAAGCTGAAGACAAGCGTCCGACCCTGATTATCGGTAAATGTATCATGGGTAAAGGAGCACGTAAGGGAGACAACACTTCTTACGAACACAGCTGTAAAACCCACGGGGCTCCGTTAGGTGCAGAGGCCTACAAGAATACAATGATTAACTTGGGAGCCGATCAGAACGATCCGTTCACCATCTTCGACGACGTGAAAGAAATCTATGCCAAACGTGCCGAAGAACTGAAAGACATCGTAGCCGCCCGTTACGCCGAAGAAAAAGCCTGGGCAGAAGCCAATCCGGAAAAGGCAGCCATGCAAGATGAATGGTTTAGCGGTGTAGCACCAAAAATTGACTGGTCATCTATACAACAGAAAGCCGATGATCCTACCCGAAATGCATCGGCTACGGTATTGGGAGTCTTGGCGGAACAGGTTCCGAACATGGTCTGCGCATCAGCCGACTTGTCAAATTCAGACAAGACAGACGGATTCCTGAAGAAAACACACGCCTTCACAAACGGAGACTTCAGCGGTGCATTCTTCCAGGCCGGTGTTGCGGAATTGACCATGGCCTGCTGCTGTATCGGTATGACCCTGCATGGCGGTGTCATTACAGCATGTGGAACTTTCTTCGTATTCTCCGACTACATGAAACCGGCTATCCGTATGGCAGCCCTGATGGAACTTCCGGTGAAATTCATCTGGTCGCACGATGCGTTCCGCGTAGGAGAAGACGGACCTACACACGAACCGGTAGAACAGGAAGCACAAATCCGACTGATGGAAAAACTGAAGAATCATCACGGAAAGAACTCAATGCTCGTTTTGCGTCCGGCCGATGTAGAAGAAACAACCGTCTGCTGGAAGATGGCCATGGAAAACACCGATACTCCTACCGCCTTGATTCTGTCACGCCAGAATGTCAATATGCTGCCTGAAGGAACCGACTATAGCCAGGCTGAAAAAGGCGGATATATTGTAGCCGGTTCTCAGGAAAATCCGGATGTCATCCTTGTAGCAAACGGTTCTGAAGTTTCTACCCTGGTTGCAGGTGCCGAACTCTTGAAGAAAGACGGTATCAAGACCCGTGTAGTATCAATTCCTTCCGAAGGCCTGTTCCGCAACCAGAGCAGAGAATATCAGGACAGCGTCGTTCCGGCCGGTATCAAGAAATTCGGTCTGACAGCCGGACTTCCTATCAACCTGTTGGGGCTCGTAGGAACCCACGGTAAAATCTGGGGACTGGAATCCTTCGGTTTCTCGGCTCCATACAAAGTACTGGATGAGAAATTGGGATTCACAGCAGAAAATGTCTATAACCAAGTAAAATCAATGTTCGAATGAAAATAATAGGAATAGCGTCCGACCATGCAGGATTTGAATTGAAACAGTATGTAAAGAAATGGCTGGAAGCTAAAGGATGGGAATACAAGGATTTCGGCACATACACCACAGACAGCTGTGATTATCCGGATTATGCACACCCGTTGGCAGTAGCCGTAGAAAACGGAGAATGTTATCCGGGAATCGCTATCTGCGGAAGCGGAGAAGGTATCGGAATGACCTTGAACAAACACCAAGGCATACGTGCAGCCCTCTGCTGGATGCCGGAAATAGCACACATGTCGAGGTTACACAATGATGCGAATGTACTGGTAATGCCAGGTCGGTATATCGATACCGATATGGCGGACAAAATCATGACCGAGTTCTTCAATACGGAATTTGAAGGAGGACGCCACCAGAAACGCATCGATAAAATTCCTGTAAAATAAACAGGCCAAGCAATAAAAAAGAGAAGTTTTACCATAAAGCTTCTCTTTTTTAGTTTATATTTGCCTAGAAAAAACTAATCTAAAAGCCATGAACAAATTTTTACTCATCCTATTGCTATGCTTCCCACTGGCATTGACAGCCAATGAAAAAAAGGATAATACAGATCCAAAGTATCTGAAGAACGCCATTACAATGGTAGACGGTAAAGTCACCTTCAAACAGACACTGGAAGCTCCATCTCTGTCCAAAGAACAGTTGTATAATCTACTTCTAAATTGGTCAGACCAGTATTTTAAGCCCAACGAAAAACTTCCACAACATCGGGTAGTATATACCAATCAAGACAAAGGTGAAATTGTAGCCATGGGAGAAGAATACATCGTTTTTTCTTCCAGTGCCTTATCACTTGACCGGACACGAATCTACTATCAACTGTATTTTGAAATACAAAACGGGAAATGCGACCTTACTATGTCACGCATCCGGTACTGGTATGATGAAAACCGAGATGGAGGACAACGGTATGATGCAGAAGAATGGATTACCGATGAAATGGCCTTGAACAAAAAGCAGACTAAATTGGCACCTATCTGCGGAAAATTCCGGAAAGGGACCATTGACCTGAAAGATAAGCTCTTTACAGAAATAGCCAATACACTGGGAACATCGCATGTACGCGAAGAGATACCAGCCACTCCACTGGTTCCTGCACAACCAATTGCACAGCCTGGTACTTCAAAAGAACTGCAGACCGTTACGATAGACAAACTCCCTATGAATTTAAGCGAGTTGGCCGCAGCCGGACGAATTACTGTTACAGCCAACGATGAAGAAATCGATATGAAAGCAGAAAACTGGGGAGGTTTCGGAAAGTTGTTTACCAAAGATGTCACTTACACACTGGTAGACCAGTCACGTATCGCAATCAGCACCGTAATGGAACATTCTGATAACTATACTATTTCATTCTATCTGACAGGACAAACACAACCAAGTATCGTCATCGAATGCAAAAAAGTCACTGCCCAGAAAATGACTGCTGAGGAACTTAAATCACTAAACCAATCTGCTGACACATCTAAAAACTATACGTTATATATAGGTGAAATTCTTCGGATTCAAATGAGATAAAAACAAAATAAGCCGATATCAAAAAAAACGGACCTGTGCTCCAAAAGCATGGGTTCGTTTTTTATACCCTCAATCGAAACATAACGGACCCAAAGTAAAAAGAGCTGCTCCCCGAAAAGGAAGCAGCTCAAATATAGAAAATCTTGAAATTAATCCAACGCTTTTATCCACGCAATTGCTTATCCATGGCTGCAGCAGCCCGACGACCGTCGCCCATAGCCAGAATCACTGTAGCACCACCACGTACAATATCACCACCGGCATAAATGGTCGGAATAGACGACTGCATGTCATCGTTTACGGCAATTGTACCCTTACGTCCCAATTCCAGTCCTTCGATAGAATGAGGAACAATAGGATTCGGTGAAACACCAACACTGACAATCGCCATATCAATATCAATAGTCTCAATGGCTCCCGGAATAGGTACCGGACTACGACGGCCTGAAGCATCAGGCTCACCCAGTTCCATTTTCTGCAACACCACCTGTTTTACGCGACCTTTCTCATCGGCAATATATTCAATCGGGTTGTGCAATGTCAGGAATTCGATACCTTCCTCCTTGGCATGTTTCACTTCTTCCAGACGGGCAGGCATTTCTGCTTCTGAACGACGGTAGATGATCATCGCCTTTTCAGCGCCCAGACGGCGGGCAGTACGGACAGAGTCCATCGCTGTATTACCACCACCGATGACAGCCACACGCTTACCGAAAGTTACCGGTGTATCCGAATCTTCACTGGCAGCATCCATCAGGTTCACACGAGTCAGATATTCGTTGGAAGACATGATGTTGATGGAGTTCTCACCCGGAATGTTCATGAAGTTAGGCAGACCGGCACCCGACGCAACGAAAATACCCTGATAGCCTTCCGCTTTCAAATCGTCTACGCTGATGGTCTTTCCGATAATACAGTCCTTCACAAACTCCACGCCCATCTTCGAAAGATTTTCAATTTCTACATCTACAATCTTGTTGGGTAGACGGAATTCAGGAATACCATATTTCAATACACCACCGATTTCATGCAAAGCTTCGAAAACAGTCACGCTATATCCCAATTTAGCCATATCGCCGGCAAACGAAAGTCCTGCAGGACCTGAACCTACAACAGCTACCTTGATACCGTTCTTTTCTGCTATTTCCGGAACAGAAATCTGTCCGCTTTCACGTTCGTAGTCGGCAGCAAAACGCTCCAGATACCCGATTGCCACTGCTTCGTGACCCATCTTCAGGTGAATACATTTCGATTCACACTGCTTTTCCTGCGGGCAGACACGACCACAGACAGCGGGCAACGCACTGGTCTGCTTCAAGACTCTGGCTGCTTCGAGGAACTCGCCACGTTCGATATTTTTGATGAAAGTAGGGATATGGATACCTACCGGACAACCTTCCATACAAGAAGGATTGGCACAGTCCAGACAGCGCTTGGCTTCCGTCAACGCCTGTTCCTCGTTGAGTCCCAGATTCACTTCTTCCTTACGGCTGTGTGAACGGTATTCCGGATCCAGTTCATTCATCTTTACACGCGGAATGGCCGTACGTTCCTTCGCCTTCATGCTCTTGCGCAATTCTTCACGCCAAGCCGCATTACGGTCATCGGATGTCTTGACAGCCTCGCATGTATCCGGTTTCTCATCCAGTTTATGTATCTCTTCACGTTCGATATCCTTGAAAGCTCCCATACGCTTCAACATCTCATCGAAATCTACCTGATGGCCGTCGAACTCCGGTCCGTCCACACATACGAAACGAGTCTTACCGCCTACTGTAATACGGCAAGCACCACACATACCGGTACCGTCCACCATAATGGTATTCAATGAAACATCAGTCGGAATTTCATATTTCTTGGTCAGCAGGCAAACGAACTTCATCATGATAGCCGGACCGATGGCAAAACATTTATCCACCTTCTCACGCTTGATTACCTCTTCGACACCTTCTGTCACCAACCCCTTCTTACCGTAAGAACCGTCATCGGTCATGATAATTACTTCATCCGAACTTTCACGCATTTCCTTTTCAAGGATAATCAGGTCCTTGGTACGGCCGGCCAATACGGTAATCACCCGGTTACCGGCAGCCTTCAACGCCTGTACGATAGGAAGCATCGGAGCTACACCTACACCCCCACCGGCACAAACTACCGTTCCGAAATTCTCAATATGGGTAGCTTTACCCAACGGACCGACCACATCAGTAATGTAATCGCCTTCGTTCAACTCACACAAGCGGGTAGATGAAAGTCCCACTTCCTGCACTACCAATGTAATAGTTCCCTTAACAGGGTCTGCCGCAGCAATAGTGAGCGGCATACGTTCACCTTTCTCGCCTACACGCACAATAACGAAATGTCCCGCTTTGCGCGATTTGGCAATCAGAGGAGCTTCAATGACCAGTTTGAAAACCTTCTCTGAAAAATGTTCTTTTGAAATAATTTTATTCATTTTCTATCACGATAGTTAGTTATTCTCTCTATTTAACAATCATTTTCATTCCGTTAATTCGGCAAAGGTAGAATAAATTCACTCAAATGCAAAACAAAAAGCAGCTTACCTTATCTTATTGTCCTGACAGCCTCCCTATCTTTACCGGTTCAAGACCTGTCGGCTTCTCTAAAACGGCAAATAATTGCAAAAACAACGTTTTCAAATGAAACAATACAATTCTATAGATAACAAGTTGTCATACAAAGTATTATAAATGTAAAGAAAAATTATTTTCGTTTTTAAATTGCTATTTATCCGAAAAAAAAGATTTTGGTATGAAATAAAAAGTATCTTTGCAATGATAGAAACGAGATACCTATACCCATGAACAATAGATTTGAGGCAGTCAGAGATTTAATAAAGGAAGGACATACTCAAGAAGCTATCCTCCAATTAAATAAACTAATTTCTTTGGACCCAGATACCGCCGCCGAAGCCTATTATCTGCTCGGCAATGCGTACCGCAAGGAAGGTAACTGGCAGTATGCACTCAACAATTATCAGGAAGCAATCTGCCTGAACCCTGAAAGCCCCGCTCAAGAAGCCTACCGGATGGTAATGGATATCCTCAATTTTTATAACAAAGACATGTTTAATCAATAAAGAAAATATAAGGACTATGGCTAAAATGAAAGGTGTGGTTGTAGTGAATACAGAGCGGTGCAAAGGTTGCAACTTATGCGTAGTAGCTTGTCCGCTACACGTATTGGCTCTTACCCCGAAAGTAAACCAGAAAGGATATAACTATGTACAGCAGGTCGTAGAAGATACGTGCAACGGATGTACATCGTGCGCCATTGTGTGCCCGGATGCATGTCTGACCGTGTACAGAGCAAAATGTGAAGAATAAAAACAAATGCTTAACAGCTATAAATAGACAAACTATGGCAGAAGAAGTCGTTCTAATGAAAGGTAACGAAGCCATTGCCCATACGGCTATCCGTATCGGTGTAGACGGTTATTTCGGTTATCCTATCACTCCCCAATCTGAAGTATTGGAAACGCTTGCCGAACAGAAGCCATGGGAGACTACCGGTATGGTGGTGCTTCAGGCCGAAAGCGAAGTTGCAGCAATTAATATGGTATATGGAGGTGCAGGTACCGGTAAAATGGTCATGACCTCCTCTTCCAGCCCGGGTGTCAGCCTGAAACAGGAAGGTATTTCGTACATCGCAGGAGCAGAACTCCCCTGTCTGATTGTAAATGTCATGCGTGGAGGTCCTGGTCTGGGAACTATCCAGCCCAGTCAGGCCGATTATTTCCAGACAACCAAAGGCGGCGGACACGGTGACTATCACCTGATAGCATTGGCTCCCGCTTCCGTACAGGAAATGGCAGACTTTGTAGACCTGGGATTCCAACTGGCCTTCAAATACAGAAATCCGGCCATCATTCTGGCAGACGGTGTCATTGGACAGATGATGGAAAAAGTAGTATTGCCGGCTCCCCGTCCGCGCCGTACGGAAGAAGAAATCATTGCACAATGTCCATGGGCCGCTACCGGCCGGAAAGGACGTAAGCCGAATGTCATCACATCGCTGGAACTCGATCCGAGCATCATGGAACAACGTAACATCCATCTGCAACAGAAATACGCAGAAATCCAGGAAAAGGAATGCCGTTACGAAGAACTGTGCTGCGAAGATGCCGAATACCTGATTGTAGCTTTCGGTTCCTGTGCACGTATTTCACAGAAAGCCATGGAACATGCCCGCGAAGAAGGTATCAAGGTGGGACTTTTCCGCCCGATTACCCTTTGGCCGTTCCCATCGAAAGCCTTAAAGGAACGTGCTTCACAAGTGAAAGGTATCCTCACCGTAGAATTGAACAGCGGACAAATGATTGAAGATGTCCGTCTGGCTGTCAACTGTCAGATTCCGGTAGAGCACTTCGGACGTCTGGGAGGAATCGTACCCGATCCGGATGAAGTGATCGAAGCCATCAAGGAGAAACTGATTAAATAAACCGGAACCATGGACCAGATAGACCGCATAAGAACCGTCCTGAACGTACTGTTCATGATTGGGGCCTTCATTTCCGTGATTCTTTATTTTACGGTAGGCGATGACAAAACCCTCTTTTTCTATGTATGTGGTGCCTCACTTTTTCTGAAAATGATGGAATTTGTCTTCCGCTTCTTTATACGTTAAAACAGGAGGAAATAATTTATGACGAAAGAAGATATCATGAAGCCCGAGAATCTGGTATACCAGAAACCTCGCCTTATGAACGATAATTCGATGCACTACTGTCCGGGATGCAGTCACGGCGTGGTGCACAAACTGATAGCCGAAGTCATCGATGAAATGGGTCTGACCGAGAAAGCTATCGGTATCAGTCCGGTAGGATGTGCCGTATTCATGTACAACTACCTGGATATTGACTGCCAGGAAGCAGCACACGGACGTGCTCCTGCCTTGGCATCAGCCATCAAACGTCTGTGGCCGGACCGGTTGGTATTCACTTACCAAGGTGACGGAGACTTGGCTTGTATCGGTACAGCCGAATCCATCCATGCCTTGAACCGCGGAGAAAACATCACCATCATCTTCATCAACAATGCCATTTACGGTATGACCGGTGGACAGATGGCCCCTACCACCCTACTGGGCATGAAAACCGCGACCTGTCCGTACGGACGTATTCCGGAAATCCACGGATATCCGCTGAAAATGACCGAAATCGCCGCTACCCTGCAGGGCACCTGCTACGTTACCCGTCAGTCTGTACAGAACGTAGCTTCTATCCGCAAGGCCAAGAAAGCCATCCGCAAAGCTTTCGAATGTTCCATGCAGCAAAAAGGCTCCAGCCTGGTAGAAATCGTTTCCACCTGTAGCTCCGGATGGAAAATGACCCCGGAAAAGGCGAACAAATGGATGGAAGAAAACATGTTTCCTTTCTACCCGTTGGGCGATTTGAAGGACACAACAGACATCAAATAAGCAACCTAACTCCTATAGCGTATGAAAGAAGAAATTATTATAGCCGGATTCGGCGGACAAGGAGTCCTGTCTATGGGTAAGATTCTGGCGTATTCCGGACTGATGGAAGGAAAAGAAGTGACCTGGATGCCAGCATACGGACCGGAACAGCGCGGCGGTACAGCCAATGTGACTGTCATCGTAAGTGATGAACGCATCTCTTCTCCGATTCTGAGCAAATACGATACCGCCATCATCCTGAACCAACCTTCACTGGCTAAATTCGAGAGTAAAATCAAGCCAGGAGGTGTCCTGATATACGACGGATACGGTATCATCAATCCGCCTACCCGGACAGACATCAAGATATACCGTATCGATGCCATGGACGAAGCCAACGAACGGAAAATGGCCAAGACCTTCAATATGATTGTATTAGGTGGTCTTTTGAAGATTCGTCCCATCGTTTCCATTGAAAGCGTTGTCAAGGCATTGCGCAAGACTTTACCGGAACGCCATCATCACCTGATTCCGATGAACGAAGAAGCCATCAAAATCGGTATGGAAATCATCAAAGAAATCTGATACAGACTTCCAACTCACTTTTTCATCCCGGCAGGAAACTTTCCTGTCGGGATTTATTTTACACTCATCCCCTCTATGTGAAGGGGTTACCGGCCGTCTGAAGCCATTAATCTGCAACATTCTTTTCCCAATCTGCATTTCGTCTCGTTTATTGTTGTATCTTTGCTTCCATGATACGAAAGATTTTTATACTGACTCTACTGATAGTTCTGTGCAACCATACATTCGGACAGAACACGATAAGCCAATTCGGGACTTCTGCTTCCGGAGCAGACTCCAACCGTTACGACCGGAACGGGAATCCGATAGACACAACGGCCGTAAACGATGCAAGTACAATTCCCATCGGATTGTATTCTTGGAAAGTAGACGAGCGATTGGGAAACATCACTGAGACCCCAATCGATACCATTACACATGCGTTCCAGAACACCAACGATACCGGAGGACCGACAGGACATTACACCTATCTGGGTAACTTGGGTGCCCCACGTATTTCGCATGTATTCTTCGAGCGTAAAAGTGCTTCACAAGAGTTCTTCACCGACCCGTACGACTTTACAGTAAAAGGTGCCAGTGACGTAGTATATACCAACACCAAATCTCCTTTTACCAACCTGACGTATTACAAACAAGGCGACGGACGATATGGAGAAGAACGTTTTAAGGCCTATTTCGCCGTAAATGTGAACAAACGCTTAGGTTTCGGCTTCGACATCGACTATACGTATGGCCGTGGAAAGTACGCCAACCAGTCCACAGCCCTGTTCAACGGCAATCTGTTCGCCTATTATCAGGGAGACAAGTATAACATGTACTTTAACTTCATTAACGACAACCTGAAAGTAGCCGAAAACGGTGGTCTGTCCGATGACCGTTATGTAACCCACCCATTGGATATGAACGAAGGCAAGAAATCATACAATACCTACGACATGCCGACCAACTTGAGTGATATCTGGAATCACAATACGGGTTATCATGCGTTCCTGACCCAACGATACAACTTAGGATTCTATGAAGACGTACAGGAAGAAAACGATACCATCAGCAAGAAAGTTTTCGTCCCTGTAACCAGTTTCATCCATACCATCAAAATTGACCACAACCGCAGAAAATACATTTCGTATGATGACGCCCAAAACCAAGACTATTTTCTCAACAATTATTTAGGGACCGATTCGACGGATGTTACCCAATACCTGTCCATCAAAAATACTGTAGGTATTTCATTGAGAGAGGGATTCAACAAATGGGCCAAAGCCGGTCTGACCGCTTTTGCTACGTTCGAACACAGACGTTTTACACTGACAGACACCGTTCCCGGTCAACCGGAAGCACGGATGCCGATTGACTACAAGGAAAACGTACTTTCCGTAGGAGGACAACTCATCAAGGAACAAGGACGTATGTTGCACTATAACGTATTGGGAGAAATAGCTTTGGTAGGTGAAGACATCGGCCAGTTCACGATAGAAGGAAAAGGCGACCTCAACTTCCGCCTGTTCAATGATACCGTCCGACTGGATGCAAACGCCTATATCAAGAATGAACAGCCGATATTCTATTTCCGCCATTTCCATTCGAAACACTATTGGTGGGACAACAACGACCTTTCCAAGATTATGCGAACCCGCGTACAAGGAAAACTGACCATCGACCGTTGGAAAACCCAATTATCTGCCGGGGTAGAAAACATCAAGAACTACACATACCTCGACAATGCCTCTGTAATAGCTACAGAAGCGACGGAGACAACACCTGCTACCTATAAGAACAATGTAGTAGTCAGACAACAATCGGATAATATTCAGGTATTCAGCGCTACACTGAAACAGGATTTCAAACTGGGCATCCTGCATCTGGACAATGAAGTGACTTACCAGAAATCGAGTGACAATAACGTACTCCCCCTACCGGAGCTGGTACTGTATCATAACCTTTATCTGGAGTTTGCGCTGGCTAAAAAAGTCTTGAACATCGAGATGGGTGCTGACGTACGTTATTTCACCCAATACTATGCTCCCGACTATGCTCCGGCCATCGGACAATTCTATGTACAGAATCCGGAGACACGCTATAAACTGGGAGGCTATCCGCTTGTGAACGGTTACATCAACCTGCATCTGAAACGTACCCGCATCTTTGTACAGATGTATAACCTGATTCAAGGGACCGGAGAAAAGAGCTACTTCCTGGCTCCACACTATCCGTTAAACCCACGTATCCTGAAGCTCGGAATCTCCTGGAATTTCTTTGATTAAAGTCATGAAACGGAAAAGATTTCATTATTTGTTGGGAAGTATTGCCCTTGTAGCGATTCTGATCGGAGTCAACACCCATCGAGGACCTACAGTTGTTTCTCCTTCCTTTACCCCCCGCGATTACACCGAAATCCGGGAGTCAGGAACCCTGCGTGCGGTAACCGAATACAACCGGCTCAGCTTTCATGCAGGGAAAGATACACTGACAGGATTCGATTTGGAACTCCTCCAGAAATTCGCACAAGAAAAGGGGTTGAAGCTGGAAGTCACCCCCGAAATGAGCTATGAAAAAAGAATAAAAGGATTGCAGGAAGGCCGCTACGACCTGATAGCCACGGGTACCGTTGTAACCAGTAGCCTGAAAGACTCACTGCTTTTCACCCACCCGCTGCTACTCAGCAAACAAGTATTGGTACAGCGGAAAAAGGAAGAAGGGAAAGACAGCCTGTACATCGGCAACCAGCTGGAACTGGCTCATAAGACCCTCCACCTGGTCAGTCATTCGCCGGCGCTAATCCGTATCCACAACCTCATCAACGAGATAGCCGACACCATTTATGTCCGTGAAATCGACAAATACGGTCCAGAACAACTGTTAGCCATGGTATCTGAAGGCGAGATAGACTATGCCGTCTGCGATGAGAGCCTGGCCAAAGCCTCTGTGAAAGATTATCCCAACCTTGACATCAGCAAAAGCATCAGCTTTACGCAATTCTATGCGTGGGGTATCGGCAAGCACTCTCCAGACTTACGCGATACCTTGAATGTATGGTTGGAGCAATACCTGAAAACCAAAAGCTATCAGAAACTCTATAAAAAATATTTCAACTAAATAATCCCTGAACGATGATGAAACTGAAAGAAGTACGGTGGGGATTCATCGGTTGCGGTGAAGTCACCGAGAAAAAAAGTGGTCCCGCCTTCAATATGATTGAAGGCTCCAAGGTAGTAGCCGTCATGAGCCGTGACGAAGAAAAAGTCAAATCGTATGCTATCCGTCATAACATACCCAACTGGTATACCGATGCCCAAGAGCTTATCGGCGATGAAAACGTAAATGCCATTTACATCGCTACCCCTCCCTCTTCACACGCAACTTTTGCCATTATGGCCATGAAAGCCGGGAAACCGGTTTATATCGAAAAACCGATGGCCGCCAGTTACGAGGACTGTGCCCGCATTAACCGTATTTCGCAGGAAACGGGAGTACCTTGCTTTGTAGCCTACTACCGCCGCTATTTGCCATACTTCCAAAAAGTACGCCAACTGGTTGAAGAAGGAGAAATAGGAAATGTCATCAACGTACAGATACGTTTTGCACAACCTCCACGCAACCTGGATTATAACAGTAAAAACCTGCCTTGGCGCGTGCAACCGGATATTGCTGGAGGTGGCTACTTCTATGATCTGGCTCCCCATCAACTGGATTTGTTACAAGATATGTTCGGATGTATTCTTGAAGCAGAAGGATATAAAAGTAACCGAGGTGGGCTTTACGAAGCCGAAGACACTATCAGTGCCTGTTTCAAATTCGAGTCAGGACTCCCTGGTTCAGGCTCGTGGTGTTTCGTAGCCCACGAATCGGCTAAAGAAGACCGCATAGAAATTATCGGAGACAAAGGAATGATCTGTTTTTCCGTATTTACCTATGAACCTATCGGCCTGCATACCGAACGGGGAAGAGAAGAAATCCTGCCACCCAATCCACCACATGTACAGCTTCCACTCATCCAGACCGTAGTAGAACATCTGCAAGGAAAAGCCATCTGTACATGCGACGGTATCAGTGCAACTCCCACCAATTGGGTTATGGACCGTATTTTAAACAAACTTTAAGCCATCTCTTATGGCATACCGACGAAACATTCTATATGGACTATTCGTTACTATCTCAGGGTTACCGCTTACCTCCATACATGCACAAACGGAAACACAGGATAGTCTCTCCGTTGCGCCGGTACCTGTCACAGAAGAACGGACTCCGCTGCATTTGTTGGCCAGCGGCGTCCGGAGCGCTTACCAGATTTCCAAGCGGGAACTGACTAAGGTAGGAAGAAAGCTGAATGACATAGATACCACATACATTTCTCCTAATCAATACAACTTAGCGTTCATGCTTGAACAGAGCACATGGTTCGAGCATTACCGGTTAGGAAGCAATGGGAACGATGGAAGTCAAAGTCTGAATTTCGCCCCTACCGCCAATACAAAAATCGGAATTTATTTCGGATGGCGCTGGATATTTCTGGGACTCTCATTCGACATCAAAAAACTGTTGGGAAAAGCCAAAGACCAGGCTCCACGAAAAGAAATCGTATTCAACCTTTACAGTTCACGCTTTGGAGTAGACTTATACTACCGTAAAACCGGCAGTAACTTCAAGCTAAGTTCATACACCAACATCATTACCCAAAACAACTATGAAGGAATTAAATTCAATGGACTACAGAGTAACATTAAAGGTCTGAACGCCTATTGGATATTCAACTACAAACGATTTTCCTATCCGGCAGCCTATAGTCAGTCCACCAACCAGCGTAAAAGCTGCGGTTCCATTCTGGCGGGATTCTCGTATTCGCAACATAACATAACGTTCGACCATACAATGTTGCCTTCCGAGATACAGGAGCAGTTGCGTCCTTCACTGACTTTTGAGAAAGTAAAATACAACGACTATAACTTGAGTGTGGGCTACGGCTACAACTGGGTATTTGCCAAAAACTGTCTGCTCAACCTTTCATTATTACCGGCTATCGCCTACAAGAAAGCACGTATCGACGATGCCCTTCCCAATAACCAAAACAACTGGCTGGGGTGGGTAAAAGATATCAATTTCGACCTGATAACCCGTGCCGGACTTACCTGGAACAACGGGAAGTATTACGTGGGAGCATCGCTTGTACTCCATACCTATGACTACAGGAAAGACAATTTCTCGATGACCAACTCATTCGGCAGCCTCCGTGTATACGCAGGATTCAATTTCTGGAAAAAGAAAGAATACCGCCACCAACAAAGCAAATAAAAAAAGGTGCAGAAGCCTTAACGGACAACTACACCTTCAGGGTTTATCTTAAAAACTATATACAATGAGCTAGAACTTAACTCCCAATGTCAGGAGTAACTGATGGCGGTCATGGTTGACAGCAGCCGCAGAATTTCTACTTACAATACTGTTACCGTCGTTAGAAAAGCGGTAATCATCGAACATATAAAAATCCGATTTGTAGAAATCATACTTATAGGCAACATCTGCATACATGAATTTTCCCCGATATCCCAATCCTAACGTCAACGTGTTACGGGCCTTCAGGTTATGGTATTCCGGGTCAGTCCGAGTCTCGTCAAACCAGATATAATCCGCCTTATTGGTCGAAAGATTAGGAACGTAACGGGCCGAATTGTCTGCAATCGGAGAAGTTACATAGTTGTATCCAGCACGGAAACTGAACTGCGGAGTGAATTTTGCTTCCATACCGATGCGGAAAGTATGCACATTCTTCAGATACTTGTCTACTGCCCCATTGGCTGCAGCCAAATCATATCCGCCGGCATCCTTGTATCTGGCCTTGGCATAGTTGGCAAATTCATACTCGGCATCCACTGCCAGTACATTGCTGAAAGTGGTTCCCATGCTGACATTGAATTTCCACGGAGTAGCCAACTGGTATTCCAGCAGATAGCTGGCATCCGGCGCATAATAATCAGACAGGTTTTCTGTATATTTCTCTGGGAAAGCCAGAATATCCGTACCCAGTGTGGCCGTATAACGGTCGTTCAGTGAATACCAGATAGGTGTATGTACAGCGAATCCGATACGGAACGGAGAGTACTCCATCGGACGGACAATAACTCCCAGTTTCAAATCCAGACCGGCTCCATCGGTAGTAAACCAGTTGTTCAATTGAAAACTTCCGTTATCGTTTCCTTTATCATCCAAAACCGTTTCGTAATACGAAGAATAGCGGCTATAATTAACATCATATACTCCCAAGGTAGCACCGAAATAGAAACGGTCCTGTACATTGAACGAAAGATTGAAGTCATAAGCATTGATACCCCCTTCTTCCCGGCTATAATAATCGCCGCTGGCACCGTTCCATCCCATCATACCGAATGAGCCGTCATTTCCGGTTACATCGTCAACCAGCCCTGTACGGACTCCCATAGAGCCTAAGAAAGGAGTACCGTAATAGGCCGAAGAAGTATACGGATTCTCCGCATCCAGCAAAGCGTCGTAACTGGCCTGGTTCTGATAAGCTCCTGTACCTAACATCATATCCTGCATCTGCCAACTCAAGGAAGATCCGTTCAGGTTTCCTCTGGATGAGAACTGGCGGTTGAAGTTTGCCATCTTGTGATAGTTGAAGCCGATATTGAAATAACGGAGGCTGGTCTTGTTGCCGATTTTAGTACTGTACACAAAACCCAGCTGATCAAAAGAAGCACGTGTACGTTCATCCTTTACCTCTGTACCGCCCAAATTACTGTTTGTAACATTTTTGTTGAAGCCAAAAGATAAAGAAAGGTCATGGCTACGGAACAGTCCGATACCCGCCGGATTCGTTCCGATTACCGAAATATCGGCGCCCAATGCACTCATGGCTCCTCCCATTCCGACAAAACGGGCTGTACCGTTCAACTCGCTGCCTGAGAAACGGGCAGCATCGTATTGAGTCTGAGCTACGGCAGCCACAGCTGCCATAGCCAACATACCTATAGAGAATAATCTTTTTTTCATGTTCTAATCACTTTAAAAATAACTCATACCCGTTTTAGCCTTATCTTCTACGGCCACCTCCGCCACGGCTGACACCACTACCGGAATTACGGTTGTAACTGCTACCACTGCTTCGGTTGAAGCTGCTGCCGCTACTGCTACGGTTATAGCTGCCAGAAGAGTTGGAACGCTGATAAGTAGAATTACTGTTACGGGTGTTTGAATTATAACCTTCACGGTTGTAGTTGACACTGCGTCGGGTACTGCTCGGACGGTTATAAGAAGAACCGCTACGGTCGGCACCGGTAGTAGGACGTGTATAGACTCCTTGCGTACGAGTATTTGTACGGGTACCCGTAACACCGGAAGTTCCACCTGTACGTACAGCCGTTCTTCCCGGAAGAACCGACTGGCTGTTTCCACGTGATCCGCTGCCTTCTACTACCCGACCGATGCTGGAGCGACGGACAGCCGTATTTCCGCGGTCCTGGGCAATCCGTTCAGCTGAAGCCCGTGTATATGAACTTCCTGAACCGATTCCTACAGAAGGACGGGTAGTTCCACCGTGTGAAGCCTGATAGCGTCCCGGACGTATATCGGTGTGTCCCCAGTTTCTAGGAGCCCAATGTCCGTAATACGGATACCATCCGGGGCCCCAATAACCGCCCCAATAGCCTCCCCAGTAACCACCCCAATAGCCGGCATAGTAACCACCGTACCAGTAGGGAGAGAAACCGCTGTACCAAGGATTATAATACCAAGGATATCCGAAACTCCAACCGAAACGAGGCCCGAATGTTCCCCATGAGAAACGCCAGTTCCACCATACCGGATTGGTAGAAGTCGGGAAGACATAGGCATACATTCCGTCATCGAATACATTCCAGTCCCATGACGGCAATGCGCCATATACCACATCCCAATACAGCGGACTGCTTATCGGAATAGCATAACCCGGACTGCGGAAACGTACGATACGCATGGCATATTCGTAATCACTTTGAGAGCCTTCAAAACCGTTTACCCATTCTCCTCGTTCACCGTATGGCTTTTCCTCGATGTACAAGGTATCATTCTGCATGGAGAAAGTATTCTCACGCGAAGTATACCGACGGTTATATTCATCCACATCGCGTACATTTCCCTTGACATCTTTCACCACGATAGCTGCCGCTTCCGGAGCCGTATGGACAGTTGTAGTCGTAGTCTGCTCCGGAACAACCTTTACCACCTCTTTCTTCTGTTCCTTTTTCGGAACGAAGTAGAGGTCATCCCCACTCTGAGCCATTGAGAGTCCTGGCAGACAAGCCAACAGCAACGAAGCAAATACTTTACTCTTTATCATGACTTTACTTGTTTGAAGTTATTGTACCTAGTTATTTACGTTACAAATGTAACGACTCTTTTTTACCCTGCAAGTAGAAATTCCCTATTTCCCGGTAGGGATTTCCCTATTTCACCATTCTCAGAATTTCAGACAAAAGGTAGCCAGAACACCTTTATGGTCGGTAGGCCACACACCTAGCGGAGGCAGAAACTTATCGGATGTCTGCTCCTTGACCCGCTGATTTTTCAGGATGCTTCCCTGCGGTCCGAAAATCACGACATCAGTCAATTCCAGACCAGGGTACGGATGATAGAAGATATAATCGATACGCTCCCGTTCGTCCGATTTCGGTGCCCATGTCAGTTTCTCCGTCGGTATCAACGGATTGTCTGCCGGAAACGTAAAACCGGGATAATCCAGGACATCGGGATAATACGCCCGGTAAGCATCCATGAACCCGGCATTATCCAGCATCAATGTAACAGTCCACGGAACAATCAGCCCGTTATGGTCATACAAATCTTTCGTTTCCCGAATCCAGTCCAGATGGGAAGGTTCGTTGAAATCGCCTCCCAACAATACCAGTCTCCCAGCCTCCAGGTCTTTCCGAGCCTCGGCTACAAAACACCGGATGGCATCGTCACGCTGCGAACGGTCGTTCACCTCCAGCACTTCGCTTACGGTCTGCGGCACATCTATCTCCTTCCAAGTAGAGCCGTCGTAACCACGCACATTGTAATAGGCATCGTTCTGGTAATCCAGATGAGCGGTATACACAGCCACCTCTATTCCTTCGAAATCGGCAACCAGCTTATAGATGCTGCCATGGTCATCCTTCTCCGGAAAGACCGTCAACGAATCCTTGATAGGATACTTGCTCAACAGACCTGAATCATAGCTGTAAAAGGAATAATAGCATTTCCCCTTTTCCTTCAGGGAAGAAACAATACGGTCACAGAAACGGGTACCGTTGTAATTACGCACTTCACTGAACGTCACGAAATCCGGTTCCAGACGCGCTATCTCGTTCACAATGGCTTCATAACCGCCCGGAACGACCGTACCTTCTTGCCAGACGTTCCACTGCAACACGGTAAACTTCTTTACATTCTGTCCCCCTGCGCCTGCTGCCACCAGCAAAAAAAGCAGGCCTAACATTAACTTCTTCATACCAAAAACATTTATAATCATAGTATTCCATTATAATCATAGTATTCCATTTCACTCTTTACCGCAAGCCGCCGGACTTCAGACTGCATTCAGGTAATTGTCAGTAATGTTACACACATTCCTAAACATAATGAAATATAATCCGTTAACGAATTCTAAACCACACTGTCCGAACAAACATTCGTTTCGCATGAAAACCTGCCCGCCTTTTGATAGAAACGTCCGTTCGTTTTCACGAAAAGGCGAGCAGATTCCGACTCAAACGAACGGACGTTTTATACAAGACGGACGTTTGTTTTCCACATGGCTGGATTTTGCTCCTGAAAATTGGGTAAAACAAACGGCAGGTATTATCTTTGTCTCCGAAATCAAACCCTTGTATCTATGAAATATGTTGAAGTAACATTTACTGCACGGCCATGCACAGAAATTGTAACAGATGTGCTGGCAGCATTGACAGCCGAAATCGGTTTCGAAAGTTTTGTCCCCGTTGAAGGAGGCATGCAGGCCTACATCCAACAGTCACAGTTCGATGAAGAGGCTTTGAAGGCGGTTCTGGCTGATTTCCCGTTACCGGACATAGCCATCACATACACCCTGGCAGAACCGGAAGACAAAGACTGGAACGAGGAATGGGAGAAGAACTTTTTCCAACCGATTGTCATCGATGACCGTTGCGTCATCCACAGTACCTTCCACAAAGACTATCCGAAAGCCGAATACGACATTGTCATCAACCCACAGATGGCTTTCGGTACCGGACATCATGAAACCACCAGCTCCATCCTGGGCGAGCTGCTGGAAGCCGACCTGAAAGGAAAATCAGTCCTCGATATGGGATGCGGTACGTCCATCCTGGCTATCCTGGCCAGCATGCGGGGAGCCGACCCGGTAACGGCCATCGACATCGATGACTGGTGTGTGAACAACTCACGCGATAACATTGCCCTCAACCACATCGACAACATCACCGTAGAGCTAGGCGACGCCTCACTGCTGGAAGGACGGAAACCGTTCGATGTCATCATCGCGAACATCAACCGGAACATTCTGCTGAACGACCTCCCTGCTTATGCCGCCTGTATGCATAGCGGCTCGGAAATCTATATGAGCGGATTTTACGTAGAAGATATTCCCGCCATCCGCAAAAAAGGTGAAAGTCTGGGAATGAGCTTTGTACACCACCGCGAAAAGCACAACTGGGCAGCCGTAAAGCTGGTGATGGAATAAGGCTTGATGCAAACCTGCCCCATCAATGTCCCTGAAATATAAGATTAGTCCCGGCCTGAAGAAAGCTCCAAGCCGGGACTGATCTTATCCGTTGCTGTCTAACCGACAGACAGGATATCACCGGGAGAATCTGTCTTTCGCAAGATTCTCCTCAGTACTGTTTCATTCAAAGTTCAACAATGAAGTAAACCCAGTCATATCAAAAATAGATTTGATAGACGGTGCTACATTCGACAAGGCCAGACGACCCTCTGAAGCACTCAGCTTCTTATGCGCTAGCAGGATGAGACGCAAGCCCGAACTACTGATGTATTCCAACCCGTTACAGTCGAAAAGCATATCCGTTCCTGCCTTCAGCAAAGGCAAGACCTGTTGTTCCAACTCGCCGACCGTAATTGTATCCAGCCGACCTATCAGAGATACGACAATTCTGTCGCCAGTGTTTTCAATCTTGATTTCCATATACTGTCTATTATTAGTTTTCCGTCATTTTGAATCCAATCCCTTATCTCCCCGGGAAATTAACCGATGGTCTTCACGAGTGTAAGGATATTTTTCCCCTCTTTGTACTGATACCTCATTTCAGTCATCAGACTCTTTATCAGAAAAATACCCAGTCCGCCAATCGGACGTTCTTCTGCCGGAAGCGTTACATCCGCGCTTTTCACTTTCGTAGGGTCAAAAGGAATACCGGAATCCGTCAGTGTCAGCAACAGACTATGCCCTTCAGTATGAGCCTGTATCCTGATATCCTGCCCGGTCTTTCCTGGATAAGCATAAAGCACAATGTTCGATACGGCCTCTTCAAGCGCCAGATTCAGATTATAAACGACATCGGGCGGAAGTTCCAGTTCTTCACCGATGTTATCGATGAAAGGCTCGAGTTTAGAAATTTCAGAAATATCATTCTGAAGCATCAATTCAGTCTTTATTTCTTTCATATTCATTGAGGTAAATAATGTAAACAAAGCATGGTAATATCGTCACTCTGCTCGGCTCCTGCCGCATGGCTGTGTATAGCCTCCATCATCTGATTCACGATGAAAGTCGGAGTACCATCGGACAAACGGTCCAGTTCCTTCAGCAACCGCTCTTCAGAAAAGAGCTGCTTGTCGGGGTTCTCCGCCTCGGTCACCCCATCGGTATAAAGGAAGAGTGAAGCATCGGCCGTGAGGGTCAGTTCCTGTTCCGTATAGTTGAAGCCATGAAACAATCCGAGCGGAATGTTGGGGGTTACCTGAAGGAAATGCGCCTGTTCCTGTTTCGTAAAAAAGACCGGAGGATTATGACCGGCATTGCAATAGGCCAGGACACCCGTCTTCAAATGAAGTACTCCCAAGAACATTGTCACAAACATACCCGATTCATTGGATTCCGAAAGCGCATCATTCAACGAAGACAGGATAGCTGCCGGTGTCTTCAGGTGCGAAGCCATGGTCCGGAAAAGACTGCGGGTAACAACCATCAGCAAAGAAGCAGGTATCCCTTTACCGGAGACATCGGCCACCGTAAAGAACAGACAATCATTCTCTACAAAGAAATCGTACAAGTCCCCTCCTACTGCCTTGGCTGGAAGAATCGTAGCAAAAAGGTCGATGTCCTTCCGTTCCGGGAAAGGAGGGAAAATCTTGGGAATCATCTCCATCTGGATTTCACTGGCGATACGCAGTTCGCTTTCGATACGCTCCTTATTGGCCGTCGTAGCGGCAAGTTCCTTCATGTACTCCGACAACGAATGCTGCATAAATCCGAACGAGTCATAAAGCATCCCCATTTCATCATGCCTTTTCCCTAATGGAGGAAGCGGAGTCATCAAGTCTCCTTGAGCTATGTTACGGATAGAATTAGCCAGACGGGTCAACGGATGCACCAGTTGGCGGATGGTATACAAGCAAAAGACCAACAAGAGCAGTAGTCCTGCCGCAGCTATGATAACAATGCGGTTACGGATACGGTCGACCCCTGCAAAAATATCGTCATACGTACAAGCGACAGCTACCGACCAACCGGTACGCTCTACCGGAGCATAAAAGATATACGACGTGGAAAGGCTATCATTCTGTATCGTAGCGAATCCCTTTTCACCGGCTATCATGCGGTGACCGATTCCGACTACAGTGGTATCCTTCATGTCATAAGTAGCTGTAAAGATGGTTTCCGTAAGAATCCGTTCCGGATAAGGATGTACCAGATACGTTCCGCTTCGACCGATAACCAGGTTGTAAGAATCCGGATACAGTTTCAGAGAGCCCACCTTCTGTGCCAGCCACTCCAAAGACAAATCGGCCGTAAAAACGGCATACAACTTACCATTGCCGTCATGAAGCGGTAAAGAGTAAGTAGTCATGATTTTCTCCCCACCGCCGGTATCAAAATAAGGCTCACTCCAATAAGGTCTGTCGAGCAGTTTAGGTATCTGATACCAATCCATGTAATGATAATCATAGCTTTCTACTCCCAACTGTTTACAAGCGATACTGTCACCGTTCCGGTAAGCATAAGGAGAGAAGAAATGACCTTTCTCGGGATAATAATCCGGTTCGAAAGCAATGGCACTGCCTATAATGATGGAATTGCTTTCCAATAACCTGCGCGCAATGCTAAACATGGAATCCGGACAATGGATATACCGGTCGACTTGCCACGCATTATTGGTCAGAGCCACCTCGACCGAATGCAGTACTTCATCAATACGTAAAACGGTATTGTCCAGACTGACAGAAGCACGGGTTTCCGCCTCTATCTGCACCTGTTTACGCGCAGAACGGTAAAAGACCAGAAAAGTAGCACATAAAATAGCTCCTGTAACCAGAAGGATATAGATACTTATCCGGGTAGAAAAAGAACGGGTAACAGTGAATTTCATAAGGCACCGGTAATTTCCTGATAAGTTACAGGACGATGGATATAGCCATCATCCAACAATAAGGCAGACGCTTTCTCTACATGTTCAGGCTGTAGTCTGAAAGGTCTGGTAGTAGTATGGCGTTCGCATTGTAACTCCAGCACGTTCTCCAACATCCGTTGCTGTTGCAGGCGATTGGTAGCCACATGGTATTTACGGACCAGGCGCATCACAATATCAAGGGTTTCCTGCGGATGCTGGGCAGCCCATTTCCATCCCTTCACCGAAGCCCTTGCAAATGCCTGTACTGCCTTCTGATGTGTACGGTAGTAATCGGCGGTAACATACAACCCGTCTTCAGGAATATCATAGCCAAAGTCCGAAAAATAAAAGACATGCTGGGGCTGGATGCCGCATGCCAGAATCTGCAGATACTCATTAAAGCTCATGGCAACGGTCGCATCGATGGCCCCTGAAACGAACAGGTTTACATAGTTGATGAAAGGAATCCACTCGATGTTCAGTTTCTCTCTCCGGTCTAACATATAGGCCAATTCGCAAAACCCGGCTTTCCAGACTCCGACCTTCTTTCCACGCAAATCCTCCAGCGAACGGATGTCATTGTACCGCGGTACAATCATCAGCGAGTTACGCTGCGAAGTCTGCAGAATATTTACCAGAGGTACTCCATCGCCTATCAACTTGATGGCCTGTATGAGCTGTAAACCGATGATATGGCTGCTTCCTTCTTCCAGCCGGTTCAATGCAGAAGATGAGGCCGACGGATGGTCGAACACCACCTCCAGTCCTTCCTCCTGATAGAAGCCTTTCGCCTGGGCCACGTAATATCCAGCGAACTGACTCTGAGGAGTCCATTGTGGGGTAAAGACAATACGCTCGGATTGTCCGTATACATTCCCGACAACTCCCCAAATACCCCAAAGGTATACCAATAGACATCTATAGATTTTCATCTTACCTCCAGTTTATTTACTTGAAATCTTGAACCAACCTTACAAAATCAGATTCTCTTTATAGACAAAGTCTGTATTTCCTATACGGAATGACATGCCATGATACAGCCTCAATCCTTTATTCAATGGACAAGATTTCCCATTCACAAATACCCCTTCTTCGAGGGCATACAACCGGAGCCTTCCTTTCTGCATCCGGATTTCAGCATGTACCGGGCTGATTTTACCGTTGATATCCCAATTAATCTGCAAGTTGCAGTCCACCGAACGACCAATCGTAACAATCCCGTTGGGCGCCGTACGGAACCACTTGTAAAGAGCAATGTCCATCGGCTTGATACTCCCGGAAACCGAAAGGAAGAAATGATCGGAACGAAACCCTAGATGAGACAGGCACAAGGCGATAGTCACAGAATAGAAGACAAAGCTAAACAACAGCAATAAACGATAATCCGTATACGAATCATCATAGAAGAACTGCCAGATGTGCATGGAAAGGATTCCCATTACACAAGCAATCAGCACTTTCTTCTTCTCCAACTTTCCTCCTACCAACCGGGTCAACAGATACAGGATGAGCGTACTCGACAGCACCCAAGGAATCCATTCGATGATGAATGAATATGCAGTCATCCCCATGACCAGTACAATCATACTCTCAATGGCAAAGAAAGACCAGCAGCATGCAGCAGCAATGAACGTAGCCAACAGCAGCCGCCCGAGACGTCTGAGCCAATTTCCGGATATGACCGATAACAGCCCTAAAATGAATACGTTGAACAGGCCCACACAGAATCCGAAATAAGGAATCACCCGCAGCTGATTGATGAAATTGGTATGTTCCGAACTGGAACACAACGCTCCAGGAGTCCCTTGCTGCATCATGTTCTTCAATATCTCGTGCGGAATCAGATGAAAATCATTCAAAAAAAACATCCAGCTCACCAGAGCAGCAATACACCCTACCAGTACCTTGTTCATGTATGAAGGAGCATTTCTGGAATCCCAAAGCTCCCGGTAATTGAAATAATGGCTTCCTGATTTACAATGTCTTCCATACTCCGGACACTTATATTCATTTTCATCCCAGCAGCTTTTATGGACCGTGTGCTCACATTTCACGACAATCTTTTCGCCTTCCTTAAATTCATCCTTACACATGTAACAGGAGTCGCCTATCAACCGATTGTTGACAGACATACCTTTACCTTTATAGGTTATTACATGTTTCTTCAAAAAATAAAGATACTGGACTGCAGGTACAGCATATTGAAATACCAGATACACCACTAGAAGCGATATCAGAATAATTATGATTCCTTTCAGAATCACCTTGAACTTGGTATCCCCATTGACAATAACAGGTTCATAGATACTCCCCAAAGCATAAGAAACACTGTCTGAAGCCAGCAAGGCATCGTTCTTATCATAACATTCCACAAAGAGGGTATGTGAATATCCCCGGTACACTTTTCCATCCAGATTGGCCAAAGTCAGCCGGTAGTCACAGTAATCCAGCCCGAACTTTTTCTTGAAATCGGCTTCCATCTGGTTCCAGTCGAACTTTTCCTGATAAAGCCCCTCATAGTTCCTACACATCCGCTGCAAAGTGAGCGAGGCCTCATCCCCTCCCTCCATCGAGGCGTCAGTCATCTGGACATAATAAATGGAAAGTGTATCTTTTACCATTTGAGGATACACCTTATCCAGTTCGGCCTTATACTCATAATACTTGGCATCAAACGGTTGGTCATTCTCATCGTACACAGCGCCATCGGAAAAAATGACCAAGGCCTGATTATTTGTAGTCGGAAAAGGACCGTCAGGCTTTGTCACCTCATCCCTTTTCTCTACAATGGTTCTAAAAAGAAGTTTCCCGGAATTCTCTTTACTGACAAAATAATGCTGAAATACATAATCAGTCAAAGGGAACGTTTCCGATACCTCAAAGTCGTGCATGAATGAAACGAACACTTTATCCTCCCCATACACATTCTTAATCTCCTGCAAAGCCTCACGCTGTTCATCCACCTGCGGTTGCGGCAGTGTCAGATCGACAATCGCAAGCACCTTGAAATTCTGCTTGGCAGCTTCCTCGGCAGCCACATTCCGAATGCGGACAAGCTCAAGCTCTTCTTTCGAATCGTATTCAAATCCGATTCCTCTACGCACCGTTTCATGCACAGCAATCCTGACATTGGCGGTATCGGAACGGAGTCTTCCGCTCAAATCGGAAGTCAGGTCGACATCCAGTGTCATCTCCTTATAGGTCGGCGAAAAACTGATATCCAGGATATCCATACTCTCATTCTCTTTGAAGGAAGAGATATTCTGAACATCGTCCAAACCCAGATTCCGTATTTCATCGCAACCTGTTACACAGAAAAGCAAAGCCAGGAAGGTTCCTATTTTTATGTAATTCATCATAACCACTTAAATTTTGGGATAATCGTCTTTAGACTTTCGTAGCATTTCTTCCATTTGTTTCGCGTTTTCACGCATCTTCTTGTAGCCTTGTATCTTGCTTACCACCATATTGAAGAACATCAGAATAATCCCCACGGCGGCAATCCCCATCAGTTTATCCTTTATACGGTCCAGTAAAGGCATGTATTCCGCAGCCTGAATCTTTTCCGATGAGTTCTTCAGTTCAATGTATTTTTCTTCCAGTTGGGCCTGCCGTTTCTTCAGATCCGGAGTAGATTCCGCCGCCACCTTCGCCTTCTGGAAATATGCATCCACATCAGCAAAAAGAAGTTGCTCCTGCCCTTTCAGCTTCTCCAAAGCCGGCGCTGTCTTTTCTATCTGCGACAGGAGCATGGACTGCTTCAACAGACGCTGGTAGGCCGAATCCTGCGAAAAAATAAAGCGTTCTGCCTGATTGAAATCCTCCAACCACTGAAACCGCTGCTGCTGCCTCTGTATAGAATCAGAAACCATCTGCCCCATTTCCTGATATTGGGCAACAAGATTCATCAGTGAATCGTCCATGGCAATATATAATTGTTGAGCCTGACAGTAAAGGGTATGCTTGGCATTCAATCTCGACAGGCTGTTTTCTACCTGCTTCAATTTCCGCTCAGGAACCACCCCAACCTGACGGGAAAGCTTCTCCACATCTTCCACATAACCGCGCAACCTATCTCCAATTGACTGGATTTCAACCTCGGTATCTATCATTACATCCGCCGAAAGCGTATCCGTCGCCAACCCGTAAGACCACAATCTACAGGGGCAAACAAGAAGGAGGTACAAGAATATCCACTTTTTCATTGCTGCCTATTCAAATTATTAACAGTGCGCTGAAAATACCCCTCAGCCTGAAGGAACACCTTCCACGCCTGATGTTCCTCTTCACTGACAATACCATATTCATCTACCAACAGATGCACTTCATCAATCAAGTTCTGACACTGCATCTGTAAATCGCGGCGTTCTATCTTATCGGTAGATGATAACCAGTTAGTAACCATGTTATCCATTTGTCTGGCTTTCTTCAACAACACATCGGCACCGACACCCGGCAATACGACCTCCGGTCTGACCAATGTACAGGTTACATTCTGGATGGAATCAACATACATGTTATATTCATTCCAGGCTCTTTGGATGTCAGGACAATTACTTTTCATATCCCTATAAAGAAATTGGTCGGTCAACATTTTCTTCATCTCCACAAACTGTTGATATTTCTCTTCGGAACTGACCTGTTTCATCGTAAAATTCTGTTGAAAAGCATTATATCCTTGTTTGACACTTTCCAAAGCAAGAGTTGCCTGCTCCAACTCTACTTCCGTTCCCAAACAGGGATTACGCTTCAACGAAATATGATACTCCAGATTCAAATCTTTGAAATAGGTAAAAAAATAACGTTTTTTCTTCCTTTTCACTTTATTGTCTATCACAAACAAATGATGCAACGAGACAGTCAGCTCATTGCGTTGAGGAAGAATATCGAACTGCTGTTCGATGTATTCGTTCACCAGTCTGTAGTCCTGTGGTATAGGCTGTATTCCGTCATAAGATATCCATCGCTCAAAAATAAACCTCTTTCTTCGTTTCGGAATCTGCCGACGGAATGCTTTAGGCAATTTAATCTTAAAGACAGGTTCCTGTACCACATAAGGCAACCTGTCCGGACGTAGTTTCTTCCATTTCACCACGTGTTTGTAGCGTACATTGTCCTGGAAGACAAACAAAGACCTGTATGAAAGCAATGTTACAGAAAGGCGGTTATTCATCTCATCGAACATGAACTTCACCATCACATCCAAATCCTTCGAATCGTTCGACAAGGCAATGTGTTCCGTATAAGATTCTTCTGCCGAAAGCGTTATCTGCTTGACCATCTGTGCTCTAAGTGAACAGCAACAGAGAATGAGCAGAAAACAAACAACATATATTCTTTTTATCATATCAGCACGCTTATAGGGTATTAATCAACTCTTCTTTCTTCTTGGTCAAAATAAATCCATCCGTTAGGTTCCCCTTGTTCCATCACCCATCGGGCCACTTTCAAATCCTCCGGAAAAGGAGGTTCATTTTTCGCATGAAACCGTTCATAGCGCAAATACTCTGCAATCCGTCTGACGGTCTGTACAATATCCGTATACGTATCCGGCAAGTTCAGACAGACTCTCCCGGCAAAAGCACCGTAATAACGGATGTTAGGGTGCCAAGGATGAGGTATATCTTCATTGTCCGGCCCTGTTGTCTGAAAAGAATAGACCGGCATCGCATCGACAGCCGGAAAACCGGCAGGAATATCAATAATCAATACGAACTCTCCGGCAAACTTCGGGAAATTCTGTATCCCGGGTTCATTGAGCCGCTCCTCCTCTTCCACACCGCAGATACTCAACATCCGGTAGTGAACCGTGTAAGAGACAGGTAAGCCCTGGGCATTCCGTTTCCGTACCTCGTAAGAGATATCGTCCCTCCCCTGAAGCCTCTCTTCCATGGCTTTCCACTCATGAAGGAGACGACGGTTCCTGCCGGTAAGTTTAACAGATGAAAAATCTGGTATCTGCATAGCTTATCCCGGAAACGGATCAGGAATCAAAAAGACTGTATCTCCATTCCTTATTCCATAATCGGCCAAAGTCTGGTCTGTACGGCCGATACGCGGACGAAGTACACGGATTTCATGTACCTCCGGGTCTTCCTTAGCGAAAAAATAATCCAACGGTGCACCGGTTTCATCGATGGAAGGGAAATCAAAAATCAGCCGTCCGTCCCCCCCAATCGCATGGCGCAGGTTATTCATCAAAGTAGCCAAAGGAGCATTCGGATTTACTACCTTGAACTTTACAGATTTATTCTTATAGACTATATTCAATAAAAAATCGTTTTCTTCCATAACTCGTTCTTCTATTTATCAATCAGGATATTTATCTGTACCGGATAGATATTGGCACTCCTGACTTCAATCATCTTGCACAACAACACTTCCACCTGCGGAATACGGGAAGCAAAGCTCCGATTCACAAAGGGATTGTCCGCCAGATGGATATCCACCACAATCTCATAACAGCAATGAGGAGTACGCCGCAAACGTCGGTCTATCCGAATATCATTCACGAGATTCTTCCCGATTCCATAACGCGTTGACAGTTCATTGATGCAAAACATCTTGATGTCAGCAGGAGTTACAATACGGTCCTGTGTCGTCACATAATATCTTGTCAGATTCTCCACCGCATCGTTCTCACCCACTTCATCACATCCTCCCAATGGAGGAGCAATCTGCCGAATCTGTGCATTATCGAATCCATAGGCTGTTCCAAAAGCAGTATTGATGTTAAGGCTTTCGTTTACCTTACTTCCATCAGTCGTAAGGAAAGAAGTCTTCAGACTGATGTTTTCTTTGTTTACTCCCTGACGTTGCTGCAACATCAGGTAAACACCAGACTGTACATTTTCACCATCCTTGACTTTCTCCCAGATATGCTGCCAACTGTTTCTCAAACCTGCCATTGTCGCATCGCCTTTCCAACCCTTGATGTGCTGGAATGCATAATAGTCCGTATCATATTTATCAATCAGGTAGCGCAACAGTTTCAATAATCCGTAAGCATTGAATCGGTCAGCCGCCACCTTCCTTACATTGACCTGTACCTCCCTGAACAATTCTTCTTCCTGCGGACGGATAAGATGCAGCAACTGCCCATTCTCCACCCGATAGATCGGATTCTGCGTAGAAAGTGTAGCTGAGTCAAGCCGTGCGTTTACCAGCAAAACGGTATTCAAAGCCAATTGCTGCTTACCGAACATAAAATCATCGGATATGCCGGAGAATTCAAAAACCAGATCCAACTGTCTGGTCTCTTCCTTGACATAATCTGTCAATTTACACGGATGTATACAATAAAGCCGCACGTTCTGACGTGCAAACAGATCGAAAGCCATGGAAGAGGCATTGAATACCTGCTGTCTGTTATACAACATGGAATCCACAGAAAAATAATCGTTTAAAGGTAAATCTGCATATTGCCAAGGTTTGACCAATGGCAATTGTTTCCCTTTCAACGAAACTGTGACAGAATGATACGATACGTTCTTAATGGCAAAAGAGAATCCGGAAAGTTCCGTAAAAGGATGATTGGATTTCAACATAACTTTCCAGCGTTTTCCATCCATCCTGATAATTGAAGCAACAGAAAGGTTGACAGCCCTTGTCTTTAACAAAGGCATGAAAGTAATGGCAGTGTCTCCCATGGTGAACACCATATCCGCATCTACTTTCAGCTGGGCGACATCCTCCTGCAGAGCGGTCTCCACCACTGCTGTAGCGGGAATCGCATGCTTCATTCCATACGGCAACAAAGTCTGAACATACTCATCCAGCACTTCGGTCTTCAGATGCTCCAGTTCACTGTCAAACCGGTTTTCCTGATAAGCCGTAGCCAACATCAGAAGCGAAAAGATAGGATCATCTTCTATCCCTTCGAGAAAATCATTCTGAACACTCTTACGCCAGATGGCAAGAGCTTCGCGCAATAACTCATCGGCCCGTTGTTGGGTTTCAAATATCTTCTGATTCATAGTTAATTCCAGATTTTAATGGTAGTAAGATAACGGTATCGTTCCTTAGTACTGCTCAACACTCCTTTCACAACGACATAAAGCAGCCGTTCCTCCCGAATATAGCTGATGGAAACCGAAACGTCCTGCAACCGCTTTTCATACTTGATAATGGCCTCTTTCAGTTCTGCTGCAAATGTATTCAGATTTTTTGAAGAACCAGATATTTTTTTCTCATAGATATCAGGTCCCAATTCTTCACCGGCATCTTCTTCCAACGAAGAATCATACACTACCCCTTCATTCTCATTAAAGATTTCAAACCGAAGATTATTAAAAACAAACCCGAACTTTCTGGCAGATACGCTATCATTCTGTGAAGTAGTAATCAATAATGAAAGAAAATCATCGATAGACTTCACTATTTTATCTGTAGTCTTCAATTTTCCATCAACTATTTGCAAAGGTAATAGTATATTCGCCATATCCAACTAAATTTAAATCATCGGAACAAAATCATTTTCTTTTTTCATCGGCACATACAAGGCCTTGTAAAGCGCATCATAAAGAACTTGATAAAGATTATCGTATAACGTCTTATTCAGGTCAACGAAGAGACTTGAATAGAGTTCAGGTTTCATATGCTCATTTAAATAAGCCGTCAATGTATCTGACAAGCTTTTTGTCAGTTCCACCCGCAATACCTCTTTCAAATCATTTACCAGACGTTCATACAATTCCGGGTTGAGGCGTTCATAAAGTTCCGCTTTAATTTGTGCCTTGAGTGCTTCAAAATCAATACTATTGTCTTCCAATACCACTCCATCCAATATACTGGCTGCACCTTCCATATAGGTAACCAACCATTCCAACCACACTTGAATGTCCCAAACGGAGGGTTGCGGAATTTCTCTGTGTTCCGTATAAGGAGTCACTACATAATAGTCGATGGCCTGTGCCATTTCCTGGGTGAACAAAATAAAGTCATGAAGCGAATTATTGAGACGATAACTTTTCAGCAAGAAGAAATAACGCATGAACAGACGCTTACCATCCCCCTCTTCCTGATTGGGATGAGTAGCAAGCTTTTCCATCTTTTCCACCAATCGCTCCAGATATGAAACAAAACGGCTGTCCGATTCCAAGGTCAGACAAGGAGCAATAAATTCCGTATCGATAGAGAATTCACCGTCTTTCACCTTGAAACGGACAATCGGAAGCAAGTCGGCCTGTTCCAATTCCTCCATCGTATGAATCTCATACACATATTTCGGACGTGTAAAAGGTACCCCCTCGTTCTCAAAAAAGACCAGTTCTTCTCCTATCCCTACCGTGAGGTAATAAAGCTCACCATACAGCATAGGAATCTTCACCGATACCTCTTCATCCGTATGTACCATCCTACCTGAAGGAAGCAAGGCCATACACTGGAAACGGTCTATACAGAATGTATTGCGTACGAATGTTCCTTTATTATCAAAAGCCGTATTCGGAACCAGCCCCATACGCCTTCCGCCCAAGGCTATGCGTATAGCGGTCTGTTGTTTGAAGTCAAGCCGCTCGTCCAAAGAGATAAAGACCTGCGGCGTGAGTTCCATACCAGTCTGCCAATTTATTCTGGAATTGATATTCATGGTTTCAAGTATTTTTCAACAAAAGTATTCAGGAAAACGTAGACCGACGAACTACAACACAGCGTTATAATTCATCACAGACCTGTCTCCGATACGAGGAGAATGCCCGTATTCCTTGATTAAGATTTCACAATGTACGTCGAACGGAACAAACCATTCTTTCAGGAAACGGCAGAGAGGTTCTATTTCCTCTCTCTTCGCCTGATAAGAATCGGCAGAGAGGCGGGGAATCAACAGATGATAGACAGCCGACGGCAACCAGCAGGCAGCATCATCGTCTGTAGCATAACTTCCTTTCCGCAAGACTACCTTACAATGCAGCAAATCGGCCAGGAGCAGACGTATAAAATCCAGATTCCCTTTCCAATTATTGACATAAGGCAACAGTACAGCCGCTTCCTTCACATACGGATCGGATTCGCCTGCCAAGTCAAAATCGAAGAATTTCTTCAGGATAAATTCCAGTTTCCGGTTCAATAACTCGGAAACTTGTCTCTCCGCGACCAGACTCCGTCGAAAATAGAAGGTATCGAACGGCAGAAAGGCATCTTCAAGGAGACGGACACGTCGGTGTATCTCGTCATAGCGTTCTTTTACATCATCCCCTTTCAGCTCATCTTCACGCACAATCATACCCTGTGGCAAAAGACGAAGAAAGCCATCCCGGGAAAGCTTCACCAACCGGTTTTCTTCATCGATACCCAGTATATCCGGATTATAATTGCGATAAAAGGCCCCTTTATCCCGACTTACCCATTGCTTCCCGGAATCCGGATAAAGGTAATCCAATAACATTTCAGCACTTATTTCAGATAAATTCAGAGGAATATCCATCATCTTTCATTTTCCAGTTCCACATAAAACTCTTCTCCGTCCACACAGACAGGAAGGACACTCCACGAGGGAATTCCCAATTGGGCCAACGTCAATTCCGGATAAGGGAAATCAGCTTCTATCGTCCGATACTCATGCTGATACAAGTCCGTGTAACGGCTTCCGCGCAACACATCATTGCTCTCTATCCATTCAGCGACTTCCCGTCCGGGCTTCATGACAGGGAAAATCCGGTCATCTTTCTTTTCCGTAACAAAATCCACGAAGCAATCATCCGGTAAAGTAAAGGAAATCCTGGAAGCGTGATACAGTTGTCTTAACGCTTCCAACATCTCTTGTACCCGATTTTGTACAGACAGTTTCACCGGTATTATCGGACTCCAGGTATCATGGACACAACAGTCCTCATCGTATGCCTTGAAAGAAGTCAGCCGTGTAGTAAGGTGTTGGCCTTCGTAATAGAACATAGAACCACACAACGACGTGAATTTCCCCTCTTCCATTTCCTGCCGATGGACAAGCTTCAAGGCCTCCTGCACCTGTACCGCTCCAACAATGGAAGCTATCACCGGTGTAGTAGGCGCATGACCCGCCGCTTCCTGCTGCCGGATGATGCCGGAACAAGGCATGCGGCGCTTCAAATCGTCCAGACCTTCCGGCCCCAGATTGCAGGCATAACAGTTTTCGCCGGGAGCAAAGACCCGGACTGTACCTTCCAGCTGGCTGATGCCTCCATCCACCCAAGGTACCCCGGCCCGCATACACAGACGGTTGATACAATAACGTGCCCACCGGCTGTCTACGCAACCTATCACTACATCTGTCCGACGAATCCACCCTAAGCCCACATCGTAGGCAATATCTCCATCCATCGGAACGACCTCCATCCGAGGATTCATCTCCGTCAGACGCCGGGCAGCGACCTGTACTTTACGCCGGTGGCTTTCGGCATCCTGACGTGTAAAAAGGACAGAACGGCTGAGATTTCCGGCTTCCACCTCGTCGAAATCAACCAATACGATATGCTCCGCCCCAAAAAGAGCCAGGTTCTTCAGGACTTCGTTTCCCAAAGCACCACACCCTACTACCATAAAGCGGGCGTTCCGAATCCGTTCCTGGCTGAACAAATCACTCCTCATCGCCTTCGGCAAACATATTCATGCTGAATCCGGCCTTTTCGCCCTTCGCATCTGCCTGCTCCTTGCGGATGTTCTCTTCTTCGGTATGTTTCTTCAGATATTGCTGATAGGCATCTTCTATCTCCTTTATCTTATCCTCTTTCAACTTGTCACGAGTTTCTACATAAGTATTATAGATTCCTTCCAGCTCATCTTTGGCGGCATTTATATCTTCTACTGACTCTCCCTTTAATGCAACTGTCATCTTGGATACATACGCCGCATGACTTTTTTCCATGTCCGCCTTGCATTTATCATAAAAGGTATCGACACCCTGCAACAATACATCGTGCCGGTCTTCATTCACTTCCGGAACAGTAAACACCACCAGTTTCTGAATATCTTCCCGCTCGTCCGACTCATCAATCTCCACCAGCTTATCCTGCTCGATGGTCATGATAGCCGGTTTCAGTTCCGGATGCTCACGCAATACTCCTTTTATAATCAAAGGAATGTCCTCGGATTCCTTGGGAACAACGCACAGCCGATATTTGTCCGGTTGAGCCACATCTCCCATATCTTCGATAGATAAGGTAAGTCCACCCTGTTCGAATTCGGCCGATAACAATGCGGCTGGTTCCGCTTTGATGCAGAGGTTCATGAAACAATAGAACAAGAAGCTTACACTTCCATTCAGATCATGCTGAAAATTATTTTGGATGCTTATAACTTGAGTATTCATTTTTTCTTCAATCGTATTGTAATGTCCATTATATTATTCTTTGGGGGTATTATATATTCAGAAACCTCCTTATACCCGTATTTCCGTAGTGTCACCTTACAGCGGATGCCTGCCGGAAGGTATTTGACGATACAAGGAGTATATCCCTTCTTTTCCTCATTCACCCAGACCTCGGCATCCGTCACATTACTTTGAATGTTCAGCATACCATAGGCAATCTGCGGTACAGCCAGATTGATTTCCTTCATCCGGTTATCACGGACAGAAAGCCATGTGACAGTAGACTCCAGGCTGTCTTTCCGGGTCTGCAACGCATAATCACCGAAAGGAAGCTCCCCCTGCCATTCACCTGTACCAATCACTTCCCGGTTCAGCAATATCGATATGTCAGGAGCTGGAGTCATAATTCTCACAGGTGCCGCCAGACGAACCGAGTCATCGACCGGAACGACGGAAGAGACTACGGCTGAATCCGAAGGAATGCTATCCGCAATCCGGTTTTCCTCTGCCGCAAAGATAACCTTTCTATCCGGAACAGAAAAATCCTTGGCTACGAATACCACATGCTTCTTTTCTACCTCTCCCAAGGAAACGTATCTGCAGCAAGCCAATCCACTGTCATGTATCACCTCTACCCGATGATTTCCGGCCATCAAACGCCCGCTGGTAGCTTCTCCACTTCCGATGCGGTTGCCATCCACCAGAATTTCCGCCTCCTCCCATGGAGCCGAAACCGTCAGATACGAATAAACGGGTTGAAGTTCCAGTTCAATGACCTTGCGGGCAGTCTCATCCAGACTGAACGAATCCTCGACAGCCCGATAAAAGGGAGACTCCACCTTATAAGGATGTTTACCTAACGGCAGATAAAAGGATGCCTCACCGTTCCGGGTACTTACCAGGGTACTGTCTACCCGTACCATGGCATTCCGGGGAGAAATCCTGAACACGACCCATTGCTCCTTCAACCGGAATTCCTCGTCCGCACTGCATACCTGCAAAACGGCCTGGTAATGTTTTTTCCGTTTCAAGTACTTCTTGGGTACCTTCCACACCAACGTCCCATGCTTCGGATGATTTACCTGCACAAAACGGGTCTTGTGCGGAAGGAGCAGCGTAATGCATCCCTCTCCGGCCTGTGGCTCAACAGGAATCTTGGCATCTGCCAGAAACGTAAAACCTTCTTCCTCTGTAAAGAAATCCAAAGTAGCCGATTTCTTGTCGATGGAATAGGTACGTTTGCCCAGCCAAGGCCTGCTCAATTTCCTGAAGTCCTTCACTTCCATCTGTTGGGCATACAGGTTGACTGCAAAACCTCCCCACAGCAGAAGCAGCCAAAGCAACTTATTTACAATCCACATTAGCCGTATGTCCAGGCGACTTGATAGAGATACTGCCTCCCCATGAACATGTCAGCGTACAGTTATCCAGGAGAACGGGAAGATTCCCTACCAACGGTTTACCTCCCGGTGTCCAGGGAGCCACAATCACAGGAACACACGGCATGGGAGTGAGCACCCCCATCGCTGCCGAGGTAGCCGAAGCCACCTGAGGGTTGGAAAGCGACTGACACATACCGAAAGGCATGATGTTAGTCATGGGTACATAATCCATGATATTCCCCACAAGCTTGTTCTGAATCATGGGGCGTAACGGACTGGTTATTAAAAGCTGAGAGGGAGCCGCCCCGAAAGGGCATTGCAACGTAGCTCCCATACATACCGGTTTTGCCATAAGCCATATTTATCCTTGTGCTGTCAATGAAGGAGCCTTCAGACAGTTGTTAACAGTTACTTTCTTGCCAGTCACATCATTTGCTTCAATGGTAGTGGCCGTCATCTTCTTATTGAACTTACTTTCTACATCCACCGTCAATTCACCTTTAGAGAAGTTGGTTCCATCGTCTTCCACGGTCAACTTGTTGCCGGAGACAGTCAGCGTCGCCTTGTCTCCTTGTATCAGTTTCAGCTCGGTATTCGTCTTTGCCTCAATCTTTTCAGAAAGAATCTTTTCGGCCGCATCCTTACCGATCGTGACCGTTTCTGTAGCCAGTTCCAGGGTTCCCCCTTTATGGATTTCCTTGATTTCCCGACTTTCTTTATCCACCTCGGCCGAAACGACCGAAATCTTTCCGCTGTTCATCGTCAGTTCTCCGGCTGCTGTCCCTTCCAGATCAGTACCGTCCACATTGATTTTTTTGGCACGTATGCGGATATTTCCTTCTTCCGTCAGATTCTTTTCGGTCCGTTCCTGGTCTTTCTTCTGTTCATAGTCGAGTGACGAAACCAATATTTCTTTTGAGTTTATCTCCACTTTGCCGGTGGTAGGCATATCGAGGTCATCGCCGTTCTTCTTCCTGTCATTCGTTTCAACCAGTATCGATTCTCCCCTCAAGGCAATTGTCCCCTTTTCATGGTTCTCGTTTTTACCGTTTACTGCACCGACGAAAATATTCTTCGACATAATCCGTAAATAAGTACCGTCATTCTCTCTGACCGCATGATCGCCGTCTGTATTCGTTATGTCTATCTGCTCAGCATTGATAGATATGCCGGCCCCTGTCACATTGTTCTTGAATTCATCCTCAGACTTCGTCATTTTAGCCTCAGTCAAAGCCTTTTGTTGCCTATATTGCTCTGCATACAGTGAAACTGAGACAAAAAAATCGTCAATGCACCTGGAAAGTCCGATAGACCTGTCTGCCAATTGCTGACCGTAAGATTCCAGAGCACCGATATTGGTACTGCTCATTATTTCTGACGACAGCAGTTCCTGATCTCCCTCCAGGTCCTTTTCCATTTCATCGAAAAGTCCTTTAATCTCATCCAGTTTCTCGTCCACTTCTTTTTTCAGTGTCGACAGGTTGTCATTAAGAACCTTCACCTTATCTTCGATGGCCTTAGTCCATTCATGACGGCTCACAGATGCGTCAATATCCAATACAGTGTCTGTATGTATGGCGATTCCCGTTGTCATTTTTTTCTGGGAAATGTCCCGTGTATACACCTCGGTGGAATCATTGCTATCCAACAGTATGCTTCTGGCCTGTGTCATGACACTGGCATTGTCATGGACAACTTCTTCCAATCCATCGCATCCGGAATCGACAGCCCGTTGTTCAATGAAAGTAGCTTTGTTCCGGATATATCCGCCATCGCCCACTCCTTGTATGTCGATTCCACTGGAACGAATCACCACTGTAGAAGTACTATCCAGCAACTGTCCGCTTTTATTAACATTACCAATGATGATTTCAGGAGCCGATATTACAATCCGTTTATCGTCGCGCAGGAAATAACCGTTTTCATAACGGTCATAAATTTCCTGCCGGATATTCTGCACTTCCTTTTTATGCAAACGGACCGTTTCCAGTTCCTTCTCCATATCATCCCGATACTTTTGAAACAACTCCAACCAGTCTGAGAAAACAAATTCAGAACCTGTACTATTTATAGTATCTGCCATATCCACTATGTTTTAAATATTTCTCAATTGTCTTTTAAGCGCAATTAGTGAACCAAGATTATCGGTTGATTTCAACTGACCATCTTGAAAGCTGATGGTACGACCCGTCTTATCTGAAAAAAGAATCTCCCCTTCTTTCGTATCTCCCCATACATGTACCGTTTTAAACCAATTCCACAAAGCAGTTTGTTGAAATATCGGATCTATTAAGGTATAAAAAGGTCTGAACAAACCATAATTAACAAACGCCTTCACCTTGCCACGTTTATCAGTAAATCTGGTACCTACATCTAGCTTGTCTACAAAATTATTCCAGTCATCATCACCAATCTGTTCAGGTTGTTCTATAGTACCATATTTCAAATAGGAATCAGTAGTCACAGAAGAAAAACCGTGAGAAGAAGTAACGAAACGATTCATAAACTCATAAACGACTTTACGCTTTAAATACTTAATAGCATCATGTTGATCATTATTACCATCCCCAATACCCAGACACTTATTGTTAATTATAGTTGGGTATTCAGCAGTTGATTTTAATTCTTTATAAAGATTATCAGCAGAATTGAGCCCATCAAAGTAGGGTAATGCAAAGTTACACGATTGTATAAATCCTTTCCGGTCTCCTTCTCTCGACGATTCATGAAACACTTTTTGCATAGTCCAAGAAACTGTACACCAGTCCAGTACTTCTTCCGGCTGTTCTTTAATTTTCTTGAAAGCCGAACTATGCTCTCTAAGAGATTTTGAACAAAACTCCAAGTCATTCTTACATGCATTATTGTCCGTACCAGTATAGTCATCAAAAACTGGAAATGCATTAACAATCCCATCTTGTTGCGGCCCCGCAAAAAGATTTCTTCGATATTGTTCGGACAACTTATATTTATCACCGTCAAGACCTTCCTTTATCAATCCAATAATTATCTCATCTTTTTCCTCCTGTTTTAGCTCGTTGAAGTTTCGCCCATCATCTGTCTTCACAAATTTATCTAATAAGTTTCCTACAGCAACTATCTCCTCTTTTATTGCGAGCAATTCTTGACTTATTCTTCCAACCCAATTACCCACTACATCGGCTTTTACAAAAGCACTGACTAGCGTTACCTCAGATACATCTTTAGGCAATTTTGAATTCCAATAGGTATAAGCCGATGAAGGAATAGCAGCCGTACCTTTACCTGCCTCCATCAACAGGTATCTGAATGACTTGATTTTCATTGTACCGGCTTTAGGCTTAATAATTGCTTCCAAAATAGAACGGAGCAATCCCAAATCCAAAAAAGGTCCCAATACCCTATTAAATATTGCTTTTGTCACAGCAGGAATGAGATCAAATAACACAGTATCACCTATATCACGTAGCTTATCCTTAAAATCTACTTTAGCCTTTGCAGCCCCCAATGCTCCTGATGTCAAAGTCAATGTATTATCCGCCGTGATATCTATATTCTTTCCATGGATGGAAATGTTTCCATTAGGTGCATTCAGTGAAATGCCGGTCAAGGCACTGATTTTTACACTTCCCATAGGAGAGTTGATGGTAATCAGCCGGTCGGAGGAAGACATCTTGATAGAATAGACACCATATTTATCCGTCAGCTCCATTCCACCTGCCAAAGCATTGAAATCCTCTAGGATGTCATTCATCCCAGGAACAAACAATTTCAACCAGGAATACCCCCCCCACAGACTCTCAAGGACTCCTTCCGCCCCTTTCGGGTCAGTCATTACGATTCTGTGACCGTTTGCAGAACTGATGGTCCGCTGTACATAATCTCCGAAATCATCGCTCACAAAAACAGACCTGTTCGCCTTATATACCTTTGAAGTACCTGTATACAGTGCTCCTAGCATGTAAGGCCGCTCAATGTTTCCGTTCTCGTAGTCTACCAGAATCTCATCTCCCTGATTAGGCGCAAAATACATACCATTCCCCTCTTTGGTGGCAAAAGGGGTCGTCATACGGATCCAGGGAGACATATCGTCCGTGTCCGATTGCCAAGGATACCGTATACGGACACGCCCCAACCCTGAGGGGTCTTCATTACGGGCAATGATGGCTATTTGAGGAGAAGATTTTCTCACCAAGTCTACGGCACGCAAAGGGGGAGTCGCCCATACCTTATCGGAGGATTCAGTGAGAGGCAGGAGCAGCAGCTGACTATGGGTTACCGTCTGGTTATCCTGCACATAACTCTCTCCCTTTATCTCAATGACGATATAGACTGACGAGGATTCATCGGCCGTTTTCAGACGAACCAAACATCCCAATTTGAACTTCATGTCATCAGTCCCCAAATCTATACTGACGGCATTTCTGGATACCTCTTCTTCGTTTTTCCTTACAATATCGTAAAAAGCCGTATTCAGGTTATCGGCGTGTTTGGATTTGATGGCAGATGCATCCAAAATCGTAGAGAAAGGAGCACCGACGCAGGGTGAACCTTTCTTCTGTTCATCACTTAAACAGTTGATGAACCTGGAATTATAGTCGTCATTGACTTTTCCAACCCTTTGGGTAACAACCGGAACCGATGCATTTATCAGATTAACAGTAACTTTTCCCATAATATCCGGCAAGCTGGTAGAGTTCATGACCATAGAAAATACATCGAAGACTTTCTTTTGCCACGTACCGGTCCATTCTGCAATATAAGTAGTGAACTGGTCTTCCGTGAGAGTCATGAGGTAATCATCCAAAGGCAGGTCCCAATTATACATATATCCCCCTTCGGCCTTTTGTGCATTTTTAGAAGTACCGTCATGATAAAAATACGAAGTCTCCACCACATCGTCAGAAAGGATGTCATGATAGGATACCGAAGAATAACTCACCTCTTGGGTATTTTTCGTATCCATACTACCCTTTGCCAATCCTAAATGCAACATTCCGTCTTCAAAAAAGAGGAATTCTCCACAACGGTTTGCCGCACGGGCCAGAAAGTCATAAAAACTTTCGTTATACTGCACCAGATAAGGCTGGATGAATTCAAATTCCTTCTCTTCCGTTTCGTCATCGTTATCCTCCTTCTTGACTAGCTTCACATAACGCAGATAAGTCAGCTTTGTATCGGTATTCAGCGCTACCCCTGCATCAGCCAACAGATTGTTCTTGACCAGTTTGGTAGTAAAATCTGCTCCTTCCTGAGGAGTATCTACACAGTCATTCTGCGCCAGGATATCATTATACAGCTTTCTTCCGGTATAGGCTTTACAAAATTTGTCTAATGTAAGTCTTTTATCTTTACTATATATTTCAAAGGTCACCTCCATGGACGTTCCATTGTTCAGATATTTCAATGAAACCGCATGCACATAATAATCCTTGGCGATATTGAAATCATCGTTATACAGTTCCACTCCGGCATTCTTGAACAGTGTCTTCACTTCCAAATGACTGACATTCTGGGGGAATTGGACAATAGCTAAAATCCTACAAGGAGAGTATACCTTCTTTTCAAAACTCAAATGCTTGACAGTCAACAAACATTCATGCATTTCTCCAATCTTCACCGGATTTACACCCACTCTAGACACTCCGATAAGTTTACGAAGACAGTCACCCGATGAATCTTTCGCCTGCAAAATTAAAAGCGAGTTATTCAGATTATCCGAATAGAGTTCTATAGAAAAGTTAGAACCTTGTTTGATGATTAATTTAAGTCTACCCATAGAATATATATATTAAAAGCTGATTCTGGCTGTTTGTCAGACAATGACCAACGGTTTGTTCGAATCTTTGCCGACATAGGTAATCCGGTTGAGCAATACTTCTACCGTAAGCTGCATCTGTTCCTCCGTCTTGCTCTGAAAAGCCTCAGCCACATCTACCACGAATCCTTTGATAGCGATGGCATCATCATAGAGCGTCAAACGCTGATGCTCATCGAACGTTGCATTGAAAATGAAAGAATAGGTCACTTCCCTATTCTGCATGAGATGTCTGTACAGGAAATCACATTCATCCGGTTGAGATACCCTCAACGTGAACCGCAACACACTGGCAACCGTATTTCCATACGGTATTCCATGTTCATTACGGCTTCTGTGGCAGTCGTATGTATAATGCTGCAATGTCAGGCAACGGCTCTGTGCAATGCTGATGCACTCATCCGTAATATCTTCAGGGACAAATATCCCCTTTAAATGTCTAATTGAATTGTCTACCATAGTTCCGATGTTCGAAAGGAAAGGTCACATACCGAAACTTCTTCGGCTACAATCTGAAGTTTGAGCAGTCTCCGGGTATGATGTTCTGCAGAATATTCCTCCGATATGCCATAGCATATCGCATTTTCCAATAATACCTCTTTCACCAGTTCATTTTCACCGTTCTGTATGTCGGAATAATAGAACAGCAACCTACAACTCTGTTCACCCTGATTGATATACCAGTCGTATAGATTAAGGTCAGTCATGTCCGGAGCAATTAGGGTCAATTCGATTTCTTTACATTGCGCATCGGTTTCCGGACGTGAATGATTGTATTTTCTGGAGAAACGGGTGAAAGAATCCACCACCCTGTACTCTTTCGTATACCGATGTACAAAATTATCTCCGAACTGCAACTTAGCGGATAAAGCCATAGTGTAACCAAAGAAAAAATTAAGGACAGAGAACAGTGTGCGGCACACACCGTTCTCTGTAAATGAAAGAATGAATTATTTCCACGGATTCTGGAAAGCTACCGGACCGTTCTTCAGTTCCTGGCATACGATTTCCAGTTCTTCGAAATGTTCTTCACCATCTTCCCACTTCTCAATGTAGTGTACACAGTAGCAAGCGGTACCTTCCAGTTCCTTCATAGTAGAACCGTCGATGGTATTGAAGAAAGTAACCTTCAGGTCACGTGGGTCGTTAGGTGAAAGCATCCACTGCAGCAACTGGTTGTTACCGTCGTTCATTGCTTTCACGCGGATGGTGATGCGTCCACCACGAGGAATACCTGAAATCTGACCTTCACGGTCTACAGTCTGATTGAACTTGTAATCAATCATCATCACTTCGCGTGTCTCAAAATCTTTTACCGATAAAGACACCGGTGTCAAATTATCTGCCATATTGTATTCAATTTTAGGAGATTAAACATTTAAAATTTCGGCCAATCAAGCCCAGTCATTTTCATAAACTACTGAACCGAACTCGATTTTCTGGCAGCTAATCACGATTTCCTCAAAGTGGCCCTTCTTGTCTTCCCACTTTTCTTCAAAGTTTACACAATAGCCATTGGTGAACTTGATGGTCTTCATGCTCTTGCCAGTCTTTGTTTCAAGGAAAGTAATCGTTCCGTTCTTCGGAAGGTTACGTTCTACCATCCATGCCAGCAGATCTGGTGTGCCATCGTTCAACGCCTTTACGCGTACTGTAATTAAACCACCGCGAGGAATACCTGACATCTGGCCTTCCACGTCTGTTGCTTGATCAAATTCGTAGGTGACCATCTGGACTTCTCTTTCCTTATAGCCATCGATTTCAATTTTAACCGGAGTTTTTGCCATAATTTTAATAATTAATTAAATAGTTAGGTTATTTGAATTATACTTGTTCATTACGCCATTGCGGCTTCCTTGTCTCGCTTGTCAGCTGCAACTTTGATAATGAAATTCTTTGCCGAATAGAACGGGGTCAAGCTGATATCGCAGGTGATACGCTTGGTGACAGGGTCTTGGGTAGGTTCCTTGATTTCATAGTTCTGGAACAGATTACCATAGCCCTTATAATCGTTCAGGAACGCCTGGATTTTAGCCTTCAGATTCTTCGGAGAGTTATACGGATCCCAGTTTTCCAGAGCCACTTCATGCACATAGTTCATCAGTACCTTCTTTACCCAGTCGAATACACGTACGATAGGATATTCCTTCATCGCTGTGTTATCTCCCTTATATAGGGTAGTATTGTTGAATGCCATTACACGCCCTTCGGAGTAGACCATCGGAATTACCTGATTGTCCATCAGTGAAGCGATTTCGGATTTCAGCAGATCCAGTTTCACTCCCTTTACGCCGTCCAGTGTACCGTATTTCTTACCACCGGCTCCCTGGGCCATGTTGGCGCTTTCATCATACAGTTTACCGGCCAAAGCACCCGACGGATAGATATAGAACGCCTTGCTGTCCTCTTCGTCGGAAGACATCTTTTCGGCGTCACGTCCTACAATCCAGTTAGCAGTCATAACCACATTCTGGAGTTCGATATCGCTGTCACTGTAACCTTCTGTATTGGCAAACAGGTCATCGAACGAGTATTCGTCGGCATGGTCGGTGATTAACATTACCTTGTATTTGAAAGCGATCTTTGCCCACTGCAGCAGAGTCGGTTTGTCCTGGAACACATTGCCCGGAACGACCATCAGACTGTAACAGTCCTTCAAACTCAGACGGTCGAATCCGTTACGTAACAGATTCTCCACTTCACCGGCAAAGCCTGAATCAGCATCGGCCACATCATCCTTGTAGACGTTGATGATACGTAAATTCTTGACTTTGTCTGTATTGGCAGTCTTGAAGAATGCGTCCAATGACCGGTATGAACGTTCCAGATTGGCAGTCGCATAAAGTGCGTCTGTAATACCTTGTTTCAGGACATTGGTATATTTTTCTTCTTTGGCTTTGCAGGCATCCACGTATTCGGTAGCATTGGTATACCCTTCATCCAGGATAGAAAGCCAACCTTTGATGTCATTGATCAAGTCGGTACGTTTATCTTTAAAACGCTTGTCCGACAAGAATACAGCTTTGGCAGCCTTACGGGCAGGATTCAAATTGTCTGCATCCGGCAGGAAACCTCTCACTGCGTTGAAACCTCCGAAAGAAGCCAATAATTGTGATATATCTTTCCCTGCTTTTTTAGGTTCAAGGTCCGCACCCGCAGTCTGCTGTACGGACTGACTTTTCTGCATTTCAGTTTCAGCCATAGTTCTGTAATATTTTAATTGTTACTGTTTTCCAATTCTTCCAGCATAGCCTGGAGCATTTCCTTCAGCTCTTCCTTAGCCGATGCATCTTTCAGGATGTCACGCAACTTACGGTTCTGTTCGATGCTCTTACGGATTTTGGCATTGGTGTCTATTTTCTTCTTTACACCAGACAGGAACTCGCTGTTCTTCACCAACTTACCCTTACCACCTTGTGCTTCGAAATCACGCAGTTCACTGAAATGAAGTGTTTCATTCACCGAGCCACCTTCTTCATCCACAAAGTCTACTTCCACCTTCGGCATAAAATGAGCAAAGGCGTCGTTGATGTTCTGTATGTCTTCCACAAATTCCGGATTTCCAGGTTCCGCATCTGAAGTGTACTGGTCTATCATCAACGTCTTGTTGTTGTCGATGGGACTCACCTTCGCATTGGACTCTTCATCGGGAGCCATGGAAATAAAATTCTCTTTCATTGCCATAATTGTACAAATATTTAATGATTTATATTCTTATGAGTTTATTACATTGAATTGAGGTTCTCCGTTCCCGTTCATCACGACTTCCACAGTATCGCCGGATTTTACCTGACCGGAAATAATCAGCTTACTGAGCGGTTGACGGAGTTGTTTACGGATAGTACCCAAGATAGGACGCGCACCGTATTGAGGATTGAATCCCAACATGGCAATCTGCCGTTTCACTTCGGGTTCCATCTGAATCCGGATATTCTGTTCGTCCAGCAGCTTGAGCAGTCCCTTCAGGTGAACATCGAAAATACGTGTTACAGTATCTTCGGTAATCGGAGAGAATGGAACGATTTCGGTCAGACGTCCCAAAAATTCCGGTCGGAAATAGCCTTGCATGATATCCATCAGCTCATTCGTTTCGGGTACCTTGCCTTTATTGAACGAATCTACAATGAACTGGCTACCGATATTGGAAGTGAACAGCAGCAGGGCATTCGAAAAATCACCCACGCGCCCCAGTCGGTCATGCAGTTTTCCTTCGTCCAGAATCTGAAGGAACAGGTCGAACACGGACTTATGAGCCTTCTCGATTTCATCGAACAACACCACCGAATAAGGATTCTGACGAATCTTGTTCACCAGCAGACCACCTTCTTCATAACCTACATATCCCGGAGGAGCTCCGTACAGCAAAGCCACCGAATGCTCTTCCTTGAACTCAGACATATCGAAACGAATCAACGATGACTCATCGCCGAACAGGAAAGCTGCCAATGCCTTTGAAAGTTCCGTCTTACCGGTACCGGTCGGTCCCAGGAAGAAGAAGGAACCCATAGGCTGCCCTTTCTTGTTCAATCCCGAACGCGACTCGAACACAGAATCGAGTACCTTTTTTACGGCATGGTCCTGACCGATGACCCGTTTCTTCAAAGTCTCTTCGGCACCCAGCAACCGGTCGCGTTCTTTGGTCTGCACTTTACCCAACGGAATGCCCGTCTGCTTGGCTACTACAGCATCCAAGTCACTGCTGAGCAGTTCGGTCCTCTTGTCTTTTCCTAATTCAGCCAATCTATCCAGAATACCCTCCAGAAAAGCTATGCGTTCGGCCGTTGTCGCCAACTTGCTGAAATCAATATCCGAATCGATGGCTGCCAACAGGATGCAGTTCACTTTATTGAACACCTTATAGTTCAGCCATTCCAGTTCCCTCATGGTTTCCGCATCTGCGGGTTCCTTAGTAGCTGCAGTGGCTTTGATGGTCTCCAGTTCTTCACGCAAAGCAGTTATGACAGACTGGGTCATGTCGTTCATGGTCTTCAGTTGCGCCATGGTACGGTCCATCAAGTCGAAAGCGGAATCAGGCAACGCCTTCTCTGCAAGATATCTTTTAGCCAATCGGATGGCATGGCTCATCACTTCTTCATCCACCGAGAGATGATGATAAGTTTCATAAGCCTGAGAGACTCCCTTCAGGATGCGCAAAGCCAGATCCGGATTAGGTTCTTCCAGCGTAATCTTCTCCAGTTTGGTAACCACCTCCTTATCGGTTTCGATATGTTTGGTATAACCGTCAATAGACGAGGTACACAGGAGAGAAAGTTTGCCTTTACAGAGTTCCTGCTTCAGAATAGACGAAGCTCCGTACAAGTTACCTTGCTTATCAAAGAACTTGTCTACCTGTTCAATGATAAGAATCGCGTTGTCCTGCTCCCTTATTTCTTCCAGCAGTTTCTTGAAACGGTCTTCCACCTCTCCTTTATAGGAAGCATCGGCAGCCAGCAACGCATTGTCCAGTTCATAAGCCTTGGCACCTTTCAAAAAATCTGGGACATTCCCATGTGCCAACTGGATACAGAAGCCATTAATTAAAGAAGTCTTCCCCACACCACTTTCGCCTGTAACCAACAAGTTGGCTTTGGTTTTACGACCTAATATTTCAAAGATGATACTAATCTCTTTTTCAAATCCGATAACAGCATCCACCTGTCCATCGCGAACAGCCTGTACCTTATCCACACAATATTTGGCCAGATTCCCGGTACCTGCCGTTTTCCCGGCAACTTGGGTATGCTTCACTTCATAGCCAGGAGTAGCTGCCTGAGCCACCGTACCCATCTTTTCACAGATTTCTGCCGGTGTCAAAGGAAGTGTCTTCAACTGGTCAAAACTGAATCCCACTCCCGGAGTAACCAATGAAGCAAGTACACATACAGGGGTACATTCCTGCAGGCCGAACTTATCACGGTAGTTCAAGGCTTCTGCCATAACTTCTTCCGATTCCTCGGAATAATCCAAGTTACGTCTGGGCCGGGAAGCCTTGGGAGCCAACTGCATCTGTATGTCTGCCCAATCCTGCAGATAGAAGTAGTCTTTCCCCATTTCCGATTCGATGAAATGCACCAACCCGGCCTCCTTATGCAAAACCGCCTTAAATAAATGTGCAGGATGAATAGCATCACTACACAACTCCTCTGCATAAGAGTTTGCTATATTCTTTAATGTTTCGAGCATAATATATAGGTGTTACTATGTTACAATAACTGGATGTATTCAGGACTGATTTCTACACTGACTGTCAAAAAACCGGGAAGCTCCACCAGCAAATGCTTGGTACGCCCTCCCCGTACAGCCAACAGATACCCTTCATAATTATCTAAAGCTCCTCCAACAATACGGACTTTCCGTCCATACATGGCAGGAGTCAATTCATCCGGCGCATAATATCGGGGAGTATCGGCCTGATTCACCGCATACATGAAACGTTCCATATCGGCCTCTCTCACAGTCATCGGTTCACGGTAAGATTTCCCATGCTGATAACGATATTGCAGGGTAGGTGTCTTTCCCACAACGGGGTCCAACCGTTCCCTTGTAGAATGGACAAACAACAAATCCTGTATGTAAGGTACTTCCATACGTACCTGTTTACCTCCCTTGGAGACCAGCTGCCATTTCATGGGTGTGAATAACTCAAAGTCCATCTCTTTCAGTTGTTTGTAGGCCGGTAATTTGGCATTCAATCGTTTCAAATCCCGCATTACAAACCAATGGACAGACTCGTTATCTGTAATCTCATTTTTCATAGTCAAGTTGTTCGTCTAGTCCTGCCAGATTTATATTCAATTATATATCAAGCAGTTATAAAAGAACCCATTCAAAACCCCCTCTGTTTGCTTCGAATAGTCTGTATTTTTTATATCCGGTAATAGTAGCATTTCTATTGCTAATATTCCAATGAAATTCCGAACTTGTATGTTTTCCTTTTCAATAAGGACTTACTTAATCTACTAAGGAGCAATCTGCCCATTATGGCTTTCAAAATATATCGGATATAGTTGAAAGGACAGAAACGCTTCATACTAAAAAGAGTTTCTGTCCTAGCATAACCTGAACAAATAATTGATGCATGAACAAACATTGAGGCATATGTCTGTGTTATATCAAAGACACAGATGCCATAGATACCGGTGCTGGTTTTTATAAAAATCTTACACCTGCAGTAACGAATAGCAAGATAACTACGAACGGCAACAAAGCGATTCCTCCTCTTTGATAATCGATATTCATGTTGTCCTGCATAGACACGTTCCTAAAGTTCATACATCGAAAAACTCTAGGCAAATATAATGTATTTAACTGGTACACAGTGGGACAATCTGTGAAAATCCGAAGGACAATTTAGCGAAAAGCATTATTAAACAGGGACAATTTAGCGAAATTCCTTAAATTGTCCCTGTTAATTTTAGTTTCTCTCCCAAGATTTAAGGTTACGGCTGTAAGTCTTTACATTGGAGAAACCACTATGTATAGCAATCTCCTCACGGCTTGCCAAAGGATGATTTTTCTTGTATTCCATGGCAGCTTCTATTCTCAGCCGGTTAAGTTCCGTATAGAATGAGCCGAACCGTTCATTCATCCACGATAGAAACATATTTTTTGTTGCTTTTTACGGCATCTGCCAGTTCACCGATTCTCAGGTTAGGTTTCAGATAAAGTTTCTGTTCTATCAGCACAGCACGTATTTTTGCTTCCAGCTCATCTTTTGCAACGACGGATAAAAGGCTGTTGTTTTCTGTATCTTCATCAGTAGCCAGTTCTACTTTCTGAGTCATGATAGTTTTCGTTTCTTTTACTACCTCCTGATACTCTTTACGCTGCGGATGTAAAATTTTTACAAGAAACACAATGTGCATCGCAGAGATACATAGCTGTAATACCATATTATAAGTTCTATCTCCGCTGACAAACAATCCCCAGGCTGCAATCAGATAAAACAAGGGGATAAAAACAACAAAACCGGCAAAATGAACCGGGAAATCGTCTTCGTTAGAAAATTCTTCCTGCAAATGATGGCGGATCTGCCTCACCAACCACCAAGTAGTATGAAACAGTTCACCAGTAATAAACAATGAATAAATGCCCGTAAGCCAAAGCACCGTCTTCTGATGGCGATGAAGTATGTCACAGTCCATCCATGCAAACAACCACAGAATCAGAATAAAAGATAAAGGCAGAAATCCAGACAAAATAAATAATAATTTACGGTGTTTCAACTCAATAAAGAAATAACGCCGGAAAGAAAGAACAGCCGCTCCGGGCAAAAAGAGAATGAGGAAACTCCGCATAAATATCCAGGCATCCGCACTATCCATGCGAAATAACCAGACGACAGGCAAAGCAAAACACGCAAAAATGAATGTAATAAGCTTGCGTGCGGGGTAAAAATAAGATTCATTCTCATCAAACGGACGACACATGTGAAAATATCGTACAAAAGCGCAGAAAACTGAGGAGCAAACCAAAATCAAGCAAGCTGCCGCATAATATATCTCAATACCTTGAATAATCATAGTAACCTAATTTATACCATATTGAAAAAAGTCTCCAAAGTTACAAAACTTATGGATAAACCTCCACTTTTACTTTCACTTTTATCAGTTCTTCCCGTTTTTCTTCTTTGCAAAAAGTATGATTAAAAACGAACAGACATTTACATGCAAACGAACGGACATATTGAATCAAACGAACTCACGTTTTATCCGGTACGAACGTTCATTTTCTAACCGTATTTGCCTGTCTTTATACGACATTACAGTTCACAATAAGAATGATGCCATATAGCATATAAAAAATCTGCAAGGTCCCATCCTATCGATTCAGGAACCCTGCAGATCTATCAAAACAATCCTCTAATCAACTTTTATTCCACCGCAGTTATACGCAAGGTATAGCTCATCGGCTGCTGAGAAACGCGGTACATCGGCAATGTATCGACATCGCTTCCACAGCTGGCATTTCCGACACCCCGAAGTGCTGCATCCAAGTGCAACACCAGGTATGGACGCTCCTGAAGTTCCCAGGTATGCTTGGCCAGCATCAGGTCTTCATCGGTATATGGCTGCAAGGAGAAAGATACATTCCCTTCTGTTTCTATCTCGATACCTTTTCCGGACGCATCGGTCAGGCGCAAGTTACGCAATCCTTCCCGGTTACCCATCGACTGAGGCTTCACATATTCTTCCGCCATGTCCTTTACGGTTGTGGAATAACGTCCTACCATACAACCGTCTTTCCGGTCATTGTAGTTTTCCCACGGTCCGTAGGCATAATAATCCACTTGATTCAGGCCGGGTTCAATTCCGCAGACCAATCCGCAGCGACGGAGGTCGGCTGCCTTAGGCTGGAAATCGGCCTTCAAGGTAACAACGCCGTCGGCTGTAAACGTATAGACCAACGTAGTGCCACACAACGAACCGTCGCGTGAGGTGCACACAGTCACCTTCTTACCTTTTTCTTCGGTCACCTCACAAGTACCTGTCTCTTCCAGACCGTTTTCGGTTTTCCGGAAAGTATCGTTCTCTATCCAACGGTGGTTGTCATATAGGAAACCTTGCCCCGGAACAATGACTTGTCGGCCATTCAATACAAGTTCATCCAACTGTCCGGTTGACTGAGTGAAGACAGCCGTCAAGACCTCGTTCTGTACAGTCAGCTTGCCATCAGCCTGGGTAACTTTCAGCTTACCACCGGATTTGCCGGCTTTCCGTTCCGGAAGCGGTCCTCGTTTCACCAGTTCGAACTGCTGCTGAGCCACCGGATGACCGGCCTCAGCCCATGGCTGGTTCTCTCTCAGACGGACAAAGAGATTCAACAGAATTTCATCACCGGCCTTGGCAGCCTTGTCCAGACGTACATGCTTCAGCGGCAATGTAAGCGCTACAGAGTCTCCCGGTACAACGGTAGCCAGTTGCATACTGTCGGTAGAAACCACACTGCCGTTCTGTACCACCTGCCACAGCAGGTCGAAATCAGACAGCGGGAGGAACGCATACTTGTTTCTCACAGAAACAGTCACCTGATCGGACTTACCTCCATTTTCCCCTAACCGGAAGGCTATATACTGATACGCCGCCTTCACCTCTTTCAGTTTGGGCGATTCGTTACGACTTGGAGGAATGATACCATTCGAACAGAAATTACCCTGATGCGGGCCCGGATAATCGTATCCGGTATGCAGCCGGTAAATCCCTTGCTTGATCTCCTGCGGATCATAGATGGCTTGATCTACCCAGTCCCAGATGGCTCCACCGATAGTAGAAGTACTGTTCTCGATGCTGTTCCAGTATTCTTTCAGGTTACCGATGGCATTCCCCATGGCATGAGCATACTCACAGATGAACATCGGTTTGTCGAACGAACTGACATACGTATCCATCCATTTCATGCCCGGATACATCTTCGAATACAGGTCACTGAAACGGTTTCCTCCGTACGGCTTCCCGTCGCGGGTACCTTCGTAATGGATAGGACGTGTATCCAGCTTGCGGGCCGCATCGTAACAGGCCTGGAAATTACTTCCGCCACCGGCCTCATTACCCAAACTCCAGAAAATGACACTCGGATGATTCCGGTCACGGAGTACCATTCGGTCTATCCGGTCTACAAATGACGGAATCCAGGAAGGCATATCACTGATGGACTGGTTGGCATGGTCTTCCAGGTCAGCCTCATCCATCGTATACAGCCCGTAATAATCGAACATGGCGTACATACGTTCCGAATTCGGATAATGCGATGTGCGGATGGTATTGATGTTGTTCTGCTTCATCAACAACACATCCCGCAACATTGATTCCACCGGTACGGCACGTCCATACAGTGGATGTGTATCATGCCGGTTGGTTCCCTTGAAGAAAACACGTTGCCCGTTGATATAGACCAGTGCATTCTTTATAGCAATATCCCGGAATCCGTACTTGGTAGAAAAGGCCATCTCCTCCTTACCGTTCTCCCGTTGTACCACATGAAGTGTATACAGCGTCGGAGTCTCGGCCGTCCACAACTGCAGATTTTTCAGGTCAAAAGAAACATTCAGTTCACACTGTGTCTGTACCGACCGGTAAGAAACCTGTTGCATACTTTCTGTCACGGCATTCCCTTGCGGATCCAGTAACCTTACAATCAGCTCTTTCACCCCCTCTTCCCGGTCACGGTTATCCAGTGTAAGCGAAACATTCAAGATTCCATCCTTATACCCTACTGCCGGATCCAGTATAGCAACCAGATAATGGTCTCTCACACTGACCGTCGGCACATTATAGAGATACACATCGCGGAATATACCGCTCATACGGAACATGTCCTGACATTCCAGGTAAGAACCGTCACTCCAGCGGAATACCTGCACAGCCAGCCGGTTCTTTCCGGTCCGCAAATAGGGTGTCAGATCAAACTCGGCTACATTGTTCGCTCCCTGCGAATAGCCTACATACTTTCCGTTCAGATATACCAAAGCGGCACTGTAGATACCACCGAAGTGAATGAATGTACGCTGTTTCTCCCATCCTTGCGGCAAATCGAAGAACCGTACATACGAACCCACCGGATTGATACCATAATTTTTTCCACCGTCGTTGAATCCCTTACGCGGATTGATGTAAGGAGGCGTATTGGCGTGCGGATATTCCACGTTGGCATAAATAGGATGGTCATACCCCTGCATTTCCCAGTTAGAAGGAACCGGAATGGTTTTCCAACCGGAAACATCGAAGTCTTCTTTATAGAAGTCTACCGGACGCTGTGAAGGTTCTGATACCAGATTGAAAGCCCAGTCACCATTCAGCGAACACTGCAAAGAACTGTGTGAGTCGTTCCAAGGTTTGGCGTAAAACTTCGCATCGGCCGTCATCTCTTTTTCCGAAGCGTATGGCATGTAAGTAGCATGTCCCGGTTCTTTGTTTTCTTCAAACCGGGTTTCATCTTCCCAATACACTTTCGGACGTTCTGCCACCGCATTCTTCAGTTCAGACGGAAGCTCCATATCACTCTTCTGAATCAGGAAATGAGTCTCAGCACTTTTTCCGGCAGTTTTGAGGTCGGCCAGCACCAGTTTTCCATCAGATGTACACCGTAGTATCAAATCCGGCATATTAGCCGGAACAAGCTGTACGAATTTCCCGATTTTTCTCACCAGCCAAAGCTGTGATTCATCCGAACCGTTGGTCTCTGTCACTCCCAACACTTTGTCCGCACGGGCATGTAGAGATTTATCCTCAAACGGATTGACCAGGCGGAAACTCCCTGAAAGATGCGAAATCCGCCATTGCTGTAACTTGTCGGAAGCCTGTCGGCTTACCAAGGAAGCTGATGTAGCCCCCTCGGTAAAGCCGATAACCTGCTTTCCATGTGCTGCCGGAGAAACCGTATACAACACATCTGCTTCGAAATGGACCTGTGCCTGCAAAGTCTGCAGCATACCGGCTATGCAGCACAAGAACATCATGAAATATTTCTTCATAAAATGGAAAGTTCGTTATATACCCATTTATTTAGCCAGACTGACTCCCAGTTCCTCCAATACCACCTGAGCCGATTTCCCATCTACAGTCGTAGCCTGCAGACGGATATAACGTGCCTCTTCTGTTGCAGGAAGCTGCTTAGTCTGCGGTAACGGGTTGTTCACAATGTTACTGAATTCACCTTTTGTGATGACTTTCTTCCATTTCTTACCGTCCTTGCTGACATAGAAATCGTAACGGAAGGCCAGTGTCGGTTTGGTTTCACCATTCAACGGAGCATAAGTAAACGCTTTCAAGGAAACCGTCTTTCCCAAATCAACCGTCACCGGATTTTCCTTAACCAATTTCCAAGTAGAACGGTCCAAATCATTCCAGGAACCTTGGGTAGCCGTTTCCTCCACTTCCGGAACATGATAAGCTGCCAGCTGGATGACATTTCCGTCCAGACGAGATTCATTGATGGTCAAGCGCAATGAATCAGCCTGTATATCCGGGAAACGTAACATACGTTTATATCCTACAGTAGTACCTTCACCCATAGTCTTCCATGCCCCTTGAGTATAGGCATCTATCGTAAATTTCTCGATGCGTTGTCCCTGAGCGATGTCTTCCTGAACCATCACCAGGTTAACAGTAGAAGCCGGCTTCAAGGCATACGAACGACTGGAAACAGTTGCAGTATTCCACGGAGTATCACCCGCAACTACCCGGTTGTCAGCAAACGCCTTCTTCCGGAATTCAGCAAATTCTTTCAGACGTTGGGCATCTGCCGCATTGATACGCCCTTCCCTATCAGGAGGAATATTCAACAACAATACGGAATTATATCCTACAGATTGGCAATAGATATCCATCAGCTGCTTGACGCTCTTCACTTTGCTGTCTTCATAGGTATGATAGAACCATCCCGGACGGATAGAGACATCTACCTCCGAAGGATACCAGAACAACTCACTGGCCTTTTCCAACATGGCACGGCTTCCTAAGTCGGCCGACATGTTCGAAATCCCCAACTGACCGTTGTTGGCTTCCGAACGTCCATAAATACCCGGAGTCAAAACTGTAGCACTCCACTCGGTTTCACGTCCCAATCCTTTCTCATTACCAACCCAACGTACATCATCGCCCATGATAGCCATTACTGCCTTTGGTTGCAGACGCTGGATGGTTTCATAGAAACGGTCCCAGTCATATTCCTGTTTCTTTCCGTTCGGTCCTTCTCCGTTGGCCCCGTCGAACCATACCTCATGCACTTCGCCATAGTTGGTCAGCAATTCAGTCAGCTGGTCAATGAAATACTGGTTATATTTCGGAGAATCTCCGTAACAAGGAGCATTACGATCCCATGGAGAAAGATATACACCGAACTTCATTCCATACTTGGTACAGGCATCACGCACTTCACGCACCACGTCTCCTTTACCGTCCTTCCAGTTGGAAGAAGCTACAGAATGGGTGGTATAACGGCTTGGCCACAAGCAGAAACCATCATGGTGCTTAGCTGTCAGAATCACCATCTGGAAACCGGCCTCCTTCAACGTACGTACCCATTGGTCCGCATCCAGATTTGTAGGATTAAATAGTTTCGGATCTTCAGTTCCATCGCCCCATTCCCTGTCTGTAAAGGTATTGATACCAAAATGTAGAAAAGCGGTCAATTCCATCTTCTGCCATTCCAACTGTTGTGGGGTAGGCACCAACCTGGCTGCCATAGATACCTTCTCATCTAAAGTCGCTCCCTCCGGGAAAACGACATGTTTCACATAACGGTCTGCATTCTGTTGGGCCATGCCAGTAAACGGTAAAGCCATCATCATACAAGCTGCTACATAATTCGATACGTTTTTCATGTGTTCTTTATTTTAGTGGATAATCTATCTATATTTCTCTACAGCCCGAAAATATTTCGGTTTTTACAGTAAAGATACCTAAAAATATATCAATCAAACGACAGATATACCAATCATTTTTCAAATATAGGTATTTATTCACAATAAAATACAGAAAACCCAGAATCTGTTACATAAAATGTGATACTTCGGCAGGTAAACTTGCCTCTTAAGCTTCCAGACAAAACGGGCCAAACAGTTAACAAAATGAACAGAGAGAAAACAAGTGGGAAAAAACTACTCTTTCCCCTCAGCAGGAATCGTCATCTGCTGCAATTCCTCCAGTGTTCCATTGAACACATTCAAATCCACCCGTTCCTGAATGCCAGGCAATGTACCCACATCCGTATGTTGCCAGAATTTCCAAGGTCCCTGATACTCCACCGAGTCTACATAATAATGAGCAATCCAATACGGATACGTATTGAATATCGAATCGTTCAGAAAACGGGTCTTGTATCTATAAGAGGTATAAAGAATAGGCTTCACCCGATAGAACGCTTCTATCCGACGTAACCAGACAAGCAAATCCTTCCGCAACTTATCCATATCGTCACTCCGGGTCTCGATATCCAGCACAGGAGGTAAATCACCCGGTTCCAGCTCCACCGAGCGGATAAAGAAATCAGCCTGACGGTTGGCATCTGTTTTCGGGTTATAGAAATGATAGGCCCCCCGGATGAAACCGTGTTTACGGGCCTCGGCAAAGTTATGGATAAAAGTCGTATCACTGAAATCTCCGCCTTCAGAGGCTTTCATGAATACGAAACGAACCGGGAAGGGGGTATATTGTGCTTTTGACAGTTCATCCCAGTTGATTTTTCCCTGATGATGGGATATATCGAAACCATGTACTTTGAAACCGTAGGGAAGACAAACTCCATAAGCCTTCAGCCCGGAACAAGGTTTCCAACGATACGCATAGGGACGGATAAAGAAGTAATAGAATGCCGAAAGAAAAACGATAGCCGACAGTCCACCTAGAATCCACAGGAGCCACCCCGGAAGACGGCGTTCACTTTTCCGCTTCTTACCGGAAGGTTTCCGGTTCTTGCGAGGAGCAGAACTGGCAGAAGCAGTACGTTTCCGTCTGGATGCAGCGGTCGGTTTATCAGTTTTGTTTACCACCAGGATGGGCGGTTCTTTTGCCATAGCGTTCGGTTTATAGAGTCAAGAGTTCAAAAGAAATTCACCACAGAGTTTCCCCTGTCGGAGCAATCTGTGGTGAATTGTAAAATCAGGTTATCAGAAGAAATAACTTCTGTTCAATCATTTAGCCTGTTCCAGCTGCAAAGTCTTAGTCGGTTCGTCGCATACTTCAGTAGGACCAAAGTACTGGATAGGACCCGGATAAACGTAGGCAGTTTCCTTCGCCCAAGCAGCACGCTGAGCAGCGAAAGCCTTGAACGGAGCACCGTCCAATTTCACCAGTGCTTTCTGGATAACCGGTTTCATTTCGCCGTGACGACGTTCCATGTTCATCATCATTGTGATAGGCACACCACCGGCAATCCATTCAGCAGCCGGAGCTGTTGTGTTACGTACAGATGACATGTAACCGGTCTTACCGTTGGCAATCAGCATCGAAGCAGTATAACCCAAAGAGTAGCAGTAGTCAGCATCGAAGTTAGACGGAGCGGCGCAGCGTCCTTCATAACCGAAGAAATGGTGCTGAGCAGAGAACTTACCGTTATACTTGCCTTCCTTCTTCCATGCAGCCAACTTCTTGCCTACCATTTCAGACAACAGTTTTTCAGTTTCAATCAGAGAAACCTGTACGTTTCCGTGTGGGTCGCGGTCCAAAGACAGCTGACGGGCTACACCTTCCGGCAGAGAAGCGTAGATAGCAGAATTTTCAGCAGACAGCTTGCTGATGATGTATGCACGCTGTTCGTTAGCCGGGATAGCGTTGAATTCTTCACCGTTTGCAGCCAGGAAGTCGTTCAGTTCGGCAATCAGACGTTTCATAGCCGGGATGAATTCGATCAGACCTTCCGGAATCAATACAGTACCGAAGTTGTTACCGTCAGCAGCACGGTCAGCTACTACCTGAGCGATGTAAGTCACTACATCGTCCAAAGACATGTTCTTAGCTTCTACTTCTTCCGAGATGATACATACGTTCGGCTGAGTCTGCAAAGCACATTCCAAAGCGATGTGAGAAGCAGAACGTCCCATCAGTTTGATGAAGTGCCAGTATTTGCGGGCAGAGTTACAGTCACGTTCGATGTTACCGATAACTTCTGAATAAGTCTTGCAGGCAGTATCGAAACCGAATGAAGTTTCAATCATGTCGTTCTTCAAGTCACCGTCGATTGTCTTCGGGCAACCGATTACCTGGATACCGTAGTTCTTGGCAGCATAGTATTCGGCCAATACACAGGCGTTGGTATTAGAGTCATCACCACCGATGATAACCAATGCCTTGATGCCCAATTCCTTCAAGATTTCATAACCTTTTTCGAACTGGTCTTCCTTTTCCAGTTTTGTACGGCCAGAACCGATGATATCGAAACCACCAGTGTTACGGTATTCATCGATGATGTCGGCTGTCAGTTCTTTATAATTGTGATCAACCAAACCACCAGGACCCAGGATGAATCCGTACAGCTTGTTAGCCGGGTTCAATTTCTTGATACCGTCAAACAGACCAGAGATTACATTGTGTCCGCCCGGAGCCTGACCACCAGACAAGATGACACCCACATTCATAGGAGCGAATTCCTTAGCTTCGCCTTCTACGAACTGAATCAACGGCATACCATAGGTATTCGGGAACAATTTCTGGATAGCTTCCTGGTCGGCTACAGACTGAGTAGCTTCACCCATTTTAGCTACAACAGCACCTTTCAATGCTTTAGGCAGTTTCGGCTGATAAGCAGCTCTTGCAATTTGTAATGAACTTTTAGTCATGATAAATTAATTATATAAGGTGTTATAATAAATCTCGCTGATGCAAATTTCGTTCTTTTTTCGGAAATATGAAAACCTAAGCTCATAAAAATTCAATACTCCCGGACAATTCTTCCGATTCTCACCCGCAAAATCCAAATAAACCAAAAGAGAAAAGGATTATCTGCCACAAAATGCAGATTATTTCCATAAAAATCGTATCTTTACCCGAAATTCTATTTTATTAACCTTTAAAACAAACGATTATGGCAAGTAGAAGAAGTTTGAAAAAAGACATCAATTATATCTCCGACTTCACTGTCGGACTGTGTATCATGACCGGTCTCGAGAAAAAAGGAACAAGAGAAACCATCGACCAGCTCATCCGGCAGGCACATAACGTACGCAGAGAAGCGCTGCGACGCATCAGCCATACCGAACCGGGCAGTGTCAAGCTGTTCTACAAGAAGCTGAGAGAAGACTTCAACAACGGTACAGAGGCAATATGCAACCAGTTAGAAACGCTGATTAAGGGATGAAACAGTCGGTCTGCCGCTTCATTTACCACCGGATACTAGGCTGGAAAGAAGAGGTCACTGTACCCGATTTCAAGAAATGCATCATCTGCGCGGCTCCTCACACCAGTAACTGGGACCTCTTTTTAGGAAAGCTCTTCATCAATGCCGTCGGACGAAAGTCCGGTTTCCTGATGAAGAAGGAATGGTTCTTTTTCCCGTTGGGACCTATCTTCCGTGCCATGGGAGGTATTCCCGTCTACCGGAGCAAACGTACCTCCATGGTAGACCAGCTCATCGAAAAGGCCAAACAGGCAGAGGAGTTCCACCTGGCCATTACCCCGGAGGGGACACGCTCGGCCAATCCGGACTGGAAAAAAGGGTTCTACTACATTGCTTTAGGAGCTGAACTTCCGATAGTCCTCATCGGTATCGACTATCAGAAGAAATGCATCACCGCTACCAAGTACCTTCGCCCTACAGGAGACATCGACAAGGATATGCGGGAAATAAAGCTGTACTTCAAGGACTTCAAAGGAAAACACCCGGAAAAATTTGTTCTGGGAGACCTGTGACCTGAGATACGGCTGTTATCCGAGTTGTGATAACGGCCGTATCTTTTCATCATCATTATCCACTCATCCATGAAACGACTTTACTTGACACTATTCATCTGCCTGTCTTGGGCAATAGGCATCCTGCAGGCACAGAGCCTCGAGAAAAATATTGAAGACAGACTCCGGGAATTCTTCACGAACTACGAGACAAGTTACGCCAACATCGGAAAATCCAGACTGGACAAATTCGTCGTGGACCACGACAAGAAACGGCTGGATATATACGCCAACAAGAATTTCGGCTACCAGCCGTTCACTGAAGAAAACACTACCGCCATCTACCGCAGCCTGAAACAGCTCCTTCCGGGACCGGTCAACTATTACGACCTGACCGTCTATGCCGACGGACAGCCCATCGAGAACCTGGTACCGAACGCCTTCCGCTCCAAGAAGGAAGACAAAAGCCGCCAATACGGGAAAATCGACTACAAAGGAGATCCGTGGGTAGCCAACACTTCCCGTCCTTTTGAGATTACAAGAGGACTTCAGAACCGTCACCTGGCCGTCTGGCAGAGCCACGGCCGTTATTACAAGAACGACAAGAAGCAATGGGTCTGGCAGCGACCGCGCCTGTTCGGAACCGCCGAAGACCTCTTTACCCAATCCATCGTAGTACCCTACCTGATTCCGATGCTGGAGAATGCCGGCGCCGTAGTGTTCACACCCCGCGAAAGGGACTGGCAACGGCAGGAAGTCATCGTCGACAACAACACCTGCACTCCGGGAAGCAAATATCTGGAAATCAACTACAAGAAAGACAAGTGGCAACCGACGGACAAGCCGGGATTCGCCCAAAAATACCTGATCTATCGGGACGGAAACAATCCGTTCACCGACGGGACCGCCCGTTTTATCCCGACACAGCCCAAACCGGAAAAAGCCTTTGCCGAATGGATTCCGAATATCCCCGAAAAAGGCCGCTACGCCGTATATGTCAGCTACCAGACCCTTCCGGAAAGCGTAACCGATGCCAAATACCTGGTCTTCCACAACGGTGGAGTCACCGAATTCAAAGTCAACCAGCAGATAGGAGGCGGTACATGGGTCTACCTGGGCACCTTCGAATTTGACAAAGGCGCCAATGACTACGGCATGGTCGTATTGAGCAACGAAAGCAAACAGAAAGGCGTGGTCTGTGCCGACGCGGTCCGTTTCGGCGGTGGTATGGGCAACATTGTGCGCGGAAACGGCACCAGCGGCCTGCCCCGCTACCTGGAAGGAGCCCGCTACTGGGCACAATGGGCAGGCATGCCGTACTCGGTCTACAGCAAGAGCAACGGAACCAATGACTACAACGACGACATCAACACCCGCTCGCTCATGACCAACTACCTGAGTGGCGGTTCCGTATACAATCCCTACGAACCCGGACTGAAAGTACCGTTCGAACTGGCCCTGGCCCTGCACAGCGATGCCGGCTACAAGGACGACAATGCTTTGGTAGGCACCCTGGGTATCTATACCACCGACACGAACGACGGAAAGCTGAACAGCGGTATCTCCCGCTATGCTTCACGCGACCTGGCAGACATGGTACTGACCGGATTGCGTCAGGACATCAGCGCCCGTTTCGGTATCCCTTGGGCACGCCGGAGCCTGTGGAACCGGAACTACAGCGAAACCCGCCTGCCCGCCATCCCGTCCGTCATCATCGAATCCCTCTCCCACCAGAATTTTGCGGACCTTACGCTGGGCTTCGACCCGACCTTCCAGTTTACGGTAGGCCGCTCCGTCTATAAGTCCATCCTGAAATACCTGGCCAACATGCACGGCACGGACTATACCGTACAACCATTGCCAGTTAACCACTTCGCCATCCGCGAAGGCAAAAAAAAGCATACCTTCGAACTAAGTTGGCTGCCCGTAGAGGACGCCCTGGAGCCTACCGCTACCCCACAAGGCTATATCGTCTACACCCGCATCGGCTATGGTGGCTGGGACAACGGCGTGTATGTGAAACGACCCAACTATACCGTAGAAGATGTAGAGCCGGGGCTGGTGTACAGCTTCAAGGTTACTGCCGTCAACCGCGGCGGTGAAAGCTTCCCTTCCGAAACTCTGGCGGCTTACCAGGCCAAACGGAGCAAAGGCACCATCCTTCTGGTAAACGCCTTCGACCGCACCTGCGGACCTGCTACCGTCAACACGTCAACCCAACAGGGATTCGACCTCCGGCAACACCCGGGTATCCCTTATATCCAGTCGCCTGCCTTCTGCGGTTACCAGCAGAACTTCGACCGCACGAAAGCCGGCAAAGAGACTGCCGACGGGCTGGGCTATACCGATGCCAGCCTGGAAGGAATGCTGATGGCCGGCAATACCTTCGATTACCCCTTTGTTCACGGCAAAGCCATCCAGGCCGCCGGACGGTATTCGTTCGTATCCTGCAGCGACGAAGCCTTCGAAAGCAATGCGGTGAATCCGGACGACTACTTCATGATTGACCTGATATACGGAGGCGACAACAAGTCCATCCCTGCTGCCGTCAGCCGGAAACTGACCGACTACTGCGCACACGGAGGCCGGATACTCATCAGCGGTTCGTACCTGATTTCGAATACTTCCAGCGGTACCTCCGAAAGCAGCGCCACCCTGCGTAACCTGCTGAAGTTCGCCCCCGGCGGCAGCCTGCCGGCCGGAGGTTCCGGAGGTCTGACCGGCACCGGTATCCGCTTCTCCATCCCCCGTTCGGCCAATGCGGAAAGTTACGCCGTACCGACTCCGGAATGCCTCCTGCCTACCGGTGGCTCCTTCGCAGCCTTCGCCTACGACGACGGAAATTATGCAGCCGGAACTGCTTATCGGGGCAATTACCGGACCTTTGCGCTCGGTTTCCCCTTCGAGAGCATCCGGGGAGCTGCCGAACGTGCGCACATCATGAAGGCGATACTGGGATTCTTCGAAGCGAAATAAAACCTTTCTATAACCCACATAATCCAAATACTGATATGAACATACTACCTAAAACTGAAATGATAGCCTGTGTAGTCAGCCTGATGCTGGGGTTATCCGGATGCAGTTCCGTAAAAACGCAAAGAGATGTAGCCATCGTACCTACCCCTTTATCCATGGAAAAAGGTACAGGTTCATTCACTTTTGGCCCGAACACGGTCATCACCGTACCCACCGAAGAACAGAAACCTGTAGCCGGGCTGTTCGCCAGTCTGTTTACCCGTTCTGCCGGATTCACCCCAAAGGTACAGGTAGGGACAGAAGGCGATGTCTGCCTGGAACTGGACAAGAATCTCCCGGAAGACGCCTACGAAATGCAGGTTTCTTCAGGACAAATCCGGGTGAAGGCCTCCGATTCGAAAGGACTCTTCTATGGACTACAGAATCTGCGCCTGCTGTTGCCTCCGGCCATCGAAAGCAGTACCGCACAAGATACCGTAGAATGGACCGTTCCGGAAATGACCGTGAAGGATGCCCCCCGATTCGGCTACCGGGGATTCATGCTGGACGTATCCCGCTATTTCCTCCCGAAAGAGGAATTGCTTCGGATGATAGACTGCATGGCCCTGCTGAAGCTGAACCGCCTGCACCTGCACCTTACGGACGATAACGGCTGGCGGCTGGAAATCAAGAAATATCCGAAACTGACCGAAGTCGGTGCCTGGAAAGTGGACCGCCAGCACCTGCCCTTCCCCGAACGACGGAACTCGAAACGCGGTGAACCCGCTACCGTAGGTGGTTACTATACCCAGGCAGACATGAAGGAAATCATCGCGTATGCCGCCGACCGCCAGATAGAAATCATTCCGGAGATAGACATTCCGGCCCACTCGAACGCCGCGCTGGCCTCCTATCCGGAATATGCCTGTCCGGTAGTGAAAGACTTCATCGGTGTCATTCCCGGACTGGGCGGGAAAAACGCGGAAATCATCTTCTGCGGAGGCAATGAAAAGACTTACGAATTCCTGCAGGATGTACTGGATGAAGTCATCGCGCTGTTCCCGTCACGGTATATCCACCTGGGAGGCGACGAAGCGACCAAGACCAACTGGAAGAAATGTCCGCTCTGTCAGGCCCGTATCCGAGAGGAACACCTGGCAGACGAGGAAGCCCTGCAGGGATACTTTATGGGGCGCATGAGCGACTATGTACGCAGCAAAGGCAAGGAAGTCATGGGTTGGGACGAACTGACCAACAGCAAACTGCCGGAAGATGCCATCATCTTCGGCTGGCAGGGATTCGGCAATGCGGCCCTGAAAGCGGCAGAACAGGGACACCGGTTTGTCATGACACCGGCAAGAGTGGCATACCTCATCCGCTACCAGGGGCCACAGTGGTTTGAACCACTTACCTACTTCGGAAACAACACCCTGAAAGGACTCTTCGACTATGAACCTGTACAGGAAGGATGGAAACCGGAATACGAAAAGCTGCTGATGGGTGTACAGGCCAGCATGTGGACGGAATTCTGTAACAAACCGGAGGATGTGTTCTATCTGGTTTTCCCCCGACTGGCTGCCCTGGCCGAAATCGCCTGGGTACCGAAGAACCAGAAGGACTGGAACGTATTCCTGAAAGGGCTGGACAACTATACGGCACACCTGGAACAGAAGGATGTAGTGTACGCACGCTCCATGTTCAACATCCAGCACCGGATTATCCCCAACGACAACGGAGCACTGACCCTTACTCTGGAATGCGAACGGCCTGACGTAGACATCCATTATACCTTGGACGGTACCGAACCGACCGCCACCTCTCCCCGCTACACCCAAGCGCTGACACTGAAAGAGAATGTCACGGTAAAAGCAGCGACCTTTGCCGGCAACGAGCAGCAAGGAAAAACGCTGATACTGCCGGTTGAATGGAACAAGGCCACTGCCAAACCGTTGGTAAACGCAGCCTCAGGTATGGAAGTACTGGTCAACGGCCTGCGCGGAAGCCTGAAACAAACCGACTTCGAATGGTATACCGGAGCCATGAGCGTAACTGTCGACCTCCAGCAACCCGAAGACATCCGGAGCTGTACGGCAGGCTGTATCACCAATTACGGCATGGCAGTACACAAGCCGAAATCAATGACTGTCGAACTGTCTGACGACAACCTTCATTTCAAGGAGGCCGGAAAACTGACTTTCACCGACGATGAAATCTTCCGCGAAGGAAACTTCATCGAAGACCTGAGAATAGACGTAGACCATGCACGGGCACGCTACATACGTTTCACCTTCGAAGCCCCGTCCAACTGTCCGGCAGACCATGTACGGCCGGGACAACCTTCACGGGTCTATCTGGACGAGCTGATTATCCGGTGAATCTCGAAACCGTAACTTTACCCTATCGTTTAACACGGACACCTGTTCCCATACAGTCAGATGTCCGTGTTTTACAGAGGATCTTACAGAAAATATCGTAAAAACGAGGCTGACAAACAACCGTCGCGTGTATTGTTCCGTGACTGTCGTTTCTCTCGTGACGATACAAAAATCAATGTGTTCGAAACCCTGAAACAGTTGTTGGGCTGGAGCGAATAAAAAAGCAATAAAGAATATCAATGTTATCTGATGAGATATGGAAGAAAAAAAGGTCATTATTTATACATCCAGCGACGGACAAACCCAAATAGACGTCAGACTGGAAGATGAAACCTTGTGGCTTACACAGCAACAGATTGCCGAATTATTTCAAACATCGAGAACCAATGTAGTGGAACATATCAAGCATATTTATGAAGAGAAGGAACTCGAAGAAAATTCAACTTGTCGGAATTTCCGACAGGTTCGTACCGAAGGTACCAGGCAGGTGGAACGAGAGCTGCCCTTCTATAACCTGGATATGATCATTTCATTGGGATACAGAATCAAATCACGTATAGCCACCCATTTCCGCCAATGGGCCACCCAACGGCTGAAAGAATACATGATTAAAGGTTTTACACTGGATGACGACCGATTGAAAAAGTTAGGAGGAGGTGGGTACTGGAAAGAACTGCTGGAACGCATCCGGGATATCCGTGCCACAGAAAAAGTGTTTTATCGTCAGGTATTGGAAATATATGCCACAAGCATTGACTATGACCCCAGAGCCTCTGTATCGCAGGAATTCTTCAAGAAAGTACAGAACAAGATACACTATGCCATTCATGGACATACGGCAGCCGAGCTGATTGTGGAACGTGCCGATGCCGAAAAGGATTTTATGGGCTTGTTGACCTTTAAGGGTACTCAACCTACATTGATAGAAGCAAAAACAGCAAAAAATTATTTGGATGAAAAGGAACTGCGTGCGATGGGACAATTGGTTTCCGGTTACCTGGATTTTGCAGAACGCCAGGCTGAACGTGAACAACCCATGACCATGAATGATTGGGCTAACTACCTGGATAGAATTCTTACCATGTCGGGGGAACAGCTATTACAAGATTCCGGTAGTGTTTCACATGCAAGAGCAATGGAACATGCTACGAATGAATACCGCAAGTATAAACAGCGTACAATCAGTGACGTAGAACAGGACTATCTTGACTCTATCAAGATATTGGACAACTTGAAAAAGAAAGGAAAATCAGAATGAAACTGAAATATAAGCGCCACGCTTTCAAACGGATGCGGTCAAAAATATAACCGGTCTATTTACCGGCCTGCAATATTGCGACTGTACCGATTTTTTCATTGATCAGGGTATACAGAAAATATGTGTATACAGTAACCGATTTTGGAATCTGTATCTGCTTCCAAAAACGCCTAGACGTTTTAATGAAAACGATTAGACGAACTGTTGAAAACAAACGGACAATTTGTTGCATAATTTCTTTTATGTCTGAATTTGATGAATTCATTGTTTTTCTTTTTAATTGACTTAGGCAAAGATATATGTACTTTTTCTAATTTCAAAATGACTTGGTTTTTTACTTGTTAATATAGATCTTCTACATAATATATTGGGGACAGTGACAGTTGAAAAAACAAACGGACGTTCTGATTAAAACGTCCAGTTTACTCAAGACAGAGACTGGGATCAATTTCACAACGGAAAAGATTTAGCTTTAGCCTTGTCAATAGAAGCCTCTGAATTAAACGAAGTATTTCTTTGGAAACAACCGGAAGATGTAAATGTTGATAAGATTAAAGAAGAATTAGCAGACATACTGAACTATGCATTTCTGATTGCTGATAAATATAATCTAGATATAAAAGAAATCATACTTTCAAAATTAGCCCAAAACGCAGTAAAATACCCGATTGACAAGTCAAGAGGAAATGCAAAAAAATATACCGAATTATGATTGTATACCACGCCAGTAAGAAAGGTTTCATTCATGACGTCTTCAACGGTACTATCGCTGATGACATAGATCACGCTTTTTTACTCCATTTAGGAAGGCATACTTCTCCCAACGAAAAATTATCATGGAAAAATTCCATGATGCACATGTATAAAGTCATCAACACTCCGGAAATTCCGGATAGTTCATCTATTGCCATTGAATATCAAATACCACTCACGTCCAAACGAATTGACTTTATTATTTCTGGAGTGGATGACAACCGACATTCCAACATAATCATTATTGAACTAAAACAATGGGAACAGGCAAAACTTTCTCAAAAATCCGGAATTATACAAACACGCTTTCAGCATGGTGAAAGTGAGACAGCACATCCTTCCTATCAAGCTTGGTCGTATGCCTACATGTTGCAAAATTATAATGAGACTGTACGTGAACAAAATATACAACTCTTGCCATGTGCATTCTTACATAACTATCAGGAAGATCACATTATTTCTCACCAATGCTATACAGAGTACATTGGCAAAGCGCCTCTCTTTCTGAAATCAGATGCAAGGAAATTACAAGATTTTATAAAAAGACATATCAAATACGGTGTCAAAGAAGACATTGTATGGCTTATAGATAAAGGTAAATTGCGTCCATCCATGCAACTGGCTGATGCATTAAATTCCATGTTACATGGAAACAGAGAATTCGTATTGCTGGATGACCAGAAAATAGTATATGAAACCGCATTAAGTCTAGCACGAGAAGCAGCCAATGGTTCTAAACAAGTTCTTATTGTGGAAGGTGGGCCAGGCACGGGAAAAAGTGTCGTTGCTGTAAACCTTCTAGTTGAACTGACCAAAGAAGGAGTAGTTGCTCAATATGTATCCAAGAATGCAGCCCCACGCGATGTATATACAGCAAAGCTATCAGGAAGTTTCAGAAAAGGCTACATTAATAACTTGTTTGTAGGTAGTGGCAGTTTCATTGATACTCCACAAAATACTTTTGGAGCACTAATCGTAGACGAAGCTCACAGACTTAATCTGAAAAGCGGTCTATACAGCAATTTGGGAGAGAATCAGATTCTTGAAATTATAGTCAAAAGTAAGTGAAATGCGAAAAATCATTCAAAAAAATAGTATCTTTGCACTATGGAAATTCAGTTGTCGACATCAGAAATGGAAGTTTTGCGTAAACTTCAACGGAATTTAGCCGGAAGTTCCGACTATGCCCGTGTGACTTGCATTCTGATGTTGGGCATGGGTAATACGCCCTCTTTCGTGTCCTCATGTCTTGGAATAGACGTTTCCACTGTATACCGTTACCGTTCCGCTTATTTACATGGTGGTGCTGATGAGCTTTTGGAAAACCGTTACAAAGGTTATTGGGGGCTTCTTGACAGCCGTCAGTTGGCGACCTTATGCAAGGAACTACGCGAGCACATATACACGGATGCCAAAGGTGTGGCGTCCTGGATAAAGTCCACATTCGGCGTTGAATACACTCCCCAAGGGGTTGCAGACTTGCTGAACCGCATCGGGTTTACCTATAAGAAGACATCGGAAGTCCCTTGTGAGGCTGATGCCTCAAGGCAGGCGGCCTTTGCCGGGAAACTTTCAGAAATTCTTTCCGGTATGCCGGAAGATGCGGTGGTTTATTATGCGGACGGTGTCCATCCGACCCACAACAGCCGTTCCACTTATGCATGGATAGAGAAAGGCGAGAGACTTGAACAACCGACCGTCAGCGGTCGTGACAGGGTGAACATCAACGGGTTGCTTAATGCATATGACGTGACAGATGTGAGAGCGCATGACTGTGAGAGCGTCAATGCCGAATCCACCCGGGATGTTTATCAGTCAGCCTTGGAAAGGCATCCCGAAGCTTCCGTCATCTATATCATCTCCGATAATGCCCGCTATTATCACAACAAAAAGCTCAAGGAATGGGTAAACGGGACGAAAATCAAACAGATATTCCTGCCGCCTTACTCGCCGAACCTCAATTTGATTGAGAGACTTTGGAAGTTCCTCAGGAAGAAGGTCATTAACACCGGATTCTACAGGACGAAAGAGAAATTCAGACAGGCCGTCAAGGATTTCTTCGACAATATCGGAAACTATAAAGAAGAGTTAGAGTCACTTCTAACTCTCAAATTTCGTTTGTGTAATTCGCAAACCATTTCTTTTTGACTATATAAGAGCTTCCAGATTTTCAGTTTTCTTTGTTGATGATCGCCAAAGAGTTCACATCAAGGATATAGGATCCAAAGCTTCCATACAAAAATTTGCAGAATCCTGTGGAGCAATTGTACACACTGCCAAATTAAGTTCTCAATTCCGATGCAATGGTTCTGACGGTTATTTAAGTTGGTTAGATAACGCTTTACAAATCAGAGAAACAGCCAATATCCATTTGTCTTCGGAGGATTATGATTTTCGGATATTTTCTGACCCTAACCAACTTTTCGAAACAATCAAAGAAAAAAACCGAATAAACAACAAGGCGCGTGTTGTGGCCGGATATTGCTGGGATTGGAACAGCAAAAAAGACCCAAATAGTTACGATATTATCATACCAGAATTCCATTCCCAAAAACGCTGGAATCTGAATACAGATAAAAATTTATGGATTATCGGCAACAAATCTATCGAAGAAATAGGTTGTATACATACGTGCCAAGGATTGGAGTTAGATTATGTAGGCGTAATTATTGGATCTGATATGCGTTATGAAAACGGACAAATCATTACAGATGTCACTAAACGTTCTGGCAATGACCAATCTGTGAAAGGATTTAAACATCTCCTTTCTCAAAATAGATACAAAGCCTTACAAGATGCAGATGAGATTATAAAAAACACCTACCGTACATTACTCACACGAGGAATGAAAGGCTGTTACGTTTATTGCTGTGATAAACCGCTGGCAAAGTACCTTTCTGCTCAGTTAGAGCCTCTGTATGAATCAATTCCTGAAAACAGAATAGAGCCAGAAGTGAATGATGAAGTGAAATATATTGACTTTCTACCTTTATACTCAATTCGAGCTGCATGTGGTTACTTCGGAGAAGGAGAATTGGTTGATGAAAGTGGCTGGATGAAAGTTGAAGGTATGGGAAAACTCAACCGCAACATGTTCATCGTTCAAGCTGTAGGACATTCTATGGAACCTCTCATCCAGGATGGAGATTACTGTGTGTTCAGGGCTAATCCGGCAGGTAGCCGACAAGGAAAAGTCGTACTCACAGAACATCACAATTATTACGATTCTGACTATATGGGTAGTTACTCCATAAAAACGTATACCAGTAAAAAAATCTTCGACCCAGAAGGAAATTGGGCTCACGAAGAGATTGTTCTTCAACCTAAAAATTCAAATTATTCTCCTATCATCATTGAAGAAGAAAATGCAGATGAATTCCGAATTGTTGGAGAATTTATAGGAGTCCTGCCAATGAAATCCAAACAATAATTCTAAAAAATTATAAAACCACCATCAGCCATTGCTTTAGAATATTCTGTTCAATCAGAGGTAAACAACTGTATACTTCAATGTTTCCTAAACTTTGCAAGTAACAACAAACGATGAAAGGTTAAAATAAAACCATAGATACATTGGAGAATAAAATAACACCAAATAATTTCATCCCCACCAAAGCATAAAACCTCCAAAACACAAGGATATTCCAGAAAAACGGCTAACTTTGTCTGTGCAAACTAAAATAAATAAAGACTATGTATACCATACAGACAAACGCTTCCGGTACACGAAGCATGCAAATCTCAGAAGAACATCTGAATACCATCGAAAAATATGCCCTCTTCCAGCAACTCATTGACAGCACCGGAATCATCGACGAATCGGTACTGGACAAGCTGAAACTGAACATCCGCTCGCTGCTGACTTCCATCGACGGCGATACCAAGGACCTGCTGGACCTTTGCCTGGACGTCATCTATCACGACAACATGAAAGCTTTCGGTCTGCACCAGCTCATCATGCTGTACATCAAGTGGGAACGCGAAAAAGGAAACATCGAAGAAGAAACGGAAGAAGAAGCATAAAACGGAGTTTCCGCATATCTTACAACCACGGATTAGATTGATGGCATAAGCGAATAAACATAGGATGGGGGCGGCCCACCCGAATAGTACAAGTTTGACCATTTATTGGTTATCAGTCTACTCTGTGGCAACGAAGAAAGACAGAACAAAAAAACAATACCAGAACAAATTCCGGCCTTAGTTTTGAGGCGAAAAAGCGGAGAAACGGTTCCCGACGAAAAGAAGCGCAGGCTGTCTGAGCGAAGCGAGTTCCTGCGCTTCCGGCGGGAACCGATTCGTAGCCGCCTCAAAACGGAAGCCGGCGTTTTTTCTTTTTGTTACCTTTTTCTTTTTGACGCCAAAAAGAAAAAGTAATAAAAGATAACCCTAACAACAGAAAACAGATTGAAAAACTATAACCTGACAGACTGGTTACCCACAACCAAGAAAGAAGTGGAGTTGAGAGGATGGGATGAACTGGACGTCATCCTGTTCAGTGGTGACGCATACGTAGACCATCCTTCGTTCGGTGCCGCCGTCATCGGCCGGATGCTGGAATCGCAAGGACTGAAAGTAGCCATTGTACCCCAACCCAACTGGCGGGACGACTTGCGCGACTTCAAGAAACTGGGACGTCCACGACTTTTCTTCGGCGTATCGGCCGGATGTATGGACAGTATGGTAAACAAATACACCGCCAACAAGCGCCTGCGTAGCGAAGACGCCTATACACCCGACGGACGCCACGACATGCGGCCGGAATACCCGAGTATCGTCTACACACAGATTCTGAAACAGTTATATCCCGATGTACCGGTCATACTGGGAGGTATCGAGGCATCTCTCCGCCGACTGACGCATTACGACTACTGGCAGGATAAGGTACGCCCTTCCATCCTGTTGGATTCGGGAGCCGACCTGCTCATCTACGGTATGGGAGAAAAGCCGATTACAGACCTGTGCCAGCGGTTGAAGGAATCGGACCAACTGCCGAAAGATTTGCCTCAGACAGCTTACCTCTGCCGGGCAAACGAATTCCAGCCACAGGAAGGTGACCTGCAGCTTCATTCGCACGAAGACTGCCTGAAGGACAAACGGAAGCAGGCAGAAAATTTCCGGCACATCGAAGAAGAATCGAACAAGTATCAGGCTGCACGTATCTACCAGCAAACCGGAAAACAGGTAGTAGTAGTCAATCCACCTTATCCGCCCATGAGTCAGGGCGAACTGGACATGTCGTTCGACCTGCCCTACACACGCCTGCCTCATCCCAAATACAAGAACAAACGTATTCCGGCGTACGAGATGATCAAGTTCTCGGTGAACATTCACCGCGGCTGTTTCGGCGGCTGCGCCTTCTGCACCATCTCGGCCCATCAGGGAAAGTTCATCGTCAGCCGAAGCAAGGAAAGCATCCTGAAGGAAGTAAAAGCCATCACGGAAATGCCGGACTTCAAAGGCTACCTGAGTGACCTGGGAGGACCGTCGGCCAACATGTACAGCATGCACGGAAAAGACGAGACCCTCTGCAAGCGCTGCAAGCGCCCGTCGTGCATCCACCCGAAGGTATGCCCGAACCTGAATACCGACCATCGTCCGTTGCTGGACATCTACCATGCCGTAGATGCCTTGCCCGGTATCAAGAAGAGCTTCATCGGCAGTGGGGTACGATACGACCTGTTGCTACACGAAAGCAAAGACCCTGCGGTAAACCAGAGTACGGCAGCCTACACGCGCGAACTGATTACCCGCCACGTGAGCGGACGGCTGAAAGTAGCTCCCGAACATACCAGTGACCGGGTATTGTACCTGATGCGGAAACCGCCTTTCGAGCAGTTCTACCGCTTCAAGCGCATCTTCGACAAGCTGAACCAGGAACTGAACCTGCGCCAGCAGCTTATCCCCTATTTCATCAGCAGCCATCCGGGATGCACGGAAGAAGACATGGCCGAACTGGCAGTCATCACCAAGAACCTGGACTTCCACCTGGAACAGGTTCAGGACTTCACCCCTACCCCGATGACCGTAGCCACAGAAGCCTGGTACACGGGATTCCACCCCTACACACTGGAACCGGTCTTCTCGGCCAAGACACAGAAAGAGAAACTGGCTCAACGCATGTTCTTCTTCTGGTACAAACCCGAAGAACGCCGCAACATCATCAGCGAACTGAAGCGCATGGGACGAAGCGACCTGATAGACAAGCTGTATCAGAAGAAACGCTGATTCGGACCGACTATACCACATTTAAGGTATTCCACAGATATAGAAAGAACGGTATCTTTGCCCCCGGAAAAAGAACGATATGAAGATAGCAGCATTACTTTCGGGAGGCGTAGACAGTGCCGTAGCGGTACACCTCCTGTGCGAACAAGGATACAGACCCGACCTGTTTTATATTAAGATAGGTATGGACACCGACGAATCATTGAGCTGTACGGCAGAAGAAGACATCGAACTGGCTACGGCAACTGCCCGGAAATACGGACTTTCCTTCGACATCATCGACTTGCAGAAAGAATATTGGGAAAACGTGGTAGCCTATACCATCGACAAGGTAAGACAAGGCTTCACCCCCAATCCGGACGTGATGTGCAACAAGCTCATCAAGTTCGGCTGTTTCGAAGAAAAAACAGGATATGCCTACGACAAGATTGTGACCGGACATTATGCCTCTACCGAAGAAGTCGATGGAAAAGTATGGTTGGCAACCGCCAAAGACCCGGTAAAGGACCAGACCGATTTTCTGGCTCAAATCAATTACCTGCAAGTCTCCAAGCTCTGGTTCCCGCTAGGAGGTTACCTGAAGCATGAAATCCGCGAGATAGCCGAACAAGCCAAGCTCCCCAGCGCCAGACGCAAGGACAGCCAAGGCATCTGTTTCCTCGGTAAAATCAATTACAACGATTTCATCCGACGTTTTCTGGGAGAGAAAGAAGGAAAGATTATCGAACTGGAAACCGGCAGGCAACTGGGCATCCACAAAGGATTCTGGTTCCACACCATCGGACAGCGGAAAGGACTGGGGCTGAGTGGAGGTCCATGGTTTGTCGTAGAAAAAGATACGGAGGGAAACATCCTGTACGTATCGCGGGGCTATGATACCGAGAAGCAATACGGAAACGAATTCCGCCTGGTAGATTTCCATTTCATCACAGAAAATCCGTGGACGGATACAGCGACTCCAATCTGCTTCAAGATACGCCACACAGACTGTTTCCAGAAAGGAACACTGATGAATACTCCCGGAGGTTACCGGATTATAAGTGAAGAAAAGCTGCAGGGAATTGCCCCGGGACAATTCGGAGTCATTTATGACAAGGATGCACACTTGTGTATCGGTAGCGGAGAAATACGGACGGTGAAATAAGACACCGCCCGTTTTTTCGTTATTGGGCAGCCTTCTGGAACTGTTCAATCAGAGAAGTAAGGTTGGCAGTAAACAGACGGGCAGAGATAGCCAGCAGAATGATACCGAAAAACTTACGGATAACATAGATACCTCCCTTTCCTAACACACGTTCAATACGGTCGGTCATCCGAAGTACAATGTATACCCATACCATATTCAGAATCAATGCCAGTACGATATTGACAGGAGCATACTCGGCACGTAACGACAGCAAGGTGGTAAAGGCACCGGCTCCAGCCAGTAACGGAAAGACCAACGGAACCAAGGTAGCTTCCTTGATAGGTCCTGTATTCTTGAAAATCTCTACATCCAGAATCATTTCGAGCGACATCATGAAAATCACAAAGGCACCGGCTACGGCAAACGAAGCGATGTCTACCTGAAACAGGCGGAGCATCATATCGCCGGCATAAAAGAATCCCAAGAGCAGGGCAAAAGCAATAAGTGTAGCCTTCATGGAATTGACCGAACGGCCCTTTTGTTTCAAATCCAAAATGATAGGAATGGAACCGATGATATCGATTACCGCAAACAGCACGATGAATGCGCTCAAAAACTCCTGAAAATTAAAAGTACCCATAAGTCTAAGTTTAAATCCGTACGCAAAGATAATCTTTTTCAGTTAAAAACCACATACCAAAGCCTGCTATCGGACACGAATAAACAAAAAAAGATAAAACCACGAAAAAATTCGTTGAGAAAAAAGAAATTATCGCTAACTTTGTGTGTTAAACAGTTCTTTAACAAAGTTAATTGGCATATGGAAATCACAATGTACGATAAGTTGTTGCAATTACCCCTGTTTCAAGGGTTATGCAAGACTGATTTTACCAATATTCTGGAAAAAGTCAAATTACATTTTCAGAAATATACGCCCGGCTCTTACCTGATAAAGCAGAACGAACCGTGCAACCACCTTGTATTCATTCTATCGGGACAAATCCAATCTGAATCGACAGACGAAGTCCATGGATATACCATCCAGGAAGAACTGGAAAGCCCGACCATCATTGAACCTTATTCCCTGTTCGGCATGATGACGACCTATACCGCTTCCTACCAGGCACTGACCGAAGTACATACGGTCATGATTGACAAGAAATACGTATTGACGCAACTGAACAATTATACCATCTTCCAGCTGAACCTGCTGAACATCCTCAGCAACCGGGCACAGATGGCCTACCAGAAACTGTGGAATTCGCACATCGGTTCAACGATAGACAAAATCACCAACTTCCTGCAACTGCGCTGCACATCGCCTACCGGACAGAAGACATTGTTCATCAAGATGGAGGACCTGGCCGAACTGATTGACGACACCCGTATCAATGTATCGAAGGTACTCAACGAACTGCAACAGCAGGAACTGATAGAGCTGAGCCGGAAGAAAATCATCATTCCGGACCTGAACCGGCTGGTAGCCTATAAAGAACGGAAGCTATCCGACGATTCTCCGGAAGAAGAAACCGCAGAAACAGAAAACAGCCTCCAGTGACCGACTCCTTTTCATTTTTTTGCAAGCAAATAAACTGTTATGGAAAATCCTTTATTACAACCGTACCATACACTCCATGATACTACCCCCTTCGACCGCATCGGGCTGGAAGACTACGAACCGGCCATCCGGAAGGGAATGGAAGCAGAAGACGCAGAAATCCAGCAAATCATAGATAATCCGGAAGCACCGACATTCGAAAACACCGTATTGGCGCTGGAACAAAGCGGAAAACTGCTGGACCGGGTAACCACCGTCCTCTTCAACCTGATGAGTGCCGAAACTTGCGACGAACTGGATGCGATAGCCGAAAAGCTGATGCCGGAACTCTCTGAACACGCCAACAACATCAGCCTCAACGAAAAGCTGTTCGACCGCATCAAACAGGTCTATCAGCAGAAAGACCGGCTCACCCTGACCCAAGAAGAACAGAGACTGCTGGAAAAGACATACGACGGATTCCAACGGAACGGTGCCAACCTGTCTGAAAAAGACAAGGAAACATACCGGAACCTGAGCATGGAACTCAGCTCGCTCACCCTGAAATTCTCGCAGAATCACCTGAAAGAAACCAACAAGTACGAACTGGTACTGACCGACGAAGCAGACCTGGAAGGACTACCGGAAAGCACACGGGAAGCAGCCGCTCTGACAGCCAAAGAGAAAGGGAAAGAAGGATGGGTCATCACACTCCAGGCTCCCAGCTATGTACCTTTCATGAAATACAGCAAACGCCGTGACTTGCGGAAACAACTGTATCTGGCCTATAATACCCAGTGTACCCACGACGATGAATTCAACAACGAAGAAATCGTGAAGAAACTGGTGAACCTGCGTATGCAGATAGCCCAACTGTTGGGATTCACCGATTATGCGGATTATGTACTCCGTAAACGCATGGCCGAGGACAGCACCCATGTATACAAGCTGCTGAACGACCTGCTGGAGGCCTATACCCCGAAAGCCCTGCAGGAAGTGGAGGAAATCAAGCAACTGGCCTGCAAGCAGGAAGGGACAGATTTCCAGCTGATGCCCTGGGATTTCTCCTACTACGCAGAAATGCTGAAAGAACAGAAATATGCCTTGAACGAAGAAGAACTGCGCCCCTACTTCGAACTGGAGCAGGTAAAACAGGGAGTATTCGGGCTTGCTACTAAACTGTACGGCATCACCTTCAAAGAGAACAAGGACATCCCTGTTTATCACCCGGATGTACAGGCCTACGAAGTGTTCGACCGTGACGGAAGTTATCTGGCTGTACTCTATACCGATTTCCATCCTCGTGCGGGGAAACGTTCAGGAGCCTGGATGACCAGCTACAAGGAACAATGGATAGAAAGCGACGGAACCAACAGCCGGCCACATGTTTCCGTAACCATGAACTTTACGAAGCCTACCGCCGAAAAGCCGGCACTGCTGACATTCTCGGAGGTGAACACTTTCCTCCACGAATTCGGTCATGCGCTACACGGCATGTTCGCCAACACCCGTTTCCAGTGCATGAGCGGAACCAATGTATACTGGGATTTTGTGGAACTCCCTTCACAGATTATGGAGAACTTCGCCATAGAAAAAGAATTCCTGAACACGTTCGCCCGGCATTACCAGACCGGAGAACCGATTCCGGAAACGCTTATCCAGCGGATTATCGACGCTTCCAATTTCAATGTGGCATACGCCTGCCTGCGCCAAGTCAGCTTCGGACTGCTGGACATGGCCTGGTATACAAGACAGACTCTGTTCGAAGGCGACGTTAAAGCTTATGAAAAAGCTGCCTGGAAGAAAGCCCAGGTACTGCCCCAACCGGAGGAAACCTGTATGAGTGTTCAGTTCGGCCATATTATGTCGGGAGGCTATTCCGCCGGTTACTACAGCTACAAATGGGCGGAAGTACTGGACGCAGACGCTTTCTCGGTATTCAAGGAAAAAGGAATCTTCAATACCGACGTAGCCCGTTCATTCCGAGAAAACATCCTGTCGAAAGGTGGAACCGAACACCCGATGACGCTCTACAAACGTTTCCGTGGACAGGAACCCACTATTGACGCATTATTAAAAAGAAACGATATAAAACGATGAAAGTATTCCTACAATCTATCAGACTGTATACCCTGCTACTGGCAACTCTCTTTTTAGGAGGATGCAACCAGGAAGACAACATTGAAGAAATCTTCTGTAGCGGCCAGTGGTCTCTGGTCAACTTCTTCGAAACCAAGAACTGGGAATCAACCAACAGCCACGGAGATACTCCGATCATTACCAAACCGGAGACAGGCAAGAACTGGATTTCCATCACGTTCAATGACGACGGAAGCGTCAAAGGAGTATTAACCGACGGTGAATTTACCGCTAGATGGCAGGGTGATGCTTCCACCCGCACGATTTCCATCACACAGGTAAAAACAACCGTTTCGCCCAACGGAACCAGCAAAGAATTCATCGAAAGGTTGAAACAAGTGAAATATTACAAAGGAGACAGCCGCACCCTGCAGCTGGCTCCTGAATCACGGACTTCGTATATCCAGCTAATGCATAACAATGACTAATCACATGGAAACACAAGAAAAGAAACAGGAACTGTTGGACAAACGCTACATGCGGATGGCAGAAATCTGGGCAGAAAACTCCTACTGCCAACGGCGGAAAGTAGGTGCTCTGATTGTAAAGAACAAAATGATTATCTCCGACGGATATAACGGAACACCTTCCGGTTTCAAAAACGTATGCGAGGATGAAAACAACCTCACACACCCATACGTACTGCATGCCGAGGCCAATGCAATTACCAAAATAGCCCGTTCCAGCAACAGTAGCGAAGGGGCAACACTGTACGTCACCGCCTCGCCTTGCATCGAATGTGCCAAGCTTATCATCCAGGCAGGTATAAAAAGAGTAGTCTACGGAGAAAAATATCGCCTGGAAGACGGATTACGTCTGCTGGAAAAAGCGAACATAGAAACAGTATATATCAATCCAAACGAAGAGAAGAGCAATGAAAAGTAACAGAAACCGTTTAATGCCGATACTGATTGCCGTCTGCCTGGTAGCAGGAATCCTAATCGGTACATTCTACGCCAATCACTTTTCCGGAAACAAACTGGGTATCATCAACACTTCCTCCAACAAGCTGAATGCCCTGTTGAGAATCATCGATGACCAGTATGTAGATACGGTAAAGATGAATGACCTGGTAGAACAGGCCATGCCACTGATACTATCGGAATTGGATCCGCATTCCTCGTATATCCCCGCCAAAGATATGGAAGAAGTCAGCGCAGATCTGAAAGGCAGCTTCAGCGGTATCGGTATCCAGTTTACCATCCAGGATGATACCATCCACATCAACAGTGTCATCCAGGGAGGTCCCTCTGAAAAAGTCGGCCTGATGGCCGGTGACCGTATCGTCTCGGTCGATGATTCCGCTTTTGTCGGCAAGATAGTAACCAACAACGAAGCCATGAAACGGCTGAAAGGTAAAAAAGGAAGCAAAGTCAAACTGGGTATCTTCCGTCAGGGAGAAAAAGATATTCTGCAGTTTACCGTCGTACGTGGAGACATCCCTGTAAAAAGCATCGATGCCGCCTACATGATTGATGAGAAGTTCGGGTATATCAAGGCCAACAAATTCGGCGAAACGACCTATACCGAACTGCTGATAGCCCTGGCACAATTGAACCAGGCCGACTGTGAAGGTATCATCATGGACCTGCGTGGAAACACAGGAGGATACATGGCAGCAGCCATCCAGATGGTCAACGAGTTCCTGCCGAACAACCGCCTCATTGTCTACACCCAGGGACGAAAATCACCACGGGAGGACTATAACTCAAACGGAACAGGAAGCAGCCAGAAAATGCCGCTGGTGGTACTGGTAGACGAAGGTTCGGCTTCAGCCAGCGAAATCTTTGCCGGAGCCATACAGGACAATGACCGTGGAACCATCATCGGACGCCGCTCGTTCGGAAAGGGACTTGTACAGCAGCCCATCGAATTCAGCGACGGTTCGGCCATCCGGCTGACTATCGCCCGCTATTATACCCCTTCGGGAAGATGCATCCAAAAACCTTATGAAAAAGGAAAAGGTGAAGAATATGAGCTTGACCTGCTTACCCGCTATGAACACGGAGAATTTTTCTCTGCCGACAGCATCAAACAAAATACCAAGGAAATCTATCATACCCGTCTGGGACGTACTGTATACGGAGGTGGAGGTATCATGCCGGATATTTTCGTACCACAGGATACCACAGGTATGACCAGCTATTTCCGCATGGCAGCCAACCGGGGAATGATTATTCGCTATACATTCGAATATACAGACCAAAACCGTAGCAAAATGTCGGAATTTGAGACTCCAGACAAATTGGAAAATTACCTGAAGACACAGAATGTACTGGACAAGTTTGCTACATGGGCAGAAAAGAAAGGGCTGAAACGACGCAACCTGATGATGCTGAAATCGAAAAGACTGTTCGAAACAGCTCTCTACGGCAATATCATCTACAACATGCTCGGAATGGAAGCTTATATCCAATACTTGAATAAGAGCGACAAGACAGTACAAAAAGCACTGGAAGTATTGAAAGAAGGGAAATCATTCCCCGAAGCCCCATCACCGGCCAACAATCCTAAGAACGATGAAAAGACAGTTGCGCAATTGGATAAAACAGCAGAAAAAACAATACTCCCCACTTCAACTTACGACGTGGTCTACCAGCTTGCTTGACAAGCTGATAGACCATCCGCGGTTCAGGGAGGCCCAGACGGTCCTACTCTACTACTCACTGCCCGATGAGGTACGGACTCATGAATTTGTGGAACGTATCAGCCAGGAAAAACAAGTGGTGCTTCCGGTAGTGACAGGCGACGAACTGGAACTGCGGAGGTATTCGGGGAAGACCGATTTAAAGAAAGGAAGCTTCGGCATTGATGAACCGACTGGAGAAATCGTAACAGATTTCTCCAGCATCGATGTAGCCATCATTCCAGGGGTAGGCTTCGACAAGCATGGAAACCGCCTGGGAAGAGGAAAGGGCTATTATGACCGTCTGCTCCCGAAATTACAAAGCTATAATATCGGTGTCTGCTTCTCTTTTCAAGTCCTTCCGGAGATTCCGACAGAATCCTTCGACCGCCCGATGGATGAAGTCTGGACCCAAGAAGGGTGCATCAGCGAAAAACGATATTCACAATAACCTGCGCACCGACATGCGCATTGAGGTTCCGTACCAGCATTTCTCTTCCCATCATCAGTTCCTGACGAAGAACAGACGAAGAGAGATGCACGTACAGAACCTGATTCTTGATATACAGATTGGTGGTGTATTTATAAATAGAAGGGCCTACCACATCTTTCCACGACTCAACCAGCCGGTACTCATTCAATGGGGTTTCCAACCCTTCCTGACGAAGCAACTGACGGATGACATCGCCTACCTGTTCGGTATTATTCCGCTTCATGAGCTTCCTCCTTCCGTTCCGTTACCATTCCACCCTCCACCTCGAAGAGTTTATAGTCTCCATCTATTTTCTTGAGGATTTTATCCAGGTGGTCACGGTTAGTATCCGTTATAAAGATCTGACCGAAATTGTCTCCCGCCACCAGTTTCACAATCTGCTCAACCCGTGACGCATCCAGTTTATCGAAGATATCATCCAGCAGGACCAAAGGAGTAGTCTGACTACCCGTCCTCTTCAGGAATTCGAACTGCGCCAACTTCAAGGCAATCAGATAAGTCTTGTTCTGCCCTTGTGACCCTTCACGCTTAATAGGAAACTCACCAAGCTGCATGACCAGATCGTCCTTATGCACACCTTTCAAAGAATACCCCATAATACGGTCACGCTGCCGGCTCTCCTGAATCAACTGTAACAAATCTCCCTGCGCCGCATGCGATTCGTAAGCCAGGCTTACCTCCTCTCTATCCTGCGAGATATAGGCATAATAAGACTGGAAAACCGGGATGAATTCATCGATGAAGGCTTTCCGTTTCTGATAGACGACAGTACCGGCTGTAGCCATCATCTCCTCCCATACCGCCATCAATTCCTCCTCGGGTTCAATATCCGATTTCAACAAGGTATTCCGCTGCATCAACGCCTTGTTATAACGAATAAGCGCCTCCAGGTATTCGCGGTCGAACTGCGAAATCACGACATCCATAAAACGACGGCGTTCTTCACTCCCGCCGGCTATCAGCAAAGAATCAGCCGGCGATACCAGAACCAGAGGAATGAATCCGATATGGTCGGACAAACGGGTATACTCCTTCTTATTCCGCTTAAACTGTTTCTTCTGTTTCCGTTTCAACCCACAATACACCTCTTCGGGTTCCTGTGTATCAGTTTCATAAAATCCCTGAATAACAAAAAAGTCCTGATCATGACGGATGTTCTGCGAGTCGATGGGATTCGTCGCACTTTTGCAGAATGACAGGTAATAGACGGCGTCCAACAAGTTGGTCTTTCCCATCCCGTTTTTACCGATAATGCAATTCATCTTTCGGGAAAACGAAAGTTCAGCTTGTTCCAAGTTCTTATAATTTAAGATGGAGATGCGTTTCAGCCACATAATGATTTCGTATTTTACGCACAAAAATAGCAATAAAAGGAAGATAGGTAAAAAAACATGCCCACAAATTTCATTAATACGTATAAATGCCTTACTTTTGCTGTCCGAAATATCGGTTCATCAGAAAATATAAAAAACAACAATAAAAATGACAGGAAAAAATCAAACTCATGATCCATTGAATGTGGATGAAGCACTGGTATCTTCAGAAGCATTCCTCTTAAAGAACAAGAATGTGTTGCTGGGAGCAGTCATCGCCGTAGTAGTTATCGTATGTGGCTTCTTGGGGTACAAACATTTCATCTCAGCCCCTAACGAACAGAAAGCTTCTGAAGCACTATTCAAGGGTGAACAATATTTTGGTTCAGACGAATACGAAACTGCCCTGAACGGAGACAAACAAGGATTTGACGGTTTTATCAAAATAGCTGATGAATTCAGTGGAACTAAAGCTGGTAACCTGGCCAACGCCTATGCAGGAATCTGTTATGCACAGTTGGGCAAATACGAAGAAGCCAGCAAATACCTGAATCAGTTCAGCGCAGACGACCAATTGGTTTCTCCGGCCATACTGGGTACTTTGGGTAACTGCTACGCGCACATGGGTCAGCTGGACAAAGCTGCCGCTACCCTCTTGAAGGCTGCCGACCGTGCAAACAGCACTTCACTGAGTCCTGTTTACCTGATTCAGGCCGGACAGATTCTGGAAAAACAAGGCAAGAATACCGAAGCCGTAGAAGCTTACAAACAGGTAAAGAACAAATATGCCAATTCTTACCAAGCTATGGACATCGATAAATACATCGAGCGTGCTTCCAAATAAATCGAAATAATTTATCCATAATAATTAGGAAGAACGGATTTCACAGTTCACACGGCCAACCGTCGTTGTGGCTATGTGGAATCCGTTTCTTTTTTTATCTTATTTATCTTAAACACTAAATCTCATATGGCAACAGCGTATCACAATCTTTCTGATTACGATTTCAATTCCGTACCTGACGCATCGGCTATGCGTTTCGGTATCGTAGTATCCGAATGGAACAGTAACATTACAGGCGCACTGCTGGAAGGTGCTGTAAATACACTGAAAAAGCATGGCGCAAAAGAAGAAAATATCCTGGTACAGACTGTACCCGGAAGCTTTGAACTGACTTTCGGATCGGCACAGATGATTAAAAGCGGAAAAGTGGATGCAGTCATCGCCATTGGCTGTGTAGTACGCGGAGATACTCCACATTTCGATTATGTATGCGCCGGGACTACGCAAGGTATTGCCCAGTTAAACGCAACTTCCGACGTACCAGTCATTTATGGACTAATTACCACCAATAACATGCAGCAGGCAGAAGATCGTGCCGGAGGTAAATTAGGAAACAAAGGAGACGAATGTGCAGTTACAGCAATAAAAATGATCGATTTTATTTGCAAATTAAAAAAATAATCGTACCTTTGCATCGCAATTGAGAAACGAAGTCAATCAAAAAGTTTTTCGAAAGCGAATGGGCAAATACCAGAGTGGCCAAATGGGGCAGACTGTAAATCTGCTGGCTTACGCCTTCGGTGGTTCGAATCCATCTTTGCCCACAAAAAATTGCGGAAGTAGCTCAGTTGATAGAGCATTAGCCTTCCAAGCTGAGGGTCGCGGGTTTGAGTCCCGTCTTCCGCTCCACTTATTGAAAGGGCAAGTACCAGAGTGGCCAAATGGGGCAGACTGTAAATCTGCTGGCTTACGCCTTCGGTGGTTCGAATCCATCTTTGCCCACAAAAAATTGCGGAAGTAGCTCAGTTGATAGAGCATTAGCCTTCCAAGCTGAGGGTCGCGGGTTTGAGTCCCGTCTTCCGCTCTCCGAGAGATGTCTGAACAGACATCTTTTTTTTATATCCAATATCTACCTTTTTCCTCCCATCATGCCCCGTTTAAGTATCCGAAAACTTAGACATACGCTACGATTCTCCTTAAAAAGGCATGAAAAAAAAGGATGCACCGCACAAACGATGCACCCTTCAAACAATTACTACACCTTCACAGGCTCCATCAAAACAGTTTAGTTGTTTTGCGAAAAAAGACTAGCTTAGTTGTTGTTTTCATTCAGTGTTGCGATACTCACACGATTCCATGCCGGTTCTGAGAACATATCTGTAATACCCTCACCTTTAGCCGTGATGCGGTCGGCAGAGATATTGTACTTCTTCATCAACATAGCCTTGACAGATTCAGCACGTGCCTGAGCTAATTTCTGATTGAATTCCAAATTACCGTCCGGAGACGCATATCCTTTAATGACCACTGTGCTGGCCGGATGATTCTTCATGTAGATGCCGATGCGTTCCACATTAGGAATCTGTGAATTCGGGATGACAGAGCTTCCCAGGTTGAATGTCACCATTGATTCCAATGAGCGTACCTGTGTCTGTTCTACCACCATAGCCACTTCCTCAGGCTGGTTGTTCTGACAATTCTGAAGCTGTGTCTGCAACTGCTGGATAACAGCCGCACCTTCGGCCAAAGCCTGGTCACGTACCTGAATTTCTCCGCGCAACTGGTTTACCTTGTCGTTCACCGCCTCTATCGCCAGCGGATCCATCGGTTCAACCAATGTCATGTAGTGTTCACCGTTACTGTTGCCGAAGTGATAAGTCACTCCCGCCAACAATTCAATCTTAGAGCGGTTCACATTCAACGCCTGCGGACGGTCTCCATCCAGACGGTAAACGATAGCCGGTTTCAAACTGAGGGTTACAGCCTTTGATTCACCAAAATTAAAGTTCAAGCTGGAACCGAAACGGGTAGTGATATAATTCCGTTCATCGCCCACTGCCTGACTCTGGAAGTTATGTCCATAACCTACACCTGCCACGGCTTCTACTTCGAACAGACGCGGAACACCGTTATAGCCTCCAAACAGGTTATTCAAGTTCATCTTACCGTTGAACGAGATATTCAGGTCATCGAAAGCTGTTTTACTCTTCGTTGTATTAATACCCGTAAGTCCCTGCAACGAGAACCCCAACACCGGAGACACCTGCTTACCAATTTCCAGACCGGTAATACCACGCATACTCTTCCAAAAAGGGGCGTGAGTTGTCGGTGTAATACCACCACCATTCAAGCCAACATACCAGTTGTCGAAGAAATTAGTTCCCATAAGGGCCTGTGCATTTACATGCAGGGATGCAGCCGTCAGGAGCAACCCCAGAAAAAAACCTTTTTTCATACTCAATTATTATTTAAGAATAGTTTAGTCAAGTCACTATATAAAACAATCCGAGTTCTAAAAGGTTTTGGATTCCATCAAAAAAGAAAAGGAGAACCCCGTTTAGACAGAATCCTCCTTCATTTCCTAATAATATGGTCTGATTATTCAGCCGATTCTACGAAATCGGTTTCACCGGCATTTACCAGAATGTTATACCACTGAATCAGTTTCTTGATATCACTTGTATGTACACGGTCGCGATCGAAGTTAGGCAACACTGCTGCCATAAAATCCACCAGCTCCTGCTGAGAAGCTTTCTTGTAATCCAACGAAGCCACAGCACCGTTCTCTTTCTTTTTCACAGCTTCCAACACCTCAGCCAAGGGAACTTCTTCCGCATCAGTATACATGGCGATATCGCCCAAAGAAATCACCTTATCGCTAGCATACACAGGAACACGTTTCTTTTCAGCCGAAACGGTCTCTACAATCAACATATTTTTAGCCTGTGAAATCAGCTTATACAAACCCGGTTTTCCCGAGATTGCCAAAATTGTCTTCAACATAATATTTTCAGTTACTAAATTTTGAAAATTAACTAATTGCCAACAAAAATACAACTCCGTTATGACATACACAAACTATCAGGCATTTTTTCTTGCCTTGAGTGCTTGAAGCATCTTTTCCAATTGCGGTAACAGCGGACAAATGCCATCGTTCACAATCACATAATCGGCCCGTTCCTCCCGCTCCCGTTCATCCATCTGTGCCTGGATACGGGCTTCAACGGCAGCACGGTCACGTCCGTCACGCTCCATTGTACGCTGAATTCTCAGCTCCAGCGGTGCCGAAACGACACATACATAGTCCGTATGCCTATCGAATCCTGACTCGAAAAGGATGGCGCTCTCCAATCCCACCAGTTCAGTCCCCGCCTGTTCACACCAACGGTCGAAATCCCGAAAAACCACCGGGTGAATCACCGCATTCACCCGATCAGCGTTTTCGCGGCTCGCAAACAAATAAGAAGCCAACAAGTCCTTATTGAGCTTACCGTGCCGGTAAACCTGTTCGCCCAACAAAGCCATCAAACCTTGCCGGATACCCGCATCGGCCACCGTCAACTGTTTGGCACGTGAATCGGAGTCATAAACGGGTACTCCCAAACTCTGAAGCAGATGGGAAACATACGTCTTTCCGCTGCCTATACCACCTGTAATCCCTATCCTAATCATGAGCCAACGAATCCTTTGGTAAAACGGTCTGTTCCTCTATCAGGTAATCGATGGTAGCCGGCGAAATACGGATATGGCTGACATGTTCAGGTGTAGCCCGCAAGATGACAGTCGCCTTGTCGCCCGATTCCTTCTGCAGGTCCGGATAAGCAACCCCCACCAGAAAATCATTCGCCGTAATCGACTTAAAATTGGCAAGACCTACCTGAAAAGTAACCTGCACCTTCGAAGGGAAAGTACGGAGGACTTTGCCTTTCGGGAAATCGAACCCTACCACCGGCACTTCAACCGTCTTTTCAGAATACATATCCACGCAAACGGCAACCTCTACCGAGGATGGCACATACTTGATACCCCGTATCGTCTGCAACGGTACATGCTTCACTACCGTATCAGTAATATCCTTCAGGTCGATAGGTTGCGTATAAGCAGTCAGGACATTCTTCAGGACTTCTTCTGGCGCATAGACCGTCACCGAATCCGGCTGACATTTCACATCGGACACGTAATACTGTCTGCCGGTCGTCACTTCCTTATTCACCGCAACAGGCACTTTCATGGCCGTACCGCGCGTATAGATAAAATCCACCGTATCCGGGCGGATGGCCAGGATGCGTGTAGTTCCATTCAGCTGAGTAGCAATTTTCTTGGAGAGTTCCGAAGCAGGTATCACCACACGGGTACCTTTGTTTTCATAATCAGCGAAATCAAAGGTTGCCGGGAAGAAAGTTCTTCCCAACATATAGTTGAGCAGAATTGTTCCACGGTCCTCTACCTTTACCCGGATTTCCGACGGGATATCGGAAGTCAGTACAACCTCTTTGGGAACATTCTTCAGACGCAACGGAATCTTGAATTCGGTCTGATAGGTTTCATTCAGTATCTGCAACAGCCAGAAACAGAAAGAAATGAATACGAAAAACAAAAAAAACAGAAACTCCCGGCACTTATCACTGAGCAGGAAGTTTCTGATTTTCCGTAGAAGAGGGATATAATATTTCTTAATGTTCTTCACATCGAACAGTCTTTTTAAATCGTTGTTATTTAGCCTGAGATTGAGCCTGGGCCTGAGCATCGGCATAGATAGAGTTCTTATCTACCTTGATCTTTACGCCCGAAGCAATTTCAACAATCACTGTACTATCTTCTATTTCCTTGATTTTTCCATAGATACCACCAGCTGTTACGACAGACTGACCTACTTCCAGTCCTTTACGGAAGTTCTCGATTTCTTTACGCTTTTTGTTCTGAGGACGAATCATAAAGAAGTACATGATAGCAAAGATGGCTACCATCATAATCAGGAAGGAGTAGTCAGCTCCGGCTCCCGCTTGCTGTAACACAATAGTTAACAAATTCATACGTTATCTTGATTATTATTTTAATAGCTGGACAAAGATATTAATTTTTGGTCAGCTTGTTTTCCTTTTTCAATTGATTAACAATTCCATCCAATGTACCGTTGATAAATCCACCGCTTTTCGGTGTACTGTACAACTTGGCTATCTCTACATATTCGTTCAATGAAACATTGACCGGTATATTCGGGAAGCTCAGGATTTCAGCCAAAGCTATCTGCATGATGATGACATCCATCAGGGCTACGCGGTCCAAATCCCAGTTTCTGGAGTTTTCACTGATCAGATGACGGTAATAATCCGCATTCAGAATAGAACGGCGGAACAGACGACGTGCGAAATCCTGGTCCTCCTCGTCCTTGAATTCCGGAAGAAGTTCCTGATTCTCTCCGTTTGCCGGATCGAAACGCTTGATGGTCTTCAAGACAAAAGTGTCGACAATTTCCTTGTCATCGTTCCAATACAGACTCTGGTCTTCCAAGACTTCATCCAAAGCCGGGTTATTGAAAATAATCTTCTTATAGATTTTACGCCATACTTCACGGTCTTCTTCATAAGAAGAGGTTTCACTCGCCATATACTCCTTATATATATCGCTCTGCATGATCTGTTCGCACAGATTCTTGATGAAATCGCCTTCGTTCTCCCACGTTTTTTTCTGGGAGTTCGAGAAATCATTCAATTGCTTATTCACTTCCAGCTGGGCAATGAACCGGTTATCAACAAATTTAGTGTTTGGAGACAAATCTTCTTTGGTAGGAACCAGCTTGTGTTTACCTGCATCCAGGCGCTTGTGTGCATAACGTGTAACTTCCACCATCAAGAGCAAGAGATAGTTGTACAAATCGTATGCCTTGGAAAGGCTGAAGAACAACTCCTTTTCTGCAGTATCCAAGTTTTTACCACCGTTCTGATAATAAGCATAGATTATCTGAACTATCTTCAGACGAATGAGAACTCTGTTAATCATACTTTTTTAAATATAACTTTTAGGCTGCAAAAATATATATTTTCATTCAAATACCCTATACCACAACACTTTTTTTTCTTTTTTTTATGGAAAAGCGTTTTTTAAAGCCTCATTTTTTTGTTCATATAAAAAAAATAGTCAATTTTGAAGCGCGATTAAAGAACTCAAGGCTAAGGTTATGGAAAATTTAAAGAAGAAAAACACTACAGAGAACAGCGACAAAGAGATCCTTTTCTCGAAAGCCGTGAAAGCCGGAAAACGCATCTATTACCTGGATGTCAAGAAAAGCCGGAAAGACGAAATGTATGTAGCTATCACAGAGAGTAAAAAGGTAGTTGCCGGAGAAGGAGAAAATCCACAAGTCAGTTTCGAGAAACACAAGATTTTCTTGTACAAAGAAGATTTCGACAAGTTCATACACGGACTACAACAAGTAATCAACTACATAGAAGACAAACAAGGGTTATCCGCAGACGACCCGACAGACGACGGACATCCCGAACCGCAGGAGTTGAATACCGGAGAAATTAAAATAGACATTGACTTCTAACCCCACCCCAAGCGACAGGACTGCCTGATGGGCCGTCAAGCCTGTGCAGTGCCGACAGGAAGCGCCGGAGCGAAAACCTTTCACCCAAAGGAAGATATGCCTCTGATGGAGAATCGGACCTACCGGACAAGCATTCAATCAGATATTGATTACCCCATGAATAAAAATTCGGCACAAATTTGCACAATTCCCGCAAAAGCCTTATCTTTGCACCGCTTTTTTAAGCTCATCGTGTGATATACCACATCGTGTGATGGCGAATTAAGCACAAGAAAATACTTAATTTAGAGTAACACAAAAAAATCAAAAACATGAAATCAATCGAAATCAAAGGTTCTTTAAGAACTGAAACTGGTAAGAAAGCTACCCGTGAACTGCGTAACAACGACATCGTACCTTGCGTATTGTATGGTGTACAGAAAGATGAAAACGGAAATCCGGTTGCTACTCACTTCACTGTAACAACAGATGGTCTGCGTAACCTGGTATACACACCGCACATCTATGTAGTAGACTTGAACATCGATGGCAAAATCGTGAACGCTATCATGAAAGATATCCAGTTCCACCCTGTAACAGACAAGATTCTTCACGTAGACTTCTACCAGATTGACGAAGCTAAGCCTATCGTAATGGAAGTTCCTGTTCAGTTGGAAGGTCTGGCTGAAGGTGTGAAAGCCGGTGGTAAATTGGCTCTTCAGATCCGTAAGCTGAAAGTGAAAGCTTTGTACAATGTTATTCCGGAACGTCTGGTTGTCAATGTAACTAACCTGGGTCTGGGTAAGACTATCAAGGTAGGCGAACTGAACTACGAAGGTCTGGAACTGCTGAACGCAAAAGAAGCTGTGGTATGTGCCGTTAAATTGACTCGTGCCGCTCGTGGTGCTCAGGCTGCTGCAGGTAAATAATCTGAATCTAACCTGAGTTTTCAAAATCCTTTCAATGAAATATTTGATAGTAGGACTGGGGAATATCGGCGACGAGTACCGTGAAACCCGTCATAATATAGGATTTATGGTATTGGACGCCCTAGCTAAGGCGTCCAATATTGTTTTTAAGGATGGCCGTTACGGAGCCACCACTACCCTTTCGGTAAAAGGCAGACAGCTCATCCTGCTTAAGCCTTCCACCTACATGAACCTGAGCGGAAATGCAGTCAGATACTGGATGCAGCAGGAAAAGATTCCGTTGGAGAATGTACTGGTAGTCGTGGACGATCTGGCATTGCCGTTCGGAAGCCTCCGTCTGAAAGGGAAAGGCAGTGACGCCGGACACAACGGACTGAAGCACATCGCGGCCACGTTAGGCACTCAGAACTACGCCCGCCTGCGTTTCGGAATCGGCAACGACTTTCCCAAGGGTGCCCAAGTGGATTACGTGCTGGGGAACTTCGATGAAGAAGACCGGAAACAGATGCCCGAACGGCTGGAACTGGCAGGCGAAATCATCAAGAGTTTCTGTCTGGCAGGCCTGAACCTCACCATGAACCAATACAACAACAAATAAGTATGGCTGAAGCTAGAATAGACAAGTGGTTATGGGCTGCACGTATCTTCAAGACTCGTACCATTGCAGCCGAAGCCTGTAAGAAAGGCCGTATCAGCATCAACGGCGCACAGGCTAAACCGGCCCGCATGATCAAGGCGGGCGACACCATCCAGGTACGGAAACCGCCTGTCACCTACTCTTTCAAGGTATTGCAGGCTATCGAAAAGCGTGTGGGAGCCAAATTGGTGCCCGAAGTCATGGAGAACGTGACCACCCCCGACCAATATGAACTGTTGGAAATGAACCGGATCAGCGGTTTCATCGACCGTGCCCGCGGTACCGGACGTCCGACCAAGAAAGACCGGCGTGACCTGGACGATTTCTTCACACCGGAATACCTGGACGATCTGGAATTCGATTTCGACGATGAGGACGAAGATGTCTGAAAATCCAACTACTTTTATTATTTTTGCAACCGACAATCGGAAACATTTAAAATAAGATATACACCATGGAATTAGCAAGTAAGTACAATCCCGCTGACGTGGAGGGAAAATGGTACCAGTATTGGCTGGACAACAAGCTTTTCAGTTCTAAACCCGACGGACGTGAACCTTACACCGTCGTCATCCCGCCGCCAAACGTGACCGGAGTTCTCCACATGGGACACATGCTTAACAATACCATCCAAGATATTCTGGTACGCCGTGCCCGCATGATGGGCAAGAACGCCTGCTGGGTACCGGGTACCGACCACGCCTCCATCGCTACCGAAGCAAAGGTGGTGAACAAACTGGCACAGCAAGGTATCAAGAAGACAGACCTGACCCGCGAAGAATTCCTGAAACATGCCTGGGCCTGGACAGAAGAACACGGTGGAATCATTCTGAAGCAGCTGCGCCGTCTGGGAGCATCCTGCGACTGGGACCGCACCGCTTTCACCATGGACGAGAAACGTAGCGCCAGTGTCATCAAGGTATTCGTCGACCTGTACAACAAGGGGCTCATATACCGCGGCGTTCGTATGGTCAACTGGGACCCGAAAGCCCTGACTGCCCTTTCTGACGAGGAAGTAATCTATAAGGAAGAACACAGTAAACTGTATTACCTGCGCTATTACGTTGCCAACGACGACATGAGCGGTGAAACCGGAGCAGAAGGCGAAGTGGTACACCGTGATGAACAGGGACGCCGCTATGCCGTAGTAGCTACCACACGTCCGGAAACCATCATGGGCGATACCGCCATGTGTATCAACCCGAACGACCCGAAGAACCATTGGCTGAAAGGCAAACAGGTCATTGTACCGTTGGTAAACCGCGTAATTCCGGTCATCGAAGACGATTATGTTGACATCGAATTCGGTACAGGATGTCTGAAAGTCACTCCGGCCCACGACGTAAACGACTACATGCTGGGTGAAAAATACAACCTGAAGTCCATCGATATCTTCAACGACAACGGTACTTTGAGCGAAGCTGCCGGCATGTATGTAGGTATGGACCGTTTCGATGTACGTGCCCAGATAGAAAAAGACCTCGATGCCGCAGGACTGTTGGAAAAGGTGGAAGCCTATACCAATAAGGTAGGCTTCTCTGAACGTACCAACGTAGCCATCGAACCGAAGCTTTCCATGCAGTGGTTCCTGAAGATGAAACATTTTGCCGACATGGCTTTACCACCGGTCATGGAAGATGCCCTGAAGTTCTACCCGGCCAAATACAAGAACACCTACAAGTACTGGATGGAGAACATCAAGGACTGGTGTATCAGCCGCCAGTTGTGGTGGGGACACCGTATTCCGGCCTACTTCCTGCCGCAAGGTGGTTTCGTAGTAGCCGAAACAGCTGAAAAGGCGCTTGAACTGGCTAAGGAAAAGACCGGAAATCCGGATTTGAAACCGGAAGACCTCCGTCAGGACGATGACTGTCTGGATACCTGGTTCTCTTCTTGGCTGTGGCCGATTTCTCTGTTCGACGGTATCAACAACCCAGGCAACGAAGAAATCAAGTACTACTACCCGACTTCCGACCTGGTAACCGGTCCGGATATCATCTTCTTCTGGGTAGCCCGTATGATTATGGCAGGATACGAATACATGGGTGATATGCCGTTCAAGAATGTCTACTTCACCGGTATCGTACGCGATAAACTGGGACGCAAGATGTCTAAATCGCTCGGTAACTCTCCTGACCCGCTGGAACTGATTGACCGCTTCGGTGCCGACGGTGTACGTATGGGTATGATGTTGTCTGCTCCGGCAGGAAACGACATCCTCTTCGACGATGCATTGTGCGAACAGGGACGTAACTTCAACAACAAGATATGGAATGCTTTCCGTCTGGTAAAAGGTTGGGAAGTAGCCGACATCGAACAGCCGGAATATGCCAAACTGGGTACCGAATGGTTCGAAGCCATGCTGTCTAAGACAGCAGCCGAGGTAAACGACCTCTTCGGTAAATACCGTCTGAGCGAAGCGCTGATGGCAGTATACAAACTGTTCTGGGACGAATTCTCAAGCTGGTACCTGGAAATGGTGAAACCGGCTTACGGCCAACCTATCGACAAGGTGACCTATGAAAAGACCTTGAATTTCTTCGATACCCTGCTGAAACTGCTGCATCCGTTCATGCCGTTCATCACCGAAGAACTGTGGCAGCACATCTACGACCGCAAGGAAGGCGAAAGTATCATGGTTCAGGTACTGCAGGTTTCAGAGACATACAACGAAGATATCATCGCACGTTTCGAAGCTGTGAAGGAAGTCATCGGTGGTATCCGTACAATCCGTCTGCAGAAGAACATTGCACAGAAAGAAGCGTTGTCACTGGAAGTAATAGGTGAAAACCCGGTAGAAGCGTTCAACGCCGTTATTGCCAAGTTGTGTAACCTGTCGGCTATCCAGACCGTTGCAACCAAAGCAGACGGTGCTGCAGCCTTCATGGTAGGTACGACCGAATATGCAGTACCTCTGGGTAACCTCATCAACGTGGAAGAAGAACTGAAGAAACTGGAAGCCGACCTGAAATACCAGGAAGGATTCCTGCAGAGCGTACTGAAGAAACTGAGCAACGAAAAATTCGTCAGCAAGGCTCCGGCCAACGTCATCGAAATGGAACGTAAGAAACAGGCCGATGCCGAAACCAAGATTGCCGCACTGAAAGAAAGTATCGCTGCACTGAAGAAATAAACGGAAGAGGGAAATTCCCTCTCCTGTTCTAAACCAAAGACGGATAATGTGTACCTCCCCCGACAAAGGTTTCACATTATCCGTCTTTTTTGTATCCACTCATTCAGAAGTATTCCTTCTTCCAAATTCATCCCACTAAAAACACGAGCATGTTTTACCTTAAACGAACGTTCATTCAAAACAAAACGAACGTTCATTCAAAGCAAAACAAACGTTCGTTTTTCCGGATTCATTCATCGTTGCGGTTTTAATTTAATGATTTCCCCCAGCTCAGGTACTATAATCTCCTTGTTACGGAGCTTAGCTTCTGCCCGGAATACGTGAGGCGGGTCGAACAACGGTTCGTCAGAAAGGTCGAAAGTACCGTAATGCATCGGTATTGTTACATAGGCCTCCATGTCTGACGAGGCTGTCAAGGCATCGTATGGAGAAATATGATTGGGTTTCATAAACCATCGGGGCTTATAGGCACCGATGCCGATCATGCAGTAGTCAATGTGTGGAAAGAGGTCGGGCAATTCACGGAAATGCTGGGCATACCCCGTATCACCACTGTTATAAATGGTAATCCCGTCGGCCTGAATCATGAAAGCCCCCCATAACCGTTCGCCTCCATCTCCTACCCCCCGTTTACTCCAATGCTGGGCCGGAAGGAAGGTCAACGTCAGTCCGTCATCGGTATACTGCTGATACCAGGCAGCTTCTATCACTTTCATCTCCGGAAACCAGGAACCGATCAAGGCACCGGTACCCAGTCCACAGAAAAGTTTCATCTGCGGATTCTGGGCAAACAGCTGTGCTACACTCGGCTTGTCCAGATGGTCGAAATGATCATGGCTGATAAGCAGATAGTCGATATTCCGGAAGATGGAAGCATTGGCCGGCAATTTGGAGCGCCGCTTTACAAAAGGAATATTCCCGAAAACCGGATCGATCATGAACCGCTTTCCTCCCAGTTGCAGGAAGAACGAATTATGTCCCAGCCATATCAGGGAATTCCCCACCACCTGGTCCAGGGAATGCAGAAAATGCACAGACGGATTCCAAGGAATGGTCCGCTTCTCCCTCCGCTGTGGATTGGGCGAGAAACGCCATTTCAAGACACTCCCCATCCCCGGTCGCCAACGGTGCTGCCTGTTGAAAAACTTTCCGTTGACGGAAGGATTCCCCCGCCAGCGTGGATTTATAGAAGCAAGCTGATTATTCCGACGAAAAACGATACGTTCACCCATAGCAATAGATTCTAGTATACTAAAAAGCCGGAAAAAGGACATGCGGTCCCTCTTCCGGCGAACTTATTCCGATAGTTTATTTTTCTTCCAGCAGTTTCTTCAGGAAGTCATCCAACTCCTCATCCAACCCTTTCAGCAGTTCGTCACTCAGCAACAAAGTGTCTTCGTCATCAATCAGCAACAATTCGGCCACTGTTTCTTTCTCATCATCCACCAGTACGAACGAGAAGGGTTTCATCAACGATAACTTATCCAGCATCCCTGCATCCTTCAGTCCGGCAAGTATAGACCGTAACACAGGTTCCACCTCCTTATAAAAGTCGTCACTATCATATTCCACCCATTCATCCACAATCACCCGAGACAACTCCTCGTCATCATCGTTGAATATCAGCAGTTCCCCACTGTCAGGATTAGGCTGTAAATGAATATCTGTAACCACCGCATTATCCGTACCGGTTACATATCTGCAAAGGGCCTCCTTCAAGGAATCCGTAATTGCAGCGCGTGACTTATCACTAATTTTCATAGGCTCTTACTTTTATATACCCAAAAGTACAAAAAAAATCAAACGTACAAACAAAAACCTCAGAATTTGTTTTGAAAACGACTCATCTGCAATTCCAGTTTAGGCAGCTCCTCCTTCCGTTTTTCAAGCTGGGAAGCATAGAAGCCGATAACCTTCTCTTCTTCTGTACCAGGTTTGGCTAAAGCCTTAGCTTTCACCAACCAAGCGAATGCCTGGTTGATATCTCCCTGCATCTCGCAAGCCAAAGCCGCATTGAAAGCCGCCTTCAGCTTCAGATTCCCTTTCTTCCGGCTTTCGTATACAGACTCCCACAAACTCTGCGCGCCGGCCCAATCGTTCTCGCGCAGATAAACTACCGCATCGCGCATTTCCGGCGAGCCTCCACTGAAATAAATGCGGGCAGTATTCTCCCAGTGAGGGGTCAGGTGAGGAACCAGTAAAGAAGAGGCACGTTCCGAAATCTCTTTGATTACAGCCTTGTCAGATACAGACGGGTCAATATCCCAGTAGACACTGTCACGTACGGTCAAGACCCGCATCGGCTTGTCACGTCCTGGTACATACACACTCAACGTAGGTGCCAATTGAACCTGCAAGGCCTCGAAAGGAACAGAGAACTGCGGATAGACCACCTGTTTCCGTTCTGTATGGATAGCTATACGGTCTAAGGAAAACAACATGTCGACTCCCAATTCGGATGCCAACTTATCCACTTCCTGCGAAGTAAGCATACGATGTCCTGTGAAAGGATGCACTTCTTTTCCCTGCAATGCCGAGTCACAAATGATTATCTGACGGAAATAACGGCTGTCCGCCAAACCGCCGGCCAACATTTCTGAAGCAACCTTTCCATCTCCCTCCAAGGAACCCAGCGTAAGCAGGGATGGCTTGGGAGCAGGAATAGCCACCATATTATTCACTACAGCTACAGTAGCCAGTTGTTCCGGAAAACTCGTCTCGGCAGGAATCAGTTCATCGAAAGTAAACGACTGGATAGAACTGCACGAAGCCAGAAAACAAGCGATGAATACATATAACCAACTAGTCTTTTTCATAAGAATGAGTCTTTCTATTGTCTGGAAGCAAAAATAATATATTCTGACGGATGACTGAGTTAAAAGGTAATAAAAAAAGCCGACCCGATGAGAGATAGGGTCGGCTTCTGTAAATTATCAGTGCAATGACTTATTCTTTGTCCTTACCACAACAGTTCTTATATTTCAAACCGCTACCGCATGGGCAAGGATCATTCCGGCCTACAGTCTTTTCTGCACGGTAAGGTTCCGTCTTCTGTTGTGCACGGGTATCCTGTGCAGCTGCAGCCTGCTGGTCCGGATCATTCAAATCCACTTTTTCTTCCTTGTACTGGTTGCGTTTAGGAGCCTGTTCAGGAGCGGCTTCACGCACCTGCTGCGGTTCCTGTACCGGTATCTGACCACGCATCAGGACAGAAATCGTATTGTTGTTGATCTTGCTGACCATGCTGTCGAACAAGTTCACAGATTCCAGTTTGAAAATCAACAGCGGGTCTTTCTGTTCGTAACTTGCATTCTGGACTGAATGTTTCAGTTCATCCAGTTCACGCAGGTTTTCCTTCCAGGCATCGTCGATGGTATGCAACAGGATGACTTTCTCGAACGATTTCACCACTTCACGGCATTCGGTTTCGTAAGCAGCTTTCAGGTTCACCGGAATGTTATACATCCGTTTACCGTCTGTAATCGGAATCAGGATATTTTCATACATCTGACCCTGATTCTCGTATACCTGCTTGATAACCGGGTAAGCAATCTGAGCCATACGTTCAGTCTTACGCTTGAAGTTGACCATAGCCTGCTCGAAAGTCTGATTAGCCAGGTCCTCCTTACGCTTGGTACGGAAATCTTCTTCCGAGAACGGAGTCTCCATTGCCAGTGTCTGAAGGATTTCCATGCGTACATCTTCGTATGTCGGCTGGTCAACCGCATTTGCGCAACGGTCCCAAATCATATCGACAATATCCATACCGATACGTTCACCCATCAAGGCATGACGACGTTTCGTATAGACTACTGTACGCTGCTTGTTCATTACGTCATCGTATTCCAGCAAACGTTTACGGATACCGAAGTTGTTTTCTTCCACCTTCTTCTGGGCACGTTCAATAGAATTGGAAATCATCTTATGTTCAATCATTTCGCCTTCCTTGAAGCCCAGTCTATCCATTACACGGGCAATACGGTCGGATGAGAACAGACGCATCAAATCGTCTTCCAGCGAAACGAAGAATACAGATGAACCCGGGTCTCCCTGACGTCCGGCACGACCACGCAACTGACGGTCTACACGACGGGACTCGTGACGTTCTGTACCGATGATGGCCAGACCGCCTGCAGCCTTCACTTCCGGACTCAGCTTGATATCGGTACCACGACCGGCCATGTTGGTAGCAATGGTTACCGTACTTCCCTGACCGGCTTTCGCTACGATATCGGCTTCCTTCTGATGCAACTTGGCGTTCAACACATTGTGAGGTATCTTACGCAGTGTCAGCATCTTGCTCAGCATTTCAGAAATTTCTACGGAAGTAGTACCCACCAGTACCGGACGTCCAGCCTGTACCATCTTCTCGATTTCTTCGATAACAGCCTTGTATTTTTCACGCTTGGTCTTGTAGACACGGTCGTTCATATCGATACGGGCAATCGGACGGTTAGTCGGGATTACCACTACATCCAGTTTATAGATGTCCCAGAACTCACCGGCTTCTGTTTCGGCTGTACCGGTCATACCAGACAGTTTATGATACATACGGAAGTAGTTCTGCAAGGTAATGGTAGCGAATGTCTGAGTAGCTGCCTCTACCTTCACACCTTCCTTCGCTTCTACGGCCTGGTGCAGACCGTCGCTCCAGCGACGTCCGTCCATGATACGTCCGGTCTGTTCGTCTACAATCTTCACCTGTCCGTCCATCACCACGTAATCGGTATCCTTTTCGAACATGGTGTAAGCCTTCAGCAACTGGTTGATGGTATGTACACGTTCTGACTTGATGGCATAATTGGTGAGCAGTTCGTCTTTCTTCGCCAATTTCTCTTCATCGCTCAATCCGGTTTCATTTTCCAGTTCAGACAGCTGACCGGCAATATCCGGAAGCACGAACAATGTCGGGTCCTGAGACTTACCTGTAATCAAATCGATACCTTTATCGGTCAAATCCACACTCTTCAGTTTCTCGTCGATAACGAAATACAACGGCTCTACCGCTTCAGGCATACGTTTGTTGTTCTGCTCCATGTAGATTTCCTCGGTCTTCAGCATACCAGCCTTGATACCCGGTTCACTCAAGAACTTGATCAACGGCTTGTTCTTCGGCAGTGCCTTGTGGCTACGGAACAAAGCCAGGAAACCTGCCTCGACGTCTTCCTTCTTGTCGGAAGCAATCAGACGCTTGGCATCGGCCAGGTATTGGGTGGCCAGTCTACGCTGAGCTTCCACCAGACGTTCTACCAACGGACGAAGCACTTCGAACAGCTGCTGGTCGCCTTTAGGCACCGGACCGGAAATGATCAACGGAGTACGGGCATCATCAATCAATACAGAGTCCACCTCATCGACGATGGCATAATTATGTTTACGCTGTACCAGGTCCTTCGGACTGGTAGCCATGTTATCACGCAGGTAGTCGAAACCGAACTCATTGTTGGTACCGAAGGTGATGTCGGCCATGTATGCACGACGACGTGCAGCCGAGTTAGGCTGATGCTTGTCGATACAGTCTACACTCAGGCCATGGAACATATAGAGCGGACCCATCCATTCAGAGTCACGTTTAGCCAAATAATCGTTCACGGTTACTACATGCACACCGTTACCGGTCAAGGCATTCAGGAATACCGGCAGGGTAGCCACCAATGTCTTACCTTCACCGGTTGCCATTTCGGCAATCTTACCCTGATGCAATACTACACCACCGAACAACTGTACATCGTAGTGAATCATGCTCCAGTTCATTTCATTACCACCGGCCTTCCAATGATTCTTCCAGATAGCCTTATCGCCTTCGATTGAAACGAAATCACGTCCCTGGCCGGCCAACTGACGGTCGAATTCACTGGCAGTCACTTCGATTTCTTCATTTTCAGAGAAACGGCGGGCTGTATCTTTTACAATGGCAAATACAGTAGGAAGAATTTCATTCAATACTTCTTCATACTTATCAAGCACCTCTTTTTCCAGTTTATCGATTTCTGCAAAAATCGGTTCACGCTTTTCGATATCAGTAGTTTCAATCGACGCTTTCAATTCTTCGATACGCTGACTCTTGTCGGCGGCCGAATCCTTGATCATCTTCTTCAACTCCAAGGTTTTTGCACGGAGTTCATCGTTACTAAGCTTCTGGATTTCCGGATAGACAGCTTTTACCTTATTCACCCACGGCTGGATTTCCTTCATATCGCGGGTAGCCTTGTTTCCGAATAACTTGCTTATAAATTCATTAAATCCCATTGTATATCAGTGTTTATTATTTCAAAAAATAGATTGTCCGGAAAAGACATGCAAAAATACAAAAAATCTTACAGACAGGAAGCATGTATCTTCCGGTTATTTACGAATTCCTGTCAAAGGCGAAGTACTGGCCGCATTGGGCGCACGGATACGCATGAAATGTGTGACAGTAGGTGCCACCGTTGCAACCTTGACAGGTGTATAAATGATTTCGGGCTTGATATTACATCCGATGAAAGCCAGAGGTACTGACGCATAAGTCTCCCGTACCACTTTGACAGTCTTTGAATACGGATTGACGACCGACCATCCTGGCATCACTTCCACATAGATGTCGCCTGAGCAGATAGGAGTGAAACTGTTCCGGATTTTATCAATACGGGGAGTCCATGAACCCAGCAACAAACGCTGCGAAGAATATGCCGAACGGACTCCGCTCATCTGTACGATGAAATCGGAAGCCCGGTTCATCACTTCGGTCAGGTCCATCTTCTTCTCTTCTATCAGCTTATGGTTGAAATAAAGCTGTTGGTCGTAATAGGTCTCCACATACTGTCCCGGCCCATAGATGGCCATCAGATACATGTTCAGCAAAGCCGCACAGCGGTCTATGTGGAATTCGCCTCCCGGGATACGGTACTGAGGCGCATCGACAGGATCTGAATCGGAATAACCGGTTGAAGTGATGAAGAACAAGGTATTCGAGAGACCGATTTTCCGGTCAATCAGCTCCAGCAAGTCGCCGATACTGTTATCCAGCCGCACATACATGTCCTGAATTTCCAGGGGGAGTTCCGTGTTAGGACGATGATCGTAATTGCCGGCATAATAAGAAAGCGTCAGCAAGTCGGGAACCCCATCTTTGCCGATGGAAGTATTCTCCAGGCAGGCATTCACCAAACGGTTCACCTCATCATTGACATACGGACTGGTCTTGAACTTCCGGTATTTATCCGACCGTTCATCCGTAAAATCATGCTTGAAAGTAAGCTGTTTGGCATCGGAAGTGATGTATTGATACGAATTGACAGGCAAATAAGGCTGCCATACCAGGTTATCGATTCTGAAATCGATGGCTTCACGGTCATTATACGTAGTCACCCACTGAGGGAAATTTCCATAATAAGTACTACCACACCATTTACCCGTCGTTTCATTCAGCCAAAAAGCTCCTTTAGCCGCATGTCCGGCGGCAAGAACAGCCATTTCACGTGTCGGAGCAATGGAATAGACTTCAGCAGTACCCTGGGTAGCTACCATCAGCTCATCAGAAACCGTAGATACCAGCAGGTTCTTGGGCGACGTCGATTCAGACGTATAGATACCCATGAAATCCTTGTCGTCGACACTCTTGACTACACACAGCGAACTTCGATCCATCCAACGGTTCCCGACCACACCATTCTGATACGGTGTAGTCCCGGTATAGATGGCAGCCATGGCAGAAGAACGGTCGACATTGATAAAGTCGTATTCAGCATTGAAATAGACACGCCCTTCTTTCATCAACCGCTTGAATCCACGCTCTCCATACATGGCCGAGAAAGCCTCGATATAATCGGTCCGCAACTGATCGATGGTAAGACCGACAACCAGCTTCGGAACCGGCGATACGGACTGAGCCTGTAAACCGGTAATGACGAAAACGGTCAATAAAGATGTAAGTATGCGTTCTTTCATTCTGTTCTTTTCCTACTAACTAAAACATGACTGGCAGCATTCACCAGTAAACTGAGCGCCAAAGGTAATACCGTTAAATTAAATTTTTGGCCACAAAGCGGAAATAAGACTATAAAAATTGTTAAATACACCAAATTCACCCCGTGATAGAGGTCTTTTTTACGCCGGATGGCACGATAGACCATGATTGGTAGATAAATCAACGGAACCGGATTGAACAGCATCAGCATCCAATTGGAATCCACCGTAGGATGGACCGAGAAAAAGAACAAGAAGGCTATGACACACCCGGCAATTCCCTGTATACCATATAATACGATATCCCATCCCCAATAGATACGCCTGTTCCTGTACTGCAACCAGGCGATGCAGACATTCAATGCCAGAAACAAGGAAGCGCATGCAAACGGAGACAAAGGAAAAGAAGATTCGACAGGCTCCGGTTCTACGTCAACAATCTTGGTTTCCGAAGCCACCAATGGACGGCGACTGCCATCGGCCGATACAATATAAGCCTGCGACGCAAATTCCTTCATGTAGAACGGAGCAAACATCTGCTGCCGGATACCGATCGGAGCATCGGCCTCCGCTCCCAGGCATAAATCAATGCCGAACTCATCCCACGGAAAGCCATCGGTATAATGATGAACAATTTCACGGAAAGAAGAGGCAGGAACCAGTTCTGGATATACGACAGTACCGGCGACAGCTTTTTCAATCTGGTCACGGGCCCGTGTCGTACAGTTGTCGTAAAAATAATTATACCGGTATATCCGGTTCTGGGGAAGATAATTTTCACGCAAGAGGTCATACAACTTTTGCTTTTCAGCCTCTGTCAGATTCAGTACCTGCTGGTAGACTGACGACCCCCGCATGGCATATTCTGCCTGAAAATATATATAAGGTGTAATCCCCAACTGGTAATCTGTCTCACCTTTCACAAAACGATATACAAAATTAGGTGTCCGGAAACTGAACATACCATAATTGAATACATAATCCTCATTCCGGGTAAAATTCTGGTAACGGATAGCCGTGTGACCGAACAATTCATAGATTTCCTGACCCGGAGCGCAAGTCAACAGACTGAACTGAATGCTATCCGCCTGCTGCGCACGAAGCGGAGACAGCCCGATCAGAAAACATAGCAACAACAAAAACCTCATTTTCTCAACTATTATTACTTCTACGCTATATTTTGTTGCAAAAATACGCCGAATAATTCATACCAAACCAAAATAAATCATTATTTTTATGGGCAATCTGTTTATTTTTACGTTACTTTGCAGACAAATCAAACGAATGTAACGTGAATTTAGTAATAGATATAGGAAACACGGTTGCAAAACTCGCTGTGTTCGACGGCAATCAGATCATTGAAGTATTGAGAGGGTCCAATCACAGTCTGGATTGTCTGCAGTTGCTGTATCATAAGTATCCTATAGAAAAAGGAATCATCGCATCGGTCATTACCCTCAGTAAGACCATACGCAGACAACTGAAGGAGACACCGTTTCCAATGATTGAAATGAATTACCAGACACCTGTACCTGTCCGGAACCTGTACCGTAGTCCACAAACATTAGGGATGGACCGGCTGGCAGCCGTGGTAGGAGCTTCCGACCAGCAACCGGGGAAAGACTTGCTGGTCATTGATGCAGGAACCGCGCTGACCTACGAGTTCGTAGACGCGGAGGGGAACTACCACGGAGGAAATATTTCTCCGGGAATCTACACCCGCTTCAAGGCATTAAGCGCCTATTGCGACAAGCTGCCTTTGATAGAAAAGGATGGAGATCGGCCAGAATTCGGTTACAATACAGAAACGGCCATCCGTTCAGGAGTCATCAAAGGAATGGAACTGGAAATAGAAGGATACATCACCTATATGCGAAAGAAATATCCCGGTCTTTTGGTTTTTTTAACTGGAGGAGATAAATTTTCTTTTGATACAAACTTAAAAAGTATCAT
>ERZ827088.41-NODE-41-length-159619-cov-8.427001_pt1 | contig 159619 bp, 100 predicted proteins | sample MGYA00519922_ERZ827088 | MGnify/ENA primary metagenome ERZ827088 (study PRJEB31778, sample SAMEA3449254) | human gut metagenome | biome: human gut; feature: human-associated habitat; material: faeces | place: United Kingdom | collected 2010/2012 ... | reverse complement strand
GCCAACCTTTATGTCGATGACATTGCTGTGAAAGTCCTCGGGATTCCCTATACCGTATAGGCATGAAACCGAAGATACCACGATAACGTCCTTACGACCCGAAAGAAGGGCCGATGTGGTGGATAGACGCAACCGGTCTATCTCTTCGTTGATGGCTAAGTCCTTTTCGATATAAGTGTCGGTCGAGGGTATATAAGCCTCCGGTTGATAATAATCGTAATATGAAACGAAATATTCTACTGCATTTTCGGGGAAAAAACTTTTGAACTCATTATATAATTGTGCGGCCAGAGTTTTGTTGTGGCTTAAAATGAGAGTCGGCTTCTGGACCCGCTCGATTACATTCGCCATAGTGAATGTTTTTCCTGACCCGGTTACACCCAATAGAGTCTGATAGGGAGTCCCGTCGAGTATTCCCCGACTTAACTCGTCGATAGCCTCCGGTTGGTCCCCTGTCGGACGATAAGGTGAAATGAGTTTAAAGTCCATTGAAATCGATTCTTTAATAAGATTCCGGGATTACAAAACAAAGGACTAAATAAACCAGCAGGGCGAGGCCTATTGTCCCGATAGATAACAGTACACAGATGATACGGACCACGGTAGGGTCTATACCTAAATATTCACCTATACCTGCGCATACGCCGCCTAACATGCGGCCGTTGCGGGGACGGGTAAGTTTCTTTATCGTATTCATTTTATGTTTGATAATTTTTCAGATACAAAGATAGTGAAAGGTGAGAGCAGAGACAAACGGAAATTGTATTTCGGGGTTGGCTATGCCGAAACGCATCCTATATTCTACAAATATAGCGAAAGGCGAGAGCAGCAGCAAGACGGGAAAACAACGTTTTCACGCGATTGATGTTGCCGAGCCGCATCCTATATTCTACAAATATACAAAAAACATGTCCGGAACATGTGATTCCGGACATGTTTTTATTCTTTCACGTCTCAGTCATAGTCCTTACGTGGCACATTGCCGTTCAGCTCGTGCCCCTCTCCTTGCGCAGACAATAGCGTTCGCACTGCGCGCAGATGTCATATCCGAGCATGGCACCGAGTATGAAGTCCTCCTCCGGAGTAAGTTGGTTGAGCGGACGGTCCACCATCCGCCTTATGGCATGAATGCACTCCCTCTTTCCGAAGAACAGGTTCACCTTTCTGCTGTCCACCGGCTGCACCATGAAGTCGATGTTCTGCCTCCGCAGACGGCTCACCGCCGCCTCCTCATACTTTCGGTTCACCGTGAAGAGCACCATCTGTCTCACGCCCTTCTTCAGCTCATATATATGATTCATGAACACCTTCAGTTCGGTGGGATGTATCTCAGTCCGCTCCATTGTCTTGTCTTTCCTCCTTTCCTTATGCCTCGTTGTAAGTATGCGCGGCGCATGAGTGACGCCTTCTCCCTGTGTCCGCAGCGCACGGAGGGTCAGCCTATCTCAGCCTTCACCGCCTCCGCCCACGCGCCGATACGCCCGTCGGTGAGGTCGCTCTCGTTCACATCGTCTATGGCAAGACCCACGAAACAGCCGTCGACAACAGCCGTGGACGACTCGAACGTATATCCGTCAACAGACACTCCGCCGCCCGCGAACGTGCAGCCGCTGTCCTTCAGACCCTCATACAACGCGCCCAAGGCGTCGCAGAACGTGTCGCCGTACGACTCCGAGTCGCCGCAACCGAAGAGAGCCACAGTCTTGCCCTGCAGTCCGGTTTTCCTCAACAGCTCCAGAGCGTCATACCAGTCGTCTTGCAACTCGCCGCATCCCCATGTGGAGCTGCCGAGCACCAGCACGTCATAACCGGCTATCATGTCTGCCGTAAGGTCAGCCACGTTGTGCACGTCGGCACTGTCCACACCCAGCCGCACGGCTATCCGTCCGGCTATATCCTCGCACGTTCCGGTGCTCGAACCATAAAAAACTCCTGTCTTCTTCATACCGTCAAGTTATGTTTTAATATAAAAATTCAAACTGATGTCCGCCGTCCGTCGCATCCGCCGGAATCCTCGTGCGATACCTCAGGAGCCGGACGTATCATCATCAGTTGCAAAATTAATGCACCGCAGACAGTTATGAAATACCCAATTGTTGCGATTTTTCACACCGTAAAGTCGATTACAGTCATCACATATCGCTACACCATGCCAGAAGAAAAGGCTGCGTAATGACGTCAGACTGTACGTTCTGTCGCACAACATCTACCATGTATCACATCCCCACGTCCGTCCGCCAGAACAAAACTCATCTCCATATCCTCCCTCGCACACACAATGGCGGTTCAACCCGAATCGGTCATCAGACCGTCATAGCGTTTTTTTACTCATTTGCAGAACTCTTCATCCCTCTTCCGCACTGCTGCCGTCATATTGTCTCCCGCTTTTTCTCGATGTAGCCCGCTACATCTTCGATAAAAGCAGAAACCAATCTGACTGACAGCAGTACGAAATAAGGATGAAGTCTGATAACCTATTCGGGTTCAAATGAAAAAAAACCGCAAAATATTTCCGATTATAGCTCATTTTGCTTATTTTTGTCCTGGAACACGGGCATGCCGCTACGACATGCCACGTCGGCGCATACCATAATGCGAATCCTGCCAGGCACAAGGCAGGGAACTGTATCCACACACAACACTAAAAAGCTATGAAAAGAATAAGAACAGCAAGCCTCATCCTCTCCGCAGCCGCGATGATAGCCTTCACGGCGTGCGACAGGAACGCCGGAAAGACTGACGGCGACTCGGGCATACTGCCGCAGGGCATCACAATGATGACCATCGACTCAGCCAGTCTCACATCCTTCCGCGACAACGCGGAAGAAAGACGCATGCCGAACAGCCTGTTCTACGGCAAGAACGACTCCGACAGCATCAACATACTCTCCCCCGAGGGCAGCGTGCCTTCGTCCATTAGCTGCTTCCTCATAGAGAAGAAAGGAAAGAAAATGCTGTTCGACACCGGCAACGGACCGGACAAGGGAGGACGCCTTCTGGCTCTGCTCGACTCCATGGACATCAAGCCCACCGACATCGACTACGTAATGATAACCCACTTCCACGGCGACCACATAGGCGGACTCATGCGCGACGGCAAACCCGTATTCACACAGTCGGAGGTGTATGTGCCCGAAGAGGAGTACGACTACTGGATAACCAACGCCCGCAGAGTGAAGAAGGAGCACCGCGACAACGCAGCCTTCGCGGCATCGGTGATGAAGGCTTATGCCGGACATCTGCACCGGTTCGCCTACACCGACGCGCTCCCACTTGGCGTGAAAGCGTTGCCCGCACCGGGACATACGCCCGGACACACGGTATATCAGGCAGGCAGACTGCTCGTCATAGGCGACCTCATGCACGGCTACACACTGCAGATGCAGAACCCGAAGATATGCGCAGCCTACGACATGGACCGCAAGAAGGCTGTCGAGTCGAGGGTGAAATATATCGGGTATGTGAAGGACAAGAAGCTGATAATGGCTGGCATGCACCTGCCCGGCAACGGTGTGATAGAAGAGCAGGAATGACACGGCGGCGGCACAATGCCTTCACGCCGCCACAACGCACACCCTCAACAATGCCGCTCCATGCCTCCCCACAGGCAAGGCGAGGACGGTATGCTATGCCTGCCGAATATTGCAAGAATATGCAAGAATGTGGGTCGCGGAATGAATAATTATTCACCGCAACCTCAGAATACCGCCGTTTTTGCACGCGAATGGTTTTACGCATGCAAATTCGCGGCTCTCGTGCAGTTAAGGCAACACCCTGACAGCCAGCCGTTTGCGCTCCGCGACACATCTATAGGTGCTTTCCGCCATTGCAGGAAAGCCCGTTCCGCGACGCGAAAGAGGCTGTTCCGCCGCATCACACAGCCTTTTCCGCACCGTAATACAGCCCGTTCCGCACCGTCACTGTGCACGATGTGCATCAGTAACCGTCCCGTTCGGGTATAAAAACATCGCAAAAAGCATCGCACTACTGTCCTCCCTAATGCCACACTCCCGTTTTTCCGGCGTCACCGTTTCCTGTTCCGCGATTTTCCATTGTCAAAATATTTTACTGTCGGAGTGTATATTTATGCATCCGCCGGGAGCGTAAAACCGTGCTGAAAACAGTCACAAGGTGTCACGAAACGTCATGATGACGCATGTATTTTTACCGCCATACCGCGGCAGGCGGATAAGAACGCACGGCGGATGTGGGGGATATATGCATGCATAATGAGGGCGCCAGCCTTGTAGAGACGCAAAATCTTGCGTCTCACGAGGGAGATGTGCGTATGTTGCCAGCGTATTATAGCGTGCGTATGTCGGCATGGGTAGGACGGGAGACGCAAAATCTTGCGTCTCTACTTTGGTTCGACTGCGTATAATAGGATGGTTTGCTGTTGATGATAATGGTGGCGGAGGCATGAAGGGTTGCGGTGTGTCACTCTCTTTTTTCCGCCGCGTCACGCCCCGTTTCCGTGCCAGCGTCCTTCACAAAACGCTCACGGTAGTTCTTTGGCGACACGCCCAGATGCTTCTTCACATATTTCCCGAAGAACGAGATGTTGGGAAAATCGAGGTCGCACGAAATCTCCTTCACCGACTTCCGCGTGTATCTCAGCATGTAGCTTATGTCCTTCACCACGTATGTGTCTATTATCTTGGATGCCGGACATCCGCTCACACCGCTGCATACGGCAGTGAGATATTTGGGCGTGATGTGCAGTCTGCCGGCGTAGAAGCTCACGCTGCGCTTCTTGGGGCGCATGTCTGTGAGCATGTTGATGAAGTTGTTGAATATTGTCTCAGCCGAAGAGAACGTGTGTCCCTGCCGTTCGACGAACCTGTCCACCACATCACCGAACTCGTAGAGAAACGCGAGCATGAGCGAACCGATTACTTCGGTGCGGTGTTTCCCAAGGTTCGACGCCACCTTCTTCTGCAAAAGGGCATGATACTGACAGAAAAGGGCGGCGTCCTTCTCGTCGAGCGAGAACACGGGATGGGTCTCGAACGCCATCTTGGCGTTCCAGTCGATGTTCACCATCGGCAGTATTCGCCTGAAGTAACCGGGCGAGACGGCTATGCTGCGGCACTGCATGCCGTCGCTCTTGCGTATGCCGCTCACTATCATGTCGGGCGGACAGATGAGCACGTCGTTCTTCCTCATTGTGTATGGCGTGCTGTTTATGCGGAACGAAATCTCCCCACCGGTGCACAGAACCATCACGTGGAAGTCGAACATGAAAGCGTCCTCTCCCTCCGAACCTCTAAGACTGTTGCCTATGGCTATGTCGCCGTCGTTGTATAACGTCTCCTTGCTGACCGCATTGTCGGCAAGATTGATTTTCTTTATTCCGCTCATATCATTGCTTTATATGCCTGCAAATTTACCGTTCTTTTTCCTTCCGCCACACCGAAGGCGGTTTATATAATGATAAAAAATCAAGAAAAAGGTAAAAACAGAACAGTTGCAGCCACACTGTACACAGTGGTTGAGGCAACGGGAGGGGCGCGCCTTTCACGCCGTCACGGGCATGCGCGCGCTGCCTGATAGCAACAACAGGGTATCGGCAGGCACGATTCGGGTGGCAGGACATGCTCCGAGGCACGTAAAATTCATTATTTCAAGGTATTGCGCGCTTACAGCCGAATGCTTAACTTTGCAAACGTATTTAGATTAATGGTGTTACTTTGCATAACTGAAGTTAATATCAGCTTATAGTTAAAGATACATAATGTTATTGTATAATCAGAAGAAAGCCGGCTGTGAAGTCGGCTTTTGCGTTTTAGAATGCCCCTTTATTACGCCACGCGGGCATTGGGTGTGCCGACGGATGCGTACATAACGTGCCACGGAAGCGCGAGGGATGCGTGACGCGACCGCTGTCTCAAAAGCATGGGAAAGGGGTGGGGAGGTTTTATTTTGGTTACATATAGTTTAAATTTAAATACAAATCATCCAACGGTATTCAAATAATGACTATATTTGTAGAAGATTTGCGGCGTTCGGCAATGCAAGAGCAAGCTCTCATTGCACTCACTTGCGGCATCTTTGTAAAAGATTTTCCACACCAGGCAAATCATCAGAAACGCAGCGTGCACGCCACACCCGGCTTTGCGCTTCTGCACATCAACACGAAAACAGAGTCCGGACAGGAGCCGGGACCGGACATGACAAACCCAAAACAGTATGAAGCATTTTTTACAGTTTGCACAGTGTGCGGCAGGTCTTCTGTTGCTGTCGGCAACAGCTTATGCCGAACGTGTTGTCGTGGACGGCATAAACTATGAGACAAACGACGACAACTTCACTGCAACGGTGGTGGCTTCCGACGGCGAGCCTTATAAGGGCGCGCTCGTCATTCCGGCTTCCATCACATACAACAACCAGACCTATGACGTGACAAATATCGAAAGCACGGCGTTCTCATACAACGGTTTCATAACATCTGTAGACATCCATGCGCCTATAACAGAGACCGGGAGCATGTTCAGCGGATGCACGTCGCTCACGTCGGTAAGCCTGCCGGAGACTGTCACCACAATAGGCTCATACGCCTTCAGCGGCTGTACGTCGCTGGCGTCGTTCACCGTCGACAACAACATCAGCACCATAAGATACAGCGCGTTCGACGGGTGCGAGTCGCTGGAGGAGTTTATCATCAAGGGCGGCGACACTCCCATATCTCTTGACGACATGTCCACGATGCCGGTAAAGAGACTGAAGATAGGCAGGGAAATAAACTTCACGTCGTACTCCTCACCCAAATGGAACTCCTCGACACTTGAATACGCCACCATATCGGGCAACGTGAAGACCGTCCCCGACAAGATGTTCAACATGTGCTCAAGCCTCAAATCACTGACAATAGGCGAGGGTGTGACAACCATAGGAGAGTGGGCGTGCTCCGGATGCACGTCGCTCACAGACATCACGCTGCCCGAAAGCGTGGACAGCATAGGCATGAACGCCTTCTCCTACTGCTCCTCTCTGGAGGAGATAACGGTTCCGTCAAAGATGGATTACCTGGCAAGCTCGCTCTTTGAGTATTGCTCCGCGCTGAAGGATGTGACTCTTCCGGAAGGGCTCAGGTGCATAGGCGAGAACGCATTCGGATGGTGTGAGGAGATAGACACGCTCAGGCTGCCCTCCACTCTGGAGACAATAGACCGCACCGCGTTCGCCGAATGCCGCGGTCTGGAGGCTATAATAATGTGCAATGGAGTCAAGTCGGTGGGCGACGGAGCGTTCGAGTCGTGCACGTCTCTGGAAAAAGTATACTACAAGGGGTCGCTGGAAGAATGGCTCGCGATAAGGATGGACGGCATGACATACGAGGAGGACACCTGTCCGCTGAGCTATGCCAAGGAGTTCTATGTGAACTATGGCACCGGCGACGAGCAGCTCGTGACTGACGTGACAATACCGGAAGGCGTGACGGACATAGGTCAGTTCGCGTTCGCAGGATACAAGGGACTGAGGAGTCTCACGGTGCCGGAAACGGTGAACAGCGTGGGATACATGGCGTTCAGCTATTGCATAAACCTCAACAACCTCGTGCTGCGCGCGCGAAACATAGGCGACTATGCCTTCTTCGCCACAAACCTGAAGACCGCCACAATAGGACCGAGAATGCGGAAGGTGGGCGTCATGGCGTTCAGACCCTATTATTCCAACAATCTGGAACGCACCGACTATGAGGGAACGCTGCCGGAATGGCTTGGCACAACCTTCGCCGACCCGGACGGCAACCCCTTCGTAAGACACGACTTCTATGTGGACGGCAAGCTCATAAGCGGACACCTGAGACTGCCCTGCAACTTTGCCAAGGCATACACCTTCTACGGATGTCCGGCAATAACATCCGTTGACGTACCTTATATAGAGCCGAACATTGAACCTTATTCCTTTGCCGAAATGCCCAACATAACGTCGCTGAAGATAAACGGAGTGGAGCAGCTGAACGCGCCTGCCGCACTTGAGGCGGAGAACGGAGGCATAATACTGGGCGACGGAGCGTTCAGCGGATGCCCCAAGCTTGCTGACATTGACATCAATTTCGACCAGGTGGAGTATATCGGAGCCGGTGTCTTCGACCGCACGGCATGGTATGACAGCAAGCCTGACGGACTGATATACCTCGGCGACTTCGCATACAAATACAAGGGAGACATGCCTGAGGGCACAAGCGTCACCGTGGAAGACGGCACGAGAGGCATATGCGGCGGAGCGTTTGAATTCTGCCAGAACCTGACGGACATACGCCTGCCACAGTCGCTCACCTCAATAGGAGCATCGGCGTTCAGCAACTGCACCGGACTTACAGGGATAGACCTGCCCGACGGAGTAAGCTCCATTGGCGCATACGCCTTCTCCGAATGCACCGGACTGACTGACGTGGAACTGCCCGACGCGCTGACCGAGGTAAGCGACGGTGTGCTTTACAACTGCACATCGCTCAAATCGGTCACCATACCGGGCAATGTGACAAAGATAGGATCGCTGGCTGTATACTCCAACTCGATAGAGAAGCTGACGTGCCTCGCCGTTGTCCCGCCGGCACTACACATTCTCTTGCCCGACATCAACCCCGACGGGTCGGACTCGTTCGGACTGTCTTACAACACAAAGATATACATTCCCGAAGGCTCGCTTGAGGCTTACTGCAACGCGCCGGGATGGAGAATATGGGCTACATACTTCGAGGAGTTCGTCCCGTCCGGCATAAACGCTGTGGAGAACGCTAACGGCAACACATCCGAAAGACACTACGACATGTCAGGAAAGGCTGTGCCGCCGACGGCAAAAGGTCTGCACATCGTGCGCGGAAGCGACGGAAAGACACGCAAGGTGATTGTACGCTGAACACGGATACAGCATATACCAATGCGGGTCAGGACTCCACCTACAGTCCTGACCCGCATTCTTCTGATACCGGATTATGACGGATGAGTCCGGTTTAATACGTGAACCGGAACACGGGCGAAGGCTGCCGTCTGTCGGTTGTCTTGTATATCGGGTCTGACGTATACTGGTATGACGTCACGTTTCCGGCTGAGTCGAACTGATAGCTGAACTCCATCGTACCGTACGACGAGTCGGCTGGTTTGAAGTCAATCTTGTCCACAAGCTTGCGGCTGGGCTGTCCGAGGAACCCGAGATAGCGTAGGAACTCAAGATTGGTGTTGATTACGCTCGCCTCCGGATACAGTCCGTTCTTGTTGTTACGTGATGTGTAGCTGAACGTATACGTGCAGTAAAGCTCTCCATCGTTGCGGTATTCCTCCACACGGCTGACATTTCCTCCGCTGTAGCTCACCATATAATAACGGTAGTCGTACGGATTCTCGATTGAGAAATATCTCATGTATCCGTCGTTGTCGCCCGACGTGCGGCAACTCCACGCTCCGTCAGCACCGTCTCTGAAGAAGTTCGCATAGCCTGTCGAGCCGAGTCCGAACGTATAAGTGTATGCGCTTGACTTTGCCGTCACCTCATCATAGGAGTAGCTGAGGGCGTAGGAAGCCGACGACGAACCGGAACGCAGCATGCGCACCACCTTGTTGCCTGAGTACACATACTCCACCTTGAAGTCACGCGAGCCCTGTGCGAACTCCATTTCGAATGTCCTTACCGGGGTTGTAACGAAGTCGGCTATGCCTGTTTCCGGATTGCCGCCCACATCGCCGCCACCCTGACTGCCGCCCGTATCATCTCCTGTGCCTTCCTTCACGAGCCTGTATACCGTGGAACCATATACGAGCGTGTTGTTTCCTGAGGGTGTCAGCGTGAACGACCCGTATCCGCCTGTATCGGTCAATGTTATCTTTCCGTCACTTATGACGTACTCATAGAAGGTGTCGCTCTCACCGCTGTACTCCACATATTCGCCGTTGGAGTTCCACTCCATTCCGCTGTACGCGGTGTGCTGCTCGGCTCTGTCACTGCTTGTGAACTTCAGTGTCATGGTGCCTTCCTCATACTCACCGTTCTCGCTTACCTGAAAATACTCACCCTTCCACTCGCTTCCTACGAGTCTGTCGAGTATGCTGCCGGTCGTCCCGCCGCCACTTCCACCGTCGTCATCGCCTCCGCACGAAGACAAGGCTGTGCAACACAGGAACATCATAAAACACGACAGGACCGCATGGACAGTGCCCGTCATCCTCGAACAAATGTCATTCTTTTTCATTTTGTCTGTTTTATTGTTTTACACTATGCAAGCGACGGCATGACGCTCCGGCACATGCCGTCGCACGTTTAACGATGACACGCCATCAGAGAGTATCTGTGCGTCACTGCTGTGAAATAAAAACCTTAAACGTATTTTGCCGCCTTAAAACACCATTAGACACGGCAAGACACGCGCAAAGGCACATGACGTGTCCGAAGGTAAAATTACAATAATATACAATACAGTACAAACGTCACTTCCACGCATATGGTCCGGACGCGACGTAATGATGCATAAGCGATGAAAAAAAGTTGATATGCGGTTAAAAAAAATACAGCCAGGACTGACAGCGGCATGGAATAAGGATGAATCATGATGACGGTACAGGGTCAAAAATTCCCTGTCAGGCGGTTTCCCGAATACGGTGTCAACAACCCGAAGCCTGTCCGAATATTCCCTGTATGTTCCATCACGAAGACGCACACACATTAGCGGCAGGCGGAAGAACGGTTTGGCTGTACATCTGAATTACCGCTCTCGATCCGTCGGAACAACGTTGTCAGTTGCTTTTATTGATAAGATTCACCACCACACTCACCATGACGTCTTTCTCTTCCGTGCGGCTCTCGGCTATCATAAGCGTTATGGCGACCAGCGTATTGTCCGCAATCCTCTTGGTGCCATCCTCACGGTAGAGTATGCCGTTGTTGTTCATGAACCACAGGAACAAGGTAGCCGCTATGCGTTTGTTGCCGTCTGAGAACGAATGGTTCTTAACTACGAGATACAGAAGCATAGCCGCCTTCTCCTCAACAGACGGATACAGCTCCATGCCGTCGAACGTCTGATATATCTGTCCGATGGAACTTCTGAACGAATCGTCCTTCTCGTTGCCGAAAAGAGCAGACCCTCCGAATTTCTCACGAAGCTGTCTTATCTCCTGCATGGCACCCTCGTAAGTGGCGCGAAAAGCACCGTGGGCGGTAGTGTTCCTAATGCCCAGCCGCTGATAGTCGTAATCGTCCAAGGTGTCGAGGGCGTAGGTATAGTCCACAACCACATCTACAAGCGCGCTCTGCTCCTCTTTCAACGGGTCGGGAGAGTGCCGGAGAGTTCTTCCAAGCATCTGAACCAGCTGCCGCAGCTCCGCAACCTGTTTCTTGCGCATGCTTTCGTTCACGGCATAACCTTTGATGAGATACTGCTTCAAGACAGAGCTTGCCCATTGACGGAACTTTACCCCTCGTTTACTCTTGACGCGGTAACCCACAGAAATGATAACATCAAGATTGTACAACGTTGTTGTTGCTTCTTGTGTAAATCCTTTTCTACGACCGTAATCCTTGGTATGTGCAAATTTTGCACATACCAAGGACTCTTGCAATTCACCCTCCTTGAAGATGTTTCTGATATGACGTCCTATAACGGTTCTGTCTTTCTCAAACAGCTCACTCATCTGTTGCTGTGACAGCCAAACGGTATCACCTTCCAGCTTGACATCAAGTCTGGTCTTGCCGTCCTCGCTCCGATAAATGACAATCTCATTGTTAAGGTTAAAAAACTCTTCCATAAATTCTTAGTGTAACGTATTGCCGGCGTATTGCCGAAGCACATAATTATGATGATTAACAAAATGTGTTGCTGCCTTATAGTGTTTAAACACGAAGAACAACCGACGGTAACCGTCATCATTAACGAAAACAAAGGTATGTAAATATTCTTTATGCAAGATGGCTTTCGAGTATATTTTCGTCCAATGAAGGAAATATATAATATCTTCACAGACATACAGTAATGTATTATTATATATATAAACAGCTTTTCAAAAATAACCGACATCATAATAATACTCACATGTCGTCCATATCTTTGCCGTCCTCTTGCGTGCTGTCCAGGGCTGCGTTCCAAAGTCCTGATATGGCGTGTGACAGACTGAACGACCGATGATACATTGAAACGCAGTACTTAACAGCACACAAGAGGACGGAAGAAGTGCGGAAGAAGGATTAAGAACAGACAATAAATCTTAAATTTGGAATCAGCGTTCTGATGGCTGATTCTGATTAAAGAACATCGTGTCAGGAACCGCGTTCGCAGCCCGGATGCATCACGATGTTCTTTACACAGTGTGAGAAAAAGCCCGGCTATCTCTTATTTCCTCCTCGTAGCCTCAATCACCGAGGTGTTTATCTCACGCACCTTGTCGAGACTCATCTTCTCCACCCGTCGGTCGTAAGTCACGAGTCCGTTTATCTCATGTTCCACATCGGTGGTCTGAGTGTATATGGCGGTGCTCAGTCCGAAGTAGTTCACCATCTGTTCGAGCTCGGTAGCCATCATCACGTATGTGTCGGTGAGCACTCCGCTGTTTATCATCATCTCGTAGGCATCGTTGCGCACGGGCCACATATGCCCTCTCACAAAGAGTCCCTTGCCCCCGAACTCGCCCAGTGAGGCGGCGCGCCTTTCGTCGGGCTTGGCTATTGAGCCCGGCTCTATCTTGCCGTAGTGGTGCATGTCCACGAAATCGCCGTTGCCCGGATCGCCGTAAGCCTTGCGGTAGCCGGGCGCGTAGTTGTAGCCCGACATGCCGTTGACGAGGCGGTGGGGGTCGTAGCTTTTCACCCATGCGGTGATGTCGGTAGCCTCAAACGCGCCCCAGTTCTCGTTGAAAGGCACCCACATGACGATGGACGGTGAGCTGACGTGCTGGTCTATCATGGTCTTCAGCTCGGCACGGAACTGCCTGCGCACTGCCACAGAGTCGGCTCCGTCGGGTTCCCATAGGTTGGGCATATCCTGCCATACCATGACGCCGAGGCGGTCGCAATGATAATACCAACGCTGCGGCTCGACCTTTATGTGCTTGCGTATGACGTTGAATCCGGCACGCTTCGCCAGCTCTATGTCGTAGCGCAGAGCCTCGTCTGTGGGCGCGGTGAATATGCCGTCGGGCCAGTAGCCCTGGTCGAGCAGACCGAGATGGAACACGAACTCGCCGTTGAGAGTGGGGCGCATCACACCGTCTATCTTCCTCATGCCTACTGAGCGCATGCCGAAGTAAGAGCCTACCTCGTCCACCACCTTGCCGCGCTTGTCCTTCAGTTGCAGCTTAAGGTCGTAAAGAAACGGATCGTCCGGACTCCACAGGTGCGGATCGGGAACGGGCAGGAAAAACGTCTTGCCTGCCATGCCCGTTGCCTCCGACACCTTCTCTCCGCCGCTTCCGGCAACCGCCACTACCTGCAGTTGTCCGCCGTCAGCATATGCCGTCACCTCCAGACGGCTGTTCCGCACGTCGGGTATGAGCCTTATGCCGGAGATGTGGTGTCTGCCCACAGGCTCGAGCCACACCGTCTGCCATATGCCCGAGGTGAAGGTATAGTCGCCGCGCGGACCGTTCTTGCCGCATGCCGCGCGTCCGTCGTTGGGATCGTAAGCACCCACCACCAGCACGTTTTCACCCGACTTGAGCATGTCGGTGATGTCAAAGCCGAACGCATCATACCCTCCCGTGTGCGTGCCTGCCTTCCTGCCGTTGACAAACACTATGGAGTGACGGTCCACCGCTCCGAAATTGAGCATCACGCGCCTGCCCTTCCATTCCTTCGGAACGGTGAACCTGCGACGGTACCACATGCATGAGTCGCCCTTCCTGCCTATGCCCGAAAGCTCCGACTCGGGCGGGAACGGCACCCGTATTCTGCGCACGCCCGACGCGAAGGACGGCGGGGCGGAAGCCTTTACGGGCGAAACGCCGGAGGGGTCGGTCATGTAGTCCCACTCGCCGTTAAGATTGAGCCACTGCGCGCGCGCCATTTGCGGACGCGGATATTCGGGAAGCGGTGTCACGGCTGCGGCAGCCTCCTCTGTCCACGGTGTGGGCAGGGTGAAACGTTTCTTCCCCTCCTGTGCGTTCACTCCTACAGTAGTGACTCCCGACAACAGGAAAAGAGCCATGCAGGCAATAAGTTTTCTTTTCATACGATGGTATTTTATAAATTATCATTCATTTCATCACACCTGACGGGAATCATTAAAAATCCGCGTTCAAGACACTTAGGTAATACGGCAGGAGCATTGTCTTTATATTGTCTAAAGACATTGTCGAATAAAACCAGTGTATAAAATCTCACCCCGTCCACATCAGCCTATGCTGCTCACAAAGGTTGTTTCCGCCTTCCTCAGGATGTCACGCCATGCCGCCACGCCTCATCCCGCAATGGCGTTCCGCACGCTTCTCAGACGCCCTGTGCGGACACCGTTGTCCGAAAGAGCCCGTTCCGCGTTCTCAAAGAGCCTTTTCCAGCCTGCCAAAGAGCCTGTTCGGGACACTCAAAGAGGCTCTTTCGCAACCTCATAAAGCCCGTTCCGCAGCCTCAAAGAGCCCGTATCGCAGCACACGACATCCGGAACCGGCGTGAAAGCCATAAGAAACGAGATTTTAAGAGACACCGTTCTCACAATCCGTTCTCTTTCAGCAGTCTCCTGTAAATCATCTCGTCCTCTTCAAGAAAACAGCAGAATATCACCTCACCCGTATAAGCTCCGCTCCTTAAGGCTTCTGTCACAGTATTGAGGGCAATCCTCGCAGCCTCCTCATGCGGATAGCCGTAGACACCGGTACTTACGCACGGAAAGGCTACGGAGCGCATGCCGCTCTCCGCGGCAAGCCTGAGCGACGTGGCGTAACACGAAGCCAGCAGCTCCGGCTCACCGTGACCGCCGCCGCGCCACACCGGTCCCACGGTGTGGATAATCCTCCTGCACGGCAGGCGGTAAGCCCCCGTCATCTTGCTCTCGCCCGTCCTGCATCCGCCGAGCGTGCGGCATTCCTCCAGCAGTTCCCTTCCGGCAGCCCTGTGTATGGCTCCGTCCACACCTCCGCCGCCGAGCAGCGAACAGTTTGCGGCGTTCACTATGGCGTCGACATCAAGGCGTGTTATGTCTCCTGCCACCACTCTTATCCTTTTTCCGTTGTATTCCATCATAAGTTTTCAGTTATCATCTGACAAATGCATACGTGTCTGCCAAAACCGCAAGCCGCACCCTCACAGCCGGATGAGCAACAAGAACAAATCCACTACAACCGGCTATCCTTATTATCATAAGGCATATACCTTGCAGGCATATTTGACATGAGAATACAGAGATACGGCTCATATATTCCCGAGTGCAGCTTATCTTACACAAAGATATACATTTTTCCTCTGTCTTCATCTTTTTGTTCCTACTTATAAACATTCTTTTTTATTCACACGGACAAGATTTCATATCACCAAGACATCGTGCATCCGTTCCCGTCAGAAGATGTTTCTTACCAGACGGAACAGCACAATGAAATCGGCATGACAGATGATGAGGAATGTCACATGGTGCGTGTAATATCCCGCCTTCGTGAGTTTTCCTGCCTCAAGCTCGAGCCGTTCGGGCGTGAAAGCCAGTCTGAGCAGGAAATAGTAAGCCGCCATGTTAGCTGCCAACGCCAGGATGAGTACCGCCGCACCCATGTTCAAGAAGAGCTGTAAAAACCTTCCGCAGACAAGCAGAAGGACCGTCGTCTCAAAGAGGGTGAGCATGAGGGCGATGAACAGCAAAGCCGTGTGACAGGCTTTTTCTCTGTTTCTGAATTTCAAAAACCAGAAGTGGTAGTGTGCCACGAACATGTTTACAATCGGATTTTTCATAATTTGTGTGTTTTATTTTGATGGTTTATTATGTTTGTTTTCCGGCTGTGCGTGCCGTAATTTCATATATCATTCAATTGAAGATGTCCGCTATACGACTGCCAGCATTTACACCGCACAGCGCGCCAAGCGGCATAACGGGAAGCGGTTGGCGCAGGACAATACTGTAAAAATAGCGTGATATGTATGGAGTATGATGACGATGATAAATATATTGGTTCATCGGGAGACGCAAGATTGCACGATGCGGATATGGAATATGATACCGACAATATATACATTGATTCATCGGGAGACGCAAGATGTTGCGTCTCTACTTTGCCGTGGATGCGGTGAATGGAGCTCATTCCTTCTATGGATGATTGACGGCGGCAGCCTTGTAGAGACGCAAAATCTTGCGTCTCACGAGAAAGCCATGGCAATATAATCATGCAAATTTGCGATGATGATAAATGCATTGTTCCCCCGGGAGACGCAAGATTGCGCGATATGGATATGGAATATGATACCGACAATATATGCATTGATTCATCGGGAGACGCAAGATGTTGCGTCTCTACTTTGTCAGGCTGCGGTGGGGGCATGGCGGAAAGGGGTGTCTGCATGATGTGTCCCAATGTCATTACGGTGTAGTGAGGTCGCGTCAGATGAACCACATAACCTGTGGCAGTACTTCTGTTCCGGACGCGGACTTCATGAACCGGTACATGCGGACCTGGATTCCGTTCTTCTCAATCTCCCATATCTCCATCTCGGGGAAATCATCATCCATCAGTTCGAGATACATGTCACCGTCCTCATGCAGACTGCGGAAGACGAATCGTTTCTGGTCTGAGGTCTTTCCGGCGAACACTCGTATCGTATCGCTGTTGAAAGCCTTGCGCACAGAAATGTCGTCAATTGCCTTGAAGCCGTTTCTGTCGGGAAGCGACAGGTCGATCTTTTCAATGAATGACTCCGGTATAGTGCACCATCTGGCGAACGGAACGCGCAGATAATTGTAGCTGGTAAGGTCGTTCCTGTTGTCAGACGCGTCCTTTGGCTTGAATCTCCAGGTGAAATATATCATATCCCTGGCGTCAAGCGACTCCATACATATACCGTCCACATCACCCGCACTCAGCGGAAACAGGGTCTTGCCCGCACCTCCGAGCATCACACTGCCTTCGTGACAGTACATATATCCGCACGGTATCGCGAACTCTATCCCCACGGTGGCGAGCTTCTCTTTATGATACTTCAGTCTTCGCTCAGCCTGTTTCACACCAGGAATCTTCCATGTAGGCACATAGTTGTCGTCAAAGCGCACGATGTCCTTCAGGCTTCCGATATATCTGTTTGCCTTGGAAAGACCCTTGTCCGTGAACATGCAGTAGGCGTACATGAAGCAGCGGTCATGCTTGTGTATTATCATCACCTTGCAATGAGTGAAACGGGAGTCCACCCTGTTGGCATTCCTCATACCTTCAAGACGCTTACGGGGCATGTCATAGAGGCATACCGTGTCGGCGTTGAACATCGTCCGGGCATGACTGACGTGCCATGTGAGCACATCTCCGGCATTGTCGGCTTTCATGAAGAGCCTGTGTCCGTATGCGGGCTGCAGACTTACCGACGTGTCGGGCTTCAGCGTCAGATAACGTCCGCGGTCGTTCCAGTCGTAATACAGACGCTGTGCCGGCATTTCATCATGAAACGGCATATACCCAGGGTCTTCCGAGTCGCGCGAAGGAGCGGACAGCCAGAACTGGAAGTCGCCGTCGGACGAATCGTATCTCATCATCTTTACAGACGCTGATATGCTGTTGTCGTCAACGGGTAGGGGATAAGACAGGGACGCGGGACGGACGGATGTGATGCCGTAATAGCGCAGAGCCAGACGGAAAGATGTGGGTTTGTCCACTCCGAACCACCGGTCGTATGCGTCGAGATATTCAGGAGTGTCGTCTTTTGTAAGAACGTCCCACGCCACTCCCATACCTTGTCCGAAGACATGCAGAGGCAAACACAGCATGACGCATGCGCAAGCTGCCAGCCGGAAAATGTCATTGTTCTTCATACTCTGTCAGTTTTTTACGTTTATATTTCACTTCATTCCTTATATTAAGCAGCCGTTCAAAATTGACCGACATACAAAATCACTCACATATTATATATATCCTTGTCGTCAGACCGTACGCTCTTCAGGGTTTCATACCAAAGTGTCAGCGGTCTTGTAACCTGCCACTCACACTCTCCGGACTTTCAGATGCGGCTACTGAACTGCACACAACATGACGGCAATTGATTCAGAACGTCCGCTTGTCATTAATATATATCATTATGTTCATTCTATAATAAAAGCCCCAGTCATTTGAAGCGGAACATGCCCTTCATGTCTTCAAGATACTTGTCGAAGTGCTCCGCCCCGTCGTCTGTCATGAAGAAGAGGAGCAAGATGTCGTCACCGTGCCTGCCGGTCACCACGTAACGGGCGTTGGTATATTTGCCTTCATATACCTTTTCGCGCAAGTCGAGCGGTATCCAGGCAAGGAAGTCGGAGTTGAACATTCTCCGTGCCTTTGACGAAGAAAGGAACGTCATCATGCTCACAAGGTTGTCCTCCTCCCACTTTTTGCTGACATCGGAAGAGGCGACATGCCCGCCTCTCAGCACAGCTTTCAGTTCCCACAAAGTCTCGCCTGCGGGTCTCGCCGTCTTTCCGCTACTGTAGTCAGCCGTCAACTTTTCTCCGTTCCCGTCGTACATCATAGGTATCATCGGATTGACATACATGCACACCCTGCACTTTCCGTCTTTGCTGTCCATAGACAACATCATTCTTGGCAAGGCGCGGCATGTGTCCGTGTCAAATATACGGTGATATTCACCTTTATGTATGATGTCGAACCTGTCGTTAGGGGTGAATGTCATATCATACTTTCGCATCAAACCGTCAAACGCACCTTCCTCCTGTGCGGATGCCGGAATCGCGACAAGAAACGTCAAAACCGCGAATGCAAGACCTTTGAGTTTAGCAGTCATAAGCGTCATGTGTTTATTGTAGTATGTTTTCAATTGCCTTTTTTCAGGATGAATCCGCGGCGTCGCTCACCCGTGCGCATGTGTATGCCGTTCCAAATGGGCTCCGCGTATACAAGGATTTGTTCTGTTTAGGACAGGTGTATGTGTAATACCAACTTTTAAGTTATTAAATATTTGCGAATATACACGTTTTTTAGATACGATGCAACAGTAACAGTAGGAAAAGTTGAAAATAAAAATGCAGACTGAAGAAATACTGCACTGAACGGAAGAAGATTATCGCACAACAGACAGAAAAACAATGCCTGCAAGCGCAACGGTTTTATTCCGCATCCCTGCCTTTTTGAATATACGTAGCCGGAAATATGCTCCCGTAGCGTCACACCCACGACGGCACAAACCCAATGCTACGGCGCGAGCCCTGTAGAGACGCAAAATCTTGCGTCTCACGAGCAACCCATAGCAATGTACACATGCGACAATACACTGATGATAAATGTATTTATCCCTTGTAGAGACGCAAGATTTTGCGTCTCACAATCAATCCATAGCAATGTACGCATGCGACAATACGATGATGGTAAATGCATTTGTCCCACGGGAGACGCAAGATTTTGCGTCTCTACTTTGGGATGACGGAGGTGGCGGGGAGGAATTAATGGAGAATGCGGGGTGCCGCACTGAATGCATAAATATACGGACGGAGCAGTAAAAAATCTTTACATTATTTTTTGGAAAAACAGGGAACGCGAAGACATCTGTAACGTATAAAAAGCGCATATGGATTCGTTCCGGTGGCGCGTCAGCCTCCTCTGTTGTGCGGAAAAGCCTGTTCCGCATTTCATAAAAACCTTTTCCGAATGACGGAACACACCTTTACGCATCCTCAAAAAGCCCGTTCCGCATGCCGGAAAAGCCTTTCCGGCATGGAGGGAAAAGCTCTTCCGTCTCATAAATGAGTGTATTATACTGATTCACAGACACATGCGAGAAACGCTCAAAAACCGCGTATTTGCGTCCGTACGTCACATCCGACGGCTGTGGAGCGTTCTCGCGGAGTTGAGGAGTTATGCGAACGGGAATTTATGCAATATCCCATTGCATTGTGAATAAAAATGCATTGTAACGAAGCGTGCGTAGTGGGGCGTCACACTCTGAGCGCAGCGGCAAGGAAGAGGGACGGAAAGCCCATGACCACACATAAAGCACCGTTGGCGGAAGGCTCGTCCTTCCGTGGTCATCCGGCATACTACGGGGCATTGCCGCACCTCACTCCGCGTTCTTCTTTAGCCACTCCAGTCGCCTCATGTCGGGCAGGTGTCTCACCTTGAAGTGCTCGAACGTCACGTCAAAGCCGTCGCCGTCGGGACATGCCGCCATCATACCGACCATCACCGGCGTGTTGTCCTTGAGCCATGCGTTGCGCATGAGCGTGTAGTTCTCGTCGTCGAAGGAATAGAATATCTCCACCGCGTCGAGCCGTCTCACGGCTTTTATCCACACACAGGGCACAGCCTTGTCAAGCTCGATGACGCTCCAGTCAGACGTCTTGTGAGTAACCACGGCACTGAGATTGTATTTTCCGTCCACATACTCTATGCCAGCCTTGATGTAGTTCTCGTGGTCTATGCGCAGCATAAGTCCCGCCTGGTCGAAGCGTTGACGGTATTTCCCTGTGATTTTCACCTTCACCTCGAACTCACCTCCGTATGTGGCGTAATAGAACGGGGCGTCATCGACGGTGAATCCGTAGTGAGATACGCGCCAGTAGTCGCTCTTCGGAGTCACCGACATGGTGAGCGCGTTGTTCTCAATATCCCACCGTTCCGGTTCGTTGAACCATTGCATCTTCTCCAGAGTCTGCGCCGTGACGCCGTGAGCGGCAAGGCTCACGAGTGCCGCTGCCGCAATCTGTCTTATTTTTCCCATTGTCTTTATTGTTTTATTGTTATATGATTGTTGCATGAGCAATATATTTTCATTATCTTTGAATATGATAAGAAAAATGCGAGGATAACGCAAACGAGCGGAAAGAGAGCCAGCTCTCTGTTTCCCGAGTGAAGCTTATCTTATGCAAAGATATATATGTGCCGACATAGCCGCAATGCTCATTAATAACCATTTTACCGCACTAAATGAAACTGAAGGACAGACTTAACCGTGTGCTCGCCGGACAGGACTTCACCGGACAGACCGACCGCAGCGAGGTGTTGGAACGCTATAAAGCCGCGGCGCGATGCTATGCCATGACCGAGAACGCCGTGGCTGTGCTGAGCGACATGCGCACAAACACGAGCTACATACATTACGGTGGGTTCGCACGAGCGTTAGGGCTCGGCAGGGGCGGTGCGCAGAGCGAGGTGTGCTCCATATGGGAGGAGGACATTCTCAGGCGCATCCATCCCGACGACCTCACCGCCAAGTATCTGCAGGAACTGCGTTTCTTCCGTTTCATAAAACGACAGCCGCGCCACAGGCGCACGGACTTCCATCTGCTTACGCCCCTCCGCATGAGACAGACGGCGGGCGGATATGTCAAGGCATTGCACAGAATGTTCTACGTCTCGGCTTCGTCGTCAGACGGTCTGTGGCTCGCCATGTGCCTGTATGGTCCGCAACCGGACGCCATGCAGTGGCGCACGATGATAGTGGACACCTTGAGCGGGCAGACCACGGAACTTGACTCCGGTGACGACCGCAACATTCTCACCGGACGCGAGAAGCAGACACTGAGACTCATAGACAGCGGCATGACAAGCAAGGACATCGCCTCGGCAATGTCGATAAGCGTCAACACGGTGAGCCGACACCGTCAGGACATTCTCAGAAAATTGCAGGTGAGAAACTCCATAGAGGCATGCCGGACGGCAAGACTGCTGGGACTGATATAGATTTTATACATACACACATGGAGGCTCATGCGGCATGAGACCAGTCTCTACGCCACACCTACATTTCCTATAATACTTTTAACCACGGGCGTCAGTATTAATCCGTCTCTCATAATGATGTCTAAGAAACAATTAAGATTCAACATATTTAGCCTGTAAACAATGTTTACTCCGGACCGTTGAGCCGCGATGTGAAAATGCTATTGTCCCGGCTGTGGAATGAGCTGGAATGTATGTCAGAGGAGGTTTCAGAAAGGCGTACGGCAATATGCAGCAAGAGGCTCGTATGCCATCGCACATTGTTTCAGATTTTGCAGGTCTTCTATATGGTTTATCAGGTTGTCATAGCTTTCGATATTATCAATCTCCTCGCGTCGCGCCTTACTCAACCGGCAGTATGCTTCCTCCTGCTCAATTCCTGCGAAGCGGCGACCACAAAGATTGGCTGCGATGCCTGTGGTGGAACTACCGCTGAAAGGGTCGAGAATCCAGTCGCCTTGGCTGGTCGTGGCGAGAATAATACGGACAAGCAGGCGCAGGGGTTTCTGCGTGGGATGCTTGCCGCAGGTCTTCTCCCATCTACCTATTGCTGGCATGCGCCACACGTCGGTCATCTGCTTTCCTCCGTTAAGCTCTTTCATCAGTTCGTAGTTGAACTTGTGCGGCACCTTTTTCATTTTCCTCGCCCATATGATGAACTCTGTGGAGTATTTGAAGTAACGGCACGAGATGTTTACTGGCGGATTGGTCTTTTCCCAAGTGACGACATTCAGAATTTTATAGCCGAGAATCGTCAGGCTGTTTGCCACGGAGAAGATGTTGTGGTAAGTACCGCTAATCCAAATAGAGCCGTTGTCCTTTAGCTTGTCTCGGCAGAGCCGCAGCCATTCCATGTTGAACGCCATCACTTCATCCTGCGACATGCCCTTGTCCCACTCACCCTTGTCCACGCTCACGACCTTTCCGCTCTGCAACGATATGCCACCGTTGGAGAGGAAGTAGGGTGGGTCGGCGAATATCATGTCGAACTTGAAATCAAACTCTTTGAGGAGCTTGAAACTGTCACCGTTAGCGAGAAGGAAGTCTTTAGATGGGGAAGTGTAGTAAGGGTGTATCATTATTGAGGTATAGGAAGACCAAGTTTTTGCAATGAAATATAATTAAAATAGTATTGACAACCCACACTAATCACATAGTCCAAAACATCCTTGTATTTGGGTTGTCTAAACCATTCGTCTAAAATGTAAATATATTCCACTTCCATGTTCAGTTGAAACAACAGCTTCTGATACTGTTTCTTCTTGTAATCATAAGTTTGCAGTTTCTCGTCAACACTACCAACTGTGTGTTGCGTCTTTACCTCTAAGATGAACATAGTGTTGTTTACTATAACATATATGGCATTATCAGGAAGAAGCCGCTTTGACAGATGTTGCCTCCAATCAATCCCCCTCGTTTCTAAAAACGTATTGAAAGCGTATTTCTTAAAGATGTGCGCAACGCATTCTCCAAGATTAAGTACACCGCAATCTTTAACTGTGTATTTTTTTTGTTTGGCAATAAATGTTGCCAAATCTACTTTATCCTCATAAATTAATCCGGTTCTGGTATTAGCACCGTCTTTTCCACCTGCTTTCATGCATTCAGGGTTTTGATGAAGTCATAAATTGTCGTTAGATTATAAACATTTGGGATGATTCCGTATGCCTCCTGCAACTTGTTTTTCGCCGACTTCCATCCCATACCATCTGTAATCCAAACAAACTCAAAGCCCTCAACAGAATTAATCTTTGGTGCTATATCAGAATACGAACGGGCAACCTCGTTTAGCTTAGAGCCTCCATCGCTATAAAAGTTTACCTCTATCAGATACACTTTTGAAGCCGTTTCAACTACGAAATCAAAACGCTTTTCATCATCCCCTAAAACCTCGGTAATCTGTTTCCATTCTCTCGAATATACTTCCTGCCTAAAAGGCACGCCTGCCTCGGTCAGTATATTGGAGACAGTATTCTCCATAACACGACCACTTCGATTCTTTCGTGCATTGGTGTCAAGTCCTGTCTCTATGCCAAAGACATAGTCAACAAGGTCTTTTACCTTTTGATGTTGGAGAATATCGCCCAATCCTGTTTTTTCCAAGAATATCAACACAGAATCAACGGATGTGAACATACTCTCTAAAGGAACACAGTTGCCTACGGAGTCAATAATTTTCTTCTTATCACGTGTTCGGACTGCTACAAGGATATCCATAACAGAAAAAGCCTTCGGGTCTCTCTTCCATATTGTTTCTACACTTCCGCGCAAGTCCGCCGCTCCTATTAGGCTATTTAGCATACAGAGGCTCAATTTAATGTCCTCAACTTTCTGCGAGATTTTTTCAAAGTCGCAGAAGAAATCTAACGTTTGGTTTGTCTCTTTAAGTTGAGACATGAATTTATTAAAATCTTTAAGCATATATTTTCAGTTTTTTGTCATCAGTCGTGAATTGAGCTCGCTAATATTATCAGACAGCCTATCTTTAGTGTTGGGATAGCTGTGAATAAGCAATTCTGATATTTTTCCTCGTTTTGCCCCATTCGCATTCACATTGCGTGACGCCATAACCCTGTCTATATAATAATCGGCATAGAGAACATCGAAGAAATTATCCTCTTCGTTCTTCCCTTTGCAATCAGAATTACTCAACATAAAACAGTGTCCTTCAGACACCACTCTGTCACAGAACTCTTTCAATCGAACTTGCGAATCATCATTGAATGCTTCTTTGGTATAGTCATTAAAGCTGGATGTATCACTCAGCGGTCTATATGGAGGATCGAAATAGAACAACGTTTTACATTTAGCATAAAGCAAAGTCTTTTCAAAGTCACCCTCCATAATTTCTACCCGTTTCAGTAATTTGCTGTCAGCTCTAAGAGTTTCTTCATCACAAATCTGTGGTTGCATATACTTTCCACAAGGCACGTTGAACAAGCCTTTCTTGTTGACGCGGTACAGCCCGTTGAAACACGTGCGGTTGAGAAAGAAAAACTTCGCTGTATTCTCAACAGGGTCAAGGTTCTTCTCATTGTAGCGTTGGCGCACAGCCATGTACATCTCACGCTTCGCCTCCATGTCCTGCAAAGCGTAATATTCTGCCTGGATGTCTTGTAAAGCAGGAATAAGCTCTTCCACGTTGTCACGGACGATTCGATAGCAAGTAATCAAGTCGCTGTTGATGTCGTTGATTACGGCATGCCTGATATTTGGGTGTTGTTGCAGCATATAGAACAACATGGCACCACCACCAACAAAAGGCTCTATGTATGTCGCGTTTTTCCAATTATCAAAGTCAGCCGGAAGTTTTGCTTCCAGTTGTTCGATGAGCTGCCCTTTGCCTCCAACCCATTTGATGAAAGGTTTCGCTTTTGTATTCATATTATAATACCCTTATCCCTTATCATTGGACTTCAGATGTATCTTTCACTCTCAAACATACCTGATTCGGTATATTTATTACAGATAAATATCGGTTATTTCCCACAAAGTTAATGTTTTCTTTGGAAACGCAAGCTGTGAAAGCAAATAAAGAGAGTTAAAGAGATTCTTGGGTGTTTAAAGATGGATGATGCGGCGTTACAAAAAACACGTCTTTGCTGGTGACGTAAAGACAATGCAGGCATGCAGGAATTGTCCCGAAGCCTTTCCTTAAAGTTTGCGGATGTCTTTTATGTCTATGATATATGTTATCCGCCAAACCATATATAATGTTTTTAAATTAGATCCAAACCGTTTGACTGTTCCGAAAGGAACTCCTACCTTTGCTCCGACAGTCGCTGTCGTTTATCATTTTAAAATCCAATAACATGAAATGGATTACCACTTATGAGCCCGCCAACATGCCTCATCGGTTTCCGGACAGGCAAGCAGAAGAATCTGATTATCTCTGTTTCGGTCTGATGTCCACTCATCTGTGGAAATATTCTTCTGAAAAGAAACACCTTCTGCACTCCACAGGCACTAAGACTGAGTGCCTTTCAGACACCGAACGGTTACGTTTGTACTGCAATAAACATTGGAAAGTAAAGCCATTCTTCGTTCTGAGGGACGACCATGAAGGCAAAAAGGCACCGCGACGGTGCCTTTTTGCATGATGTGCCAATAAGCGGAGCGTGCTTAAGTCTCAGAGACCCTCTTCTTGTGGAAAACGCGGCGGAACCACAGATAATATCCTGTGACAGGGAGCGCTGAGGCAAGCAGGGCTGCCAGACAATAGAGTATGCGCGTGAGCCATCCTCCCCAGGTGCCGGTGTGCAAGGAATATATCTGTTCTCTTATCTTCGCTGAGGACGGCAGGTCGGCATAAGGCGTGAACGACTTCAGCCTGCCTTCGGACGGCTCGAACTCATAACGGTCGCCGCCCATGGTGTTGCCGAACCGATGGGGCAGTACGGTTGCCGTATTGTCGGCATTGACAGTGACTTGACTGTATTCAGGATTACGTGCCGCCAGTTCCTTATATACCGTCTGCCAGACGGCATATGTCTCCGTTCCGTTGTTGCGGTGGTGTCCTCTATGCCGTTCTTCCGAAGGTGAATGTCTGTGACCGCCTTGCTGTCCGTCAGCCCCGAACACAGCATAAAAACCGCTGCGATACCAGTCGAACGACCATGTGAGTCCGGTGAGAGCCATGCAGAGCAGCAGCAGACAGGTGTACGCCCCGACAGCCACATGAAAGCTGTGACAGAAGCGGCGGAGCCCGTGTGAGCAATTGACCTTCAGACTGTTGACCAACGCTTTCTTCGAACGCGGCAACCACATTACGATGCCCGAAAGGATGACAAAGACAAAGGCGAGCGCACTCGTCCCCACGACAACCCTTCCCCAAAAGACGCCTCCGTCGGCAGGACGGCTTCCCAGCAACCATCGGTGAAGCTTGAACATGGTGAGGAAGAATGGGATGCGCCTGTAAGACCCCTTCACCTCACCTGTGTATGGGTCGACAAACACCGACGCATGATGAGGCTTTGACAAGTTGACCTGATAAGTACGGGCAGGATCGGAGTATATAGTGATGCCCGTCACCCTTACGTCGTCCGGGAGGGAAGACGCCACTTTAGCCGCGATGTCGCCTACCGGCAGCCTGTCCTTTCCCACAGTTTCCACCTGATAGAGTCCGGCATAAGCCCACTGCGTGAACTCCTTTTCGAAGGCGAGCACAGCCCCCGAGAAGCAAACCAGCGTCAGGATGACGCCGAAAGGGAGAGCCAGCCACAGATGGAGTTTCTTTGCGTATTTTCTCATAAGCTATGTGTCCGTTGATGATGAATCAAGCCGGACCTGACAGGACGTTGACATACGGCAGTCCGACCGGCTTGATTTTTTCTGATGAATATGATTTACTTTAAGACATCCCCAACCCTGACTGCGTCCAGTTTTCCCACTCCGTCAAGCGAGGTGGCTTCCACCACAAGACCCTTGGTGGCTTTGGCTGATGCCGGAACAATCTTGTAGATGGCGAGATGACTGCTTGCCGTGGTCACACCTATGTAGGCGTTGCCGTTCTCCATGTAAGGGATGCTGCTGAAGCCCGTGATGTCGTCAGGCAGCCCTTCGACGTATGTCAGATTGCCGTTGGAAACGTTGAACACAGCAAGCCGGTTGCCCACAGGCTTTGACTAGGTAAGCGGACGGTCGTACATCAGCATGAGGAAATAGTTGCCGCCTATGTACCACGTGCGGAGGAAGGACAGACCTCCGGTCTTCTCCTCTATGTTGAAATAGTAGTTCTTGTCAAACTCTTCCGTCTTCGTGTTGATTCTCACCACCCCAGCCGGCAGAGAGGTCCGCTGTCTCTTGTCTGTCATAGCCTTTGCATAGCTCGGAGAGAACACATACACATAGCCGTCGTCGGCAGCCCACGTCATCTGGTAGTACTGCGACTTGAACCGTCCGGCGGCATAGCTTATCCTGTCGGTCCTGATGTTCTTGTGCCGCGTCAGCGTCTTGTCGGAGAATATTGTCACCCAGCATTCGTCGGGATATTGAGTCCACTGCAGCTCATCCTTCTTGTAGGAGCTGCTTCCCTGTCCTCCGGCTTCCTTCTTTATAAGGTCCTCGTTTCCGGGGAGCACCCACTTGTAGCTCCCGTCCGCATTCTTCTGCATGCATCCATACTGGCTCAGTCCCATAGGTACGGCTGCCGCATAAATCTTTTTGCCCACCTGCTGCAAGCCCGCCAACGTGACAAACTCACCGTTGCCGAGGAAGTTCTCAGCCAGGAACGGTGTCTCGGCTGAAACCTTGTTCGACGTGTAAGTCTGATTATCCACGTCAAGGTAAGATATAAGAAACGACTTGGGAATGTAGCCGTTGGCGTCAGCCAGTTCCTTCGGACCGTTGCCGCTGGAGGTTGTCATGATGTAGCCGTCATAGAATCCGTATGTGGTGAAGCGGTTGACATTATACTCCTGCGTGCGCTTGGTGATGTTGTGGCTTGCGTCCATCACGAACGACTGGGTCGTTCCGGCGTTGCCCTGATGATAGTTGAGGGCATACAGATATTTGTTTTCAAAGAACAGCCAGTAGGTGGCGCCCTCGTTCACCAGTCCGTTGCCTACAGGAGAGACAGTGCCTTTCTCCAGCGATTCGGCGGACATCAGCAGGTGTGCCTCCGTTCCTGCGGAAGGCTTCACCGTCGCAGCTATCACATAAAAGCCCTTCCGGTTCTTGTCAGGAGTCTTGCCTCCTCCGGTGTTGTCGTCATCCGAGCAGGCAGTAAGTGTCATGCAACCGGCAGTCATGATTGCAATCATGCCGGTAAGAATATGGTTCTTATTCATAATTGTTTGTTATTTTAATGGTTATGATATTCAAAAAAGACTATCCGCCAGGCTTACCCTGAATTTGGCATAGAAGGCTCGCCCCGCCTTTTGCAGGCTGAAATTGTCGTAAAGTTTCTCATTTGTGAAGTTGCGGCACTCCAAAGAGAAGTTGTAACGTCCCTCCTTCATGCTGTAGCTGAGCGTGAGGTTGTGGGCGAACTGGTTTGGGACATAAAAATCGTTAACGCTTCCGAATATCTCGGGATAATAGGAGAAACGGTGCGTATACTGACTGTCGTAGGTCAGTGTGAGCAGATTGCCTCTGCCTCCCAGCCTGTGCCAGTAGAAGGTCACGTCGTAGTCGGCAAAGCGGTAGGGCACGTTGGAGGTGCGCCTGTCCTATGTTGTAGTTGGCGGTCAGCGTTCCGTTCCAGTTGTCGTTGTCCGAGCGGGTATACTGGTAAGACTGTTCGCCCGGCGAGTTGAGCTCGTGCCGCTCGCCCAGCCAGTTGTATTGGTAGCGTGCTGTGTCTACATTGACGGTGGAGTTGCGGTTGTAGTTGGCTGTCAGCACCACGTTCAGTCCCTCAACCAGCAGGTTGCGCTTGCTGTATTCCAGCGAAGGCATAAGCGAATGACCGTAACGGTGTTTTTCTCCGAACACTGTCTTCTGGCGCACACCGGTCTGTATGTCCTTATACATATGCGAATAGGTGAGTCCCACCATCAGCCTGTCTGCCCACGGCTTGCCTGTAACACCCGCTTTCACTACGACCGCCTCGTTGTGATAATTGTCGTGGAAGCGGCGCACTCTCACCTTCTCCGCCTCGTTGAAGCTGCCCGTATCGAAATTCTTTACGGGAGCGTCCACCCGGTAGTCGTTGTCAGAATAGTTCTGGAAAGCATTGACCTCATAGGTGAAACCGTTCTTCAAGGCTTGTCCGAAGTGTACGTACGACTTGTGCGTGTTGAACGAGCCGTAGGAGTAGGAGGCATCGGCGAACCACCGGCGCGGCTGTTTCTCTGTCACGATGTTGATGACCCCGCCCAGCGCGTCGGTACCGAACCCTACGGGGACGACACCTTTGTACACCTCAATGCGCTTGGCGAAGCTCACAGGGATGTTGTTAAGTCCGAACGAACTCCCCACACCTTCCTGCGGAACTCCGTCGATGAACACCTTTACATGCTTGCCGCTGAAACCGTCGACCATCAGCTGCATGTCCGAGCCCACGCCTCCGCTCTCGCGCAGTTTCACTCCTGGCGCGGTGGCGAGCGCGTCGCTCAGGTTCTTTGTGGTGTTCTGCATGCCTCGCGTATCAATGGCAATGGCGTTGTAGGCAGAACGCTTCACCCTGCCGACACCTGTCGCCGTGACCGTCACGGCATTAAGTTCTATAACGTCGGGGGAGAGTTTGAAATCGAGCCCCTGCAGTCCGTTGCCGCCTACCTTTATCTTCCGGTGCGCGTCCTTATAGCCCAATGCCGAGACCGATATGGTGTATTCTCCCTCAGGAGCCGATATTGCGTAGCGTCCGTCTTCGTCTGTCTTGCAGCCGAACGGAGTGCCCTGAAGGTGTATGGTGGCAAGGTCTATCGTCTCGTTAGCGGAAGATACTACCCGTCCGCTGATGATGACCCGCCCCTGACGGTCGCCTCTGTGTTGTGCATAAACAGACGTAATGCCTGTGAAGCAAACAAGAAAGGAGACCAGTGAGAGATATGATTTCATACTGATATGTTGTGTATTTTTCGTGGTGCAAAGGTACAAACAGACACAATATACATACAATCGCAAAATATAGATAAAATTAATATTGCGGGGCACAGATAATGCCTGACAGCAGACACCTACTAATTGTTATTCCAACCCAAAGCGGTCGTTAGAACGCCGATTGTACATTTAATGTTTATTGTCAGCTCTTCATCCTTCTTCCGCAATGCCGCAGTCATCTCGTATTCTGCTTTTTACCGGTGTAGCCAGCCACATCTCCGATAAGCCCGGATACAATCCGGCTGACAGCAGCACGGTATAAGAATGGAAGTATGATGACCTATTCGGGGCAGAAGAAAACATAAGACATACATAATCCATGGTGCCGGAGGGAGGAGACGTTTGCTTTCGGATACAAGAAAAACGCTCCTTCATCCCGGACAGGAGTACAATGACCTGTTCGTGATAAGAAGTCCACAACGGTGCGCGGTGCCGCAGAACCGCATTATGACGAAATACCGGAAGTAAAAAATTTTTACATCGCTTTTCCGCAAAACAGAAACGCGACGCGCGTGCAGGCTGTCCCCTTCTTCCGTTCCAGTCATCCGACACACCGTCTTACCCTGCATTCTATGCCACAACCTACATCGCAATATAACCCCTCCAGTTCTTTTACCTGGCTTTCTCATAATGTCCGTTATCCTTCTTCGGCATTAACTTATCGCGGAAAAGCTCTTTCAGCATGCCCGAACGTACTTTTCCGTGCTCCCATACGGGCTTTCCCGCACCATGGAAAAGCCTTTTCCGCACACCGGAGAAAGCCCATCGAGACCGCCATAAACGCATCACGTTGATACTCAACACATTGCGCAAACGTCCCAAAATTCGTCCATACGGAGGCGGAAGGTCTTCTGTCCGGCTGTAGGCTATTCTCAGCGAGTTGACGCTCTACGCAAGTTCGTCTCCGCTCCACCATATGGCGCGGTCAAACAACAGGCGCATGTCAAAGTATGAAGAGGGTGTGTGGCGGGCTAAACTACCGATGAGACATTGGAATGAAGACCTGAACGGCAGCACAGGATGATGGCAAATATATATACAACATATGAGTAATCATATAATAACAGGTTGATTTTGAACAGCTGCTTAATATTACTCCTTACCGCGAACAGGTCATCATAGTTACATTCTTATACCGTGCTGCTGTCTGCCGGATTGTGTTCAGCTTTATCTGAGATGTGGGTGGCTGCGTCTGAAAAGAAGCGGAAGGCAAGATGACGGCGGCAGTGAGGGAGAAGGATGAGGAACCGGCAATAAGCCTTAAACGCACAACCGGCGTTCTGATGCGGTTAGGGTTTATCGCAGACAGAAATGTAAAAAAAATAAAAAAACGTAAACATTGATATGATTTATGATACATCTTATTATCAGAAATAACTATCTTTGCACAAGATGACGCTGCGCTCGGGAAATCGAAAACAGGTTTTCTTTCCGCCCGATTGCACCATCTTTCAATAAGACGGACTGCGCTCGGGAAACTGAAAACAAGCTTTCTTTCCACTCGCTTGCACCATCTTTTAATAAGACGGGCTGCGCTCGGGAAGCCGAAAACAAGTTTTCTTTCCGCTCGCTTGCACCATCTTTGCTACATATTGAGGAGTGTTCTGTGCGGACAGCAATGCGTGTCCGGAGTGCGGCGGTAAACATGCCGTTTCTTCAGAACAAAACTTTAAAAGGGTCGGAAACGGCACCTTTTTATATTGGAAAGCTTCCGTGCACGTACACGGAAATATGTATCAAGCTAATGGTGATGCCCGCAAAACCTAAACCGGAGCACTCACGGCAGGGTGTTATACGACATAAACGACATAACAACAGTAATAATAATAAAAACCTGATAAGGTAATGACTACACGAAGAGACTTTCTCAAACAGATGGGAGTGGCTGCGGCAGGCTTGGGACTGGCGCCACTCGGTTCGCTGGCTGCAGGGCCGGCAGGTGCAAACAAGACTAAGAACACCGGCGGCGACAAGGTGAAAATAGCCTTTATAGGCATCGGAAACCGCGGTGAGCAGAACGTGGCAGAGTTCGAGCGCACGGGTATGATAGAGGTGACGGCACTGTGTGATGTGGACCTTAAAGGCAAACAGACACAGAAGGTGCAGAGCAAGTATCCGAAGGCGAAACTGTTCACCGACTTCCGCGAGATGTTCGAGAAGTACAGCCAGAACTTCGACGCCGTGGTGGCTTCTACTCCGGACCACAGTCATTTCCCCATCGCGATGATGGCACTTGAGTATGGCAAGCACATTTATCTTGAGAAACCGATGACACGCACGTTCATCGAGGCGGAGCTGCTCATGCAGAAAGCGCGCTCGTGCCCGAAGGTTGTGACACAGGTGGGCAACCAGGGTCACTCCGAAGCAAACTACTTCCAGTTCAAGGCATGGAAGGAGGCAGGCATCATCAAGGATGTCACGGCAATCACAGCCCATATGAACAACCCGCGCCGCTGGCACAGCTACGACTCCAAGATGTACCGTCTGCCGTCAGGAGACGCCCTGCCCGACGGCATGAACTGGGACGTGTGGCTCGGCGTGTGTCCGTGGCGCGACTTCTCAGCAAAGTTCCATCAGGGCGACTGGCGCAGCTGGTATGAGTTCGGCATGGGCGCGCTGGGCGACTGGGGAGCGCACATCCTCGACACGGCGCACGAGTTTCTCGACCTCGGACTGCCTTATGAGGTGTCGCTCACATACGAGAAGGGCCACAACGACTTCTTCTATCCATATTCCTCAACCATACTTTTCCGCTTCGGAGCAAGAGGCAACATGCCGCCGTGCGATGTGACATGGTATGACGGAATAGACAATCTGCCGAAACTGCCCGAAGGCTACGGCAAATCGGAATACAACCCCGACATTCCCGCAAGCAACCAGGGCGACACTCCGGTGGCAAACCTCAACCCTGGCAAGATAATATACAGCCGCGACCTCATATTCAAGGGCAGCAGCCACGGAAGCACTCTGTCCATCATAGACGATAAGGCTGAGGAGATGAAGAGCAAACTGCCCGAGGTGCCGAAGAGCCCGTCCAACCACTACGTGAACTTCCTCCGCGCCTGTCAGGGAACCGAGAAGACCCGCTCGCCGTTCGAGATAAACGGAGTGCTCAGCCAGGTGTTCTGCCTCGGCGTGATAGCACAGAGACTGAACGCGCAGCTCTTCTTCGACCCGCGCACAAAACAGTTCACCAACAACACCTTCGCCAACGCGCTGCTCTCGGGCATGCCGCCGCGCAAGGGATGGGAATTCCTGTACAAGGTGTAAGGCACGACGCACACACACCATTGTGCTGACGCATCCGTGTGTGCAGTACACAATATAACATAAAACAACTCCGACGGCATTACGGAGGAGAACAGATTATAAACCTACAACGAAAATGAAAAAACAGATAATGACAGCCTTCGCCGCACTGCTCTTGCTGCCGGCGACGGCACAGGAATGGAAACCGCTGTTCAACGGAAAGAGTCTCAGCGGATGGACACAGAAGAACGGAAAGGCGCAATATAAGGTGGAGGACGGCGCGATAGTGGGATATACTAAGATGAACACGCCCAACTCCTTCCTGTGCACGAAGAAACAGTACGGCGACTTCATCCTTGAGTTCCAGTTCAGAATAACCGACGGGCTCAACTCAGGAGTGCAGCTGCGCAGCGAAAGCGTCAAGTCGTATAAGGACGGACGTGTGCACGGCTATCAGTTCGAGATAGACCCGTCGCAGAGAGCATGGACGGGCGGCATCTACGACGAGGCACGCCGAGGATGGCTCTATCCGCTCACAAAGAATCCGAAAGCCAGAAAGGCATTCAAGAACGGACAGTGGAACAAGGCACGCATAGAGGCTTACGGCAACAGCATACGCACATGGGTGAACGACATTCCGTGCGCCAACCTGTGGGACGACAAGACTCTGAGCGGCATCATAGCACTGCAGGTGCACGCCATAGACAACAAGGCGGACGAGGGCAAGACCGTGGCATGGCGCGACATACGCATATGCACTGAGGACGTGGAGAAATATCTCACACCCGAAGACCGCACCCCGCAAGCCAACTGCATAGACAACACCCTGTCGCCACAGGAGGAGAAGGCTGGCTGGAAGCTGCTGTGGGACGGCAAGACAACCAACGGATGGCGCGGAGCCAAACTCGACGCATTCCCCGACAAAGGATGGAAGATAGAGGACGGAGTGCTCAAGGTGCTGGCTGCCGACGGTGGAGAGTCGTCAAACGGAGGTGACATCGTCACCACCGACACGTACGACAGCTTCATACTTACCGTCGACTTCAAGATAACAGAGGGCGCCAACAGCGGCATAAAATACTTCGTGGACCCGGAAGCCAACAAAGGCGAGGGCTCTGCCATAGGCTGCGAGTTCCAGATTCTCGACGACCTGCGCCACCCGGACGCCAAGCTCGGAGTGAAAGGCAACCGCAAGCTCGGCTCGCTCTACGACCTCATACCCGCTCCGGAGAAGAAGCCTTTCGACATCAACAGCTTCAACACAGCCATGGTGATTGTAAGAGGCAAGCACGTGGAGCACTGGCTCAACGGAGTGAAACTGCTGGAGTACGAGCGCGACAACCAGATGTGGAACGCACTCGTGGCATACAGCAAGTACAAGAACTGGAAGAACTTCGGCAACCACAAGCGCGGCAACATCCTGCTTCAGGACCACGGCAACGAGGTGTGGTTCAAGAACGTGAAGATAAAGCCTCTGAAGATGAAGAGGATAGACAGGCGTCCCCGTCGCTGAAAAACAGCCAAGGTCTGTCCTCCACACAAAACAACACCGACAGACCCTTACATATAACGGCAGGCGACAACAGCCGCACGTCATAACATATACAGACATGATCATCCCCGGTGGCAGTGAAACAAGATACTGGCACCGGGGATTTTTATATAAAAAAAAGAATTATCCGGCTAAATATATAAATGCCATAAACACATGAAAAACAGATAATATATGTCCCGAATCCTTTATTATCAGGAACAGGTAGATATATAATATAAAAAACACAAGACATTATTTATATCATTCCATACATTTATTACATATCACCATATACTTTATTTATACTTTTGCATGAGTACCGAACTCAATAATTGAAGACCCTTAATAAAGAACAAACAATCCGCAAGAATCATAATATGTCACAGAAGATTCATAAAAAAACAACATGGAGGTTGATGTGCCTTGCTCTCATACTGACAGCAGCAGCAACAATTATGTGCCTGTCATCATGCGACAGGGAACAGAAATTCAAAATAGGAGTTTCTCTTTTTCATAAATATTCATGGCGTGAGAAGCTTTGTGATGAGATGAGATACACTTCATTCAAATATAGCAATGTGGTTCTTGACATAGCATCTGCAGAGAACGATGGCGCGCGGCAAGCCCGACAAATCAAGAAAATGATAGACAACGGTATAAATCTAATAATTGTATCACCAATACCAGACCCTCGTGTAACTGCCATTTTGGACAAAGCCTACGACAGTGGCATCCCAATAATAGCCGTTGACAACAGACAGGTTATAAAGCGATACACCGCATATATAGGAGCGGACAATAATAAAATAGGGGAACAAGTCGCCGATTATGTCAGTGAAATACTAAACAACAAGGGCAACATCGTTGAAATAATGGGAAAGAAAGGCGACATCCCGACAATAGAACGCGGCAGCAGTTTCCTCAGAGTATTGAAGAAACATCCGGACATGCATATAGTTGGCAGTGAATATTGCAACTGGAGATACCAGGAGGCAATTCCGTGTCTTGAGAGATTATTCAACGAAAACAAGAAAGTGGACCTTGTATTCTTTCATTCGGACGGTATGGTGCCAGACATTAGCGTTATATCCAAACTACGCGAAAAGAACCCGCAACTGAAGTTGGTCAGCATAGATGCCCTTTCAAAGGAACCATTCGGACTGCAAAAAATAAAGGACGGTATACTCACGGCTTCGTTTGTATATCCGACACGTGGCGATATGGTGCTCGACCTCGCCATAAACATACTTAAAGGAAAGCAATACGCGAGAGAGACAATACTTCCCACCGGAGTTGTTGACAGCAGCAACCTGCAAACGATACTGCAACAATATATAGAGATAAACAGTCTGGATTCACAGATAAGCCAGATGCAGGAAGACATGAAAATAATGTACAACTCCAGAAAACAACAGAGAATGGCTGTATGGATGTTATGCATAATAATAATAACTATTTTTTCGGCTCTGATAATATCATATATACAACTGAAAAAGATAAGAAGGCTCAAAGCTTCTCTGCATATACAACTTGACAAACAGAAAGAGCAGACCCTTATGCTGAAGGAAAACAATATCGCTCTGAAAAACAAAAACCAGAGAATAGCAAGAGAGGCTGAGATAAAGATGAACTTCTTCACAAACATAAGCCATGAAATAAGAACTCCATTAACCCTTGTAATGGGACCGGTGGAGGAACTCATGAACGTAAGCACGCTTTCTGACAGACAGAAAAAGAATCTTCTTACTCTCGCAAGCCATAATCTGTCGTTACTACACGAGCTTGTCAACGAAGTATTGGATCTCCAGAAACTACAAAACAGAATGATGAAACTGAAACTTGTCCATTTTGATTTGGCTAAAGCCATAAATGATTGGGCAGAAAACTTCAGGCATATGGAGATAGAGCGGCAAGTAACACTATCCATACCTTCATCGGTGCATCCTATATGGATTGAGGCTGACAGAATAAAAATGACAAGCATATTTGTGAACCTTGTAGGAAACGCATTCAAATTCACAAAGCCAGGAGGAATCATAAGAGTTACCGTAAATGTGGACAAATCGAATCCGTCTGAACTGCAGTTCTGTGTGAGTGACAACGGCAGAGGTATAAAAAAGATAGATTTGCCACACATCTTCGACACATTTTATCAATCAAGCGACACTCGTGGAGGAACCGGGATAGGTCTCTCTGTAACAAAATCATTCGTAGAAATGCATCACGGAACGATAACCGTGCAAAGCACGGAAGGAGCAGGGACTACATTTGAGATAACAATGCCATTGAGACAGACTAAAATAGAAACCTGTATGACAGCAGAACCGGAAGAGATTGATACAGAAACGAGAAATGAAGATAAGGACACTCGACCGAAAATCTTAATAATAGATGACAACACGGAGATGAGAAATTATATAAGACTCATACTTGGCGACAAATATGTGACCGTAGAAGCTTGCAATGGACTGGAAGGTTACGAGAAAGCACAATCTACTGTACCGGATGTGATAATCTGTGATGTGATGATGCCGGTCATGGACGGACAGGAATTTTGCAGCAAATTGAAATCTACCATATCAGTAAGCCATATTCCGGTCATATTGCTCACAGCAAGAAGTCTTGACGAACATAAGACAGAAGGATATGAGAGCGGTGCGGATTCATATATAACCAAACCGTTTCAGGCAAGACTGTTGCTCTCACGTATCGAGAATCTGCTCGAAAACCGCATACTTCTAAGAAACATATTCGGAAATGAAATGGACAACAGATACATCCATAACGACAAGCCGAAAGAAATGGAGTTCTTGAGAAGATTCCGCGACTATATAAAGGAAAATATGTCGGATCAGACTCTGTCTGTAGAACTAATGGCACAACACATGTGCATAAGTAGGGCACAACTGTATTCAAAAATAAAGTCGTTTACAGGAATGTCACCGATAGAACAACTTAAAGCCGCACGACTGATAAAAGCAAAAGAATTGCTGATAACCACAGACATACAAGTGTCCAATATTGGATATGATGTGGGATTCACGTCTCCATCATATTTCACAAAATGCTTCCGTGAGAAATACGGAATGACACCCAACGAATACAGGGCGAAACAAACAAGACAAAACGTCACAACACAAAATGAACAATAAGCAATAAAATATGAATTTACCAAGAACCTTGATGTTATTTATACTGACGGCAGTAATCATGTCCCATGTCGGTGCTTCAGAATACACAGTGGCATCACCCGACGGAGAATTATATGTAACAATATCAGATGATGGAGGAATACTTACTTATAAAGTAATCTACAGCAACAATATAATGCTTTTGCCATCAAGACTCGGACTGAGTACAGATTTTGCAGACATGACGTCAGGGATAAGCATAACAGGAGTAAAAAGAAAATCCATAAACAAATCATATACAGTTACGAGAGCAAAACGGTTGAAAACGGACTATCATGCGAATTGCATCGATTTATCATGCAAGGGAAATGACGATTATACCTTCACGTTAACATTTCGCGTCTCAGACAATGACATCTCATTCAGATATTACATTCCGGAGCAGCACGACGGCACAAGAACAGCAAGAATAATGGACGAACATACATTCTTCATGCTGCCACAACATACAAGGACGTTCCTAACGCCTCAGGCTCCTCCCAACACAGGATGGGAAGCGACAAAACCTTCTTATGAAGAAGATTATCAGACAGACATGCCGATGGATGAACCATCAAGATATAATGTCGGATATACTTTCCCATGCCTTTTCAGAACAGAAGATAAAGGATGGATACTCATTAGCGAAACAGGCACAACAGGTGATTACTGCGGATGCAGGCTTAGCGACTACGATTATACCAATGGATATAAGGTGGAATTTCCACAAAAAGGAGAAAACAATGGAAGCGGAAGCGTACAACCCGCTTTCGGACTGCCAGGAAACACTCCATGGCGTACAATAACTATTGGAAACTCACTAAAACCAATAGTTGAGACAATGGCTCCATATAATAACGTAGAACAACTTTATAAAGCCAAAAAAGAATATAAGACCGGACACTATTCATGGAGCTGGCTGATTTGGCAGGACGCTTCATGCAATTATCCAGACCAGATAAAGTTTATAGACCTCGCATCTGAACTCGGAATGGAATACACACTCATAGATGCGAACTGGGATGAGGGAATAGGACGTGAAAATATAGCCAGACTCTCGGAATATGCGCAGTCTAAGGATGTCGGGCTGTTTTTATGGTACAATTCTAACGGGACTGCAAACAATCCTCCGCAAACGCCACGAAACATAATGAACAATACCGTAAGGCGGAAAAAAGAAATGGAATGGCTTGAGAGAATAGGAGTGAAAGGAATAAAAGTGGATTTCTTAGGAGGAGACAAGCAAGAAACAATGAAATTGTATGAGGATATACTGTCCGATGCAAACGATTACGGACTTATGGTGATATTCCATGGTTGTACGATACCAAGAGGATGGGAACGTATGTATCCTAATTATATGGGAAGCGAAGCTTGCCTTGCATCCGAAAACGTATATTTTCAAGAAAAGCATTCCGTCAGCGAAGCATTCGAGATGACATTACATCCTTTCTGCAGAAACGCAATAGGAAGTTTCGACTGGGGTGGGGTGATACTCAACAAATACATGAGCCATGACAATAACAGCCGTCATCAGAGATACACATCAGATACTTTTGAGATAGCCACTGCTATAACCAATCAGTCCGGAATAAACTGTATAGCCGTAACTCCAAACATAATGGGAAATATACCTCAGTTTGAAAAAGAAATTATAAGAAAACTGCCAACCTCATGGGACGAGACACTGTTTATAGACGGATTTCCAGGGAAATATGCCGTCATCGCACGCAGAAATGCAGACAAATGGTATATAGCAGGCATCAACGGAACAGAAAAGCCCATGAGATTAGACCTATACCTGCCTATGTTTTCAGGTAAACGCGCCAGTTGTATGATTGACAAAAAACTGAAAAAGGGACAAATAATACCCGACGCCGAAATGAAAAATATAACGATACCCAATGACGGAAAAATAAGAATGACTCTTCAGGGACGTGGAGGATTCATCATGATGCAATAAAACCAATTACACGGAAGAAACATATCCGATTACAGTTATTCTTCCTATGTGCATCAACAATATGCGATAAATATGATATTCAACATAAAACATATATAATGCAATGAAAAAGACCACAGCACTAATTATCTTAATGACAGTAGTAATCAACGTCGTAGCCAACGACTATAAGAAGTATAATAATGAATTATGGAGGGGAAATAATTTCTGTGCAAGTAATGGCTCATTCTGTACTTACGCAGTTCCAGAAGAATATCCTTTCATTGAAGGCACACCGGTGTTCAATGTCTCTATAAATGACAAAGCATATGTAGGGCTGTACAATGATTTCAACTATTGGAACGGAAATGTTTGCTTCGGATATTTTGATTTTAAAGAAGGGACCCATCCGACTATAACAATAACAACTGATACAGACATAAATGATTTTGAACTTTTACCTCACAACGCAGATATAAGTCATGTTGAAAAAGACAGACGTCATGTTTCCTTCAACATCAACAAGCCCAACCAGAATATCACTCTCGTAATAAATGGGAACTATAAAGGAAACGTGTTACATCTGTTCTGTAACAGAATGGAAAAACAGCCGGTGCCGTCTGACAAATATAATAAGGTAACACATTACGATAAACAATCGCAAACATACTTCTTCGGACCCGGTTACTGGAATCTGAAAAAAATACCAGGATGCAACGGAAGCATATCCATAAAGGGTAAACAGAAAATATACGTAGCACCCGGTGCTGTCATAAATGGACAACTAAGAATTACCGAATCTAACAAAGGTGTTGAATGCGCGAGAATCTTCGGACACGGAATGGTCATGAATGACAAAGAAACCGGACTTAATAGCCTGAGTGTTGAATACTCTGAAGGAGGGCATGTTGAGGGAATCCTTGTACACACTCACAGAAAACATTGCTGGCAAACCGTATTCTCTAATTGCTCGAACATAAAAGTGAATGATATGAAGATTGTATGCACACGATACGCATCAACCGACGGTATTGACATTATAGCAAGCAATAACTGCAGTTTTGACAATGTTTTCGTAAGAAGCTCTGACGACTGTGTGGCGATAAAAGGATTGGGAAACTTGCCTCCGGTGAAAAGCAAGCCTCAGTCTGGTCTTGAATTTAAGCGTATGCAACTCTGGAACGACTGCAACAACGCATTCGGGATAGGTGCAGAGACACGGGCTGCATATTTCAGCGACATAAGTCTGACAGACAGCGAGATTCTCTTTTCATATGATGACCCGGAATTTCACGAACACCTGGACGAAAGATCCGCTATGAACATCTGTTCACTTCATGGCACTTTCTTCCATAACATAAAATTCGAAAACATATACGTAAACCGTTGCGAACGTCTGATTGCAATGGGATTCAAAAGTAGTTTCTGGTTCGGTGCACTACAAGGAGACCAGAGCACAGACGGTGAGATAAGCGGAATAACTTTCCGTAACATATACAGTCCCTACAACTCTGGCTCAGGCATTGCCAATAAAATATGGATATACGGATGGTACAGTCCTGGAACTCCGACAAAATATATCCATGACATCAATTTTGACAATGTTGTGATATGTGGTAAAAAAATAAACAGCGATAAAGACCCTAATATAATAACGACAAACAAGGCTGTTGACAAACGTCTGGTATATAATATGACATTCAACTGACAAGAAAAAACATACACCAAATATTCATTTATCATGTAAACAAAGAGAATGATGCTACACGAAACGACAGGATGAAAACAATGAAATGAAGAGATAATAACCGTGTATTGAAATGCAATTCTGAAATATATTGCGGAGTCAGTATGAAACAATACAAAAATTACAGCATACAAGCTATTTCTTACATTCAAAGGATTCTTCTATTAATAAATTTGCATTTATAAAAGCACACACATATTTTATGAAAAAGACATTATTATTCTTAATTGTCGAGATTATCATATCAGTATCGTCCATAGCGCAAGACTTCAAAAGCTTCAACAACACTCTATGGAAAGGCACGGACTATCAGGCGACAGACAGTTCTCTGATAACATACTCCGTACCTGAAGAATATCCTTACACAAAACTTAAACCAACCTTCAATGTGTCTGTTGATGACGTGTCTTACATAGGACTGTACAATGACAAGAACTTCTGGAACGGAAATGTGCAATTCGGATATATAGACTTTACGGAAAACAGGAAACCGTACGTCACCATTGCTTCGGAAAAGAAGATAAACAGTTTTGAAATACTGCCGCATGACGCTGACATAAGTGACATTGAACAGACTTCAAGATACGTCAGGTTCAAGATTAACAAACCTCAACAGAACATAACAATTGTATTCAACGGAAGCTATAAAGGCGACATCCTGCATCTGTTCTGCAACAAAGTCGAGCCGAAACCGCAACTGACACGATTCTACAACAATAGGACTCACTATGACAGCCGCCTTGGAATATATTATTTCGGTCCTGGATATTGGGATTTGAACAACATCTCTACATTCGGCGGAAAACTGACTGTAAGCGGCAACAGAAAAGTATGGATTGAGGGAGGAGCCGTTGTTCTTGGACAAATAAATTTAAGCGGTTCTGTTTCCGGAGATGACTGTGCAAAAATATACGGACACGGAATAATAATGACTTCAGCAGAAACCGGAGGTAACAGCCTGAACATGTCGTGGACTGATGCTGGAAAAGTCGACGGTATCATTGTGTTCACCCACGGACACAGTGCCTGGCAAACAACTTTCACCGAATGCAAGAACATCAATGTAAGCAATATTAAAATAATAGGCACAAAATACGCCTCTACCGATGGGATGGATCTTACACGTTGCATAAACTGCACCTTCGATAACATATTCGTGCGCTCATGCGATGATGCGGTTGCCATAAAGGGACTTTACGACGAGAACATACCAATATCAGAATGTCCTCCAAACACCGGACTCACATTCAACAGAATGCAACTCTGGAACGACGGCAACAACGCATTCGGCATTGGCGCCGAAACACGTGCCTCGGAGTTCAGCAACATTAAGCTCACCAACAGCGAGATTCTGTTTTCATATGATGATCCTTATTATCATGAAAGACTGGACGAACGGTCTGCCATGAATATATGTGCGCTTCATGGCACTTACTTCCATGATATCACATTCGAAAACATATACGTAAACCGTTGTGAGCGGCTCATCGGTATGGGATTCAAAGAAAGTTTCTGGTTCGGCTCTATACAGGGTGATCAAAGTACTGACGGCGGAATAAGAAACGTAACATTCAAAAACATATCATGCCCGAATACATCACAGTCTGCAATAGCGAACAGTATACGACTTTATGGATGGGAAAAAGTAGGGACCCCGTCCAAGACCATAAGTGACATAACCTTTGACCATGTATCAATCGAGGGACAATACGTAAGTTCCATATCAGACAGACACATCGATATCAGCAGTCATGACATGGAAAAAGGACTTGTCAAGGGACTCATGTTCGCACCTATACAAACATCAATAAAAAACACATCATTCAAAGATTCTGACATTCAGAACGGAATATATAACATAAACGGAACTAAAACACAAAAGGCAGCAAAAGGCATCTATATAAAAAATGGAAGTAAATACATAAACAGATAAGCCTGCCTACAAGAATATTTGTGAAAACAAACATGTTAAGACAAAACTTATACTGTTCAAGCTGTTTGTTACACCCACTCTATTGATGTTTAAATAAATTTGCGACATAAGTAAAACACCGACAATCCAAAGACATAAGACATCATTAATCAAGACAAGAAACAAAAACCAATCCTATTAATATAAAAATTTACTCAACTAATAAATGATAATTTTATGAAAAAGAAAAAAATGATCTACATTATTACTGCAATACTTACTATGTGTGCAAGTAATTTGTATGCCTATGAAGGTGGAAACGGTTCAGCCGACTCCCCTTATCTCGTAGCTACAGCCCAAGACCTCCAGAACATCAAAGACGAGCCAACGGCATGTTACAGACTGGTAGAAAACATTGACCTTACTGACTTTGCATGGAGTACGTTTGATTTTTCAGGAACACTTGACGGGGACGGTCACGAAATATCGTATCTCACCATACCTGCAGGCGGTAACGGGGTTGGACTTTTCGGAAACTTTGACAGACCTGGTGTGATAAGAAATCTCACCTTACGTAACTTCGACATAGTGTGCGGCAACTGGGCTGGATGTCTTGTATCAACTTCAGGCAACTGGGAAGATAAAAAAAGTGGAGGTACAATAGAAAATTGCCGTGCCATAGACTGCAACATCAGCGGAGGTGAATGTATAGGCATATTCGCAGGAACCACCGGAGGGCTTACTGTAAGAAACTGCGCCGCATTCAACTGCAATGTCACAGGCACTGCCAACGTAGGAGGAATAATAGGTGACAGTGAGAAGAATGCCGGCTGGGAATATGGCGTATACGACTGCGTGTTCCTCGGTTCCATCAAGGCTTCCGGAGAAAATACCGGAGGTATATGCGGATTCATCAACACCACGACAGGTTTGAAAATAGAAAACTGCGTGACATATGGAGACATAACATCCACCGGACGAATAAGCGGAGGCATCTGTGGTGGCACCAACTGGAACACCGACAAATGCACTATAAACAACTGCTCTTCGTATATGAACATAACAAGCGACATGGTCGGAGGCATCATCGGCAAATCATTCGGACTTAAGATGAACAACTGTTATGCTACAGGCGTTCTCAAAGCAAAGAAACCTGCCAATCCCGCAGACGACGTATGGAGCGGAGGTCTCGTTGCGAGAAGCCTGAACAGTTCTGACGTAAACGACTGTTATTTCTCCGGAACGATAACAGCTGATGACGGAGCATATGCAGGAGGACTTTTCGGACAGAAAAACGCTGCGACAATGTCAAAATTATATTACAATACGGAAGGAGCGGCAACACCATTCGCTGATGGGGCTGATCCAAGTTCTTTCGACATATACGGACTCACGGCAACGCAGATGAAAGAAATTTCTAATTTCTCTTTTTCTGATATGAGTAAATGGACAGACACAGACGGTGATATGACTCCATATCTGGCAACACAGGCGGCACCGGTGAAAATTAACACATGCGATATGAGCGGAATAGACGGAACGTGCGGTACAGATGTTGAGGAAATCACAATAATTGACGAAAGCTACTACTTCACCCTTGATGTACCTATTACAATAAATAACGGAACGTTTAAGGCAGAATTCCCTAACGACGAAGTGTTGGACGGAGAACGACTGGTTGTAATTGCAAAAGGTAAAGACACGATGTGGTCACCGGCTGTAAAGGCTGTTGTAGAAAAAGCGACAACCGGAATAACAAAAATATACCAAGAAAAAGATACAAGACAAAGCAACGCTATATACAACATGCAAGGAGTAAAAATCACTCGACCAGCGAAAGGACTCTACATCACAAACGGCAAAAAATATATCGCAAGATAATAAATGAACAACTGTATTGTGTTATGAACTGAACTGTTATCACAAATAAGTCGTTATACTTCATTCGCTTTTCGTAATGCTGTCATACATATTGGTTTCTAATATGTAAACACAGTTGAGAAGAAAGAGGTATGAAGGTCAGACAGCCATATGTAAGTGTATAACGGTCTAACGGCTTATTTGTGATTATACTAAACTCTAAATAAAGGCAGTTTCCAAAAATAACATAAACCGCCTCACTAACCTCTTATAATAAAAAAATCAAACCGATACACATGGAAAGAAAAAAGACTTTTCCGGCATTTTTCAAATACATGACCTTAGTTTTAGTATGTTTCGCCACTACATATTCCATGGCTGCAACAAAAGCTCACTACAATGCATTTTCACCTTCATGCACGCTACAGTCTGATGACGGCAGGATACTGAAAGGTCATGTGACTGACGAAATGGGACAGCCCATGATAGGTGTTGTTGTGAACACTGAGAATAACATGTTAAAAACCCTTACAGACATAGACGGTAATTTTGAAATAAAGGTTTATGACAATACCGTGCTCATTCTGACATTTATAGGATATAAAACAGAAAAAATATCCGTAAGCAACAGACAGGAGATAAATGTCAGCATGCAGCCGGTAAGTGCCACGATAGACAATGTCGTTGTAATAGGATATGGCACGGCAAAGAAAGAATCGCTTACATCGGCAATATCAACATTAGACTCAAAAGACATAGCACGTTCATCGGCTGTCAACACTTCAGGTGCCATTGCAGGTAAGATTGCCGGTGTGAACTCACGTCAGTCACAGGGAAGACCGGGAGATGTCACAGACATAGTGATAAGAAACATGGGAGCTCCTTTATACGTGGTTGACGGGATGCAAGTAGACGCAGGACAATTCAACAATATTGATTTTAACGATATAGAAAGCATATCCGTACTGAAAGACGCTTCAGCGGCAATATATGGAGTAAGGGCTGGCAACGGTGTTATAGTAGTGACTACGAAATCCGGACGGAGAAAAACGAGCAGCACCATAAACGTAAACGGATACACCGGCATTCAGTCAATGTTCAGATACCCTGACGGAGCAGACGCCGCTACATGGGTAAGGGCGAAAGCCCAGTCTGCGACTATTCTTAAACAGACAAATCCGTATACTCCGGAAGATCTGCAGAAATATTATGATGGAACGGAAAAAAGTTACAGGAACTTCAACTGGAAGAAGTTCATCTTCGATACAGCTCCGCAGAATTACATTGAAATAAACTCTACAGGAGGTTCAGAGCGTATGAGTTACTATGCTGCCATGAGTCATGTGAAGCAGGAGTCCATCGTAAGAAACTATGGACATTTCGAACGCACTAACCTACAACTCAATGTCAATGCCGATATAGCAAAGAACCTTACTTTCGGCATGAAAATAAACGGACGTGTTGAGAATACCCATCATGTGGCGTTCAATTCTTATCTTTCGGGAAACGATGCATATTGGACCGCATTCTACGCATCTCTCAACAACGAGCCAATAATGAGACCTTACGCCAACGACAATCCTAAATATCCTGCCGTATGCCGCGGAATATACACAAACTTCGCTAATCTTACATATGAAAGGGCTGGCACAGATAAAGACAGTTGGAGAATTTTTCAAGGAAGCCTCAATCTGGAATGGGAACCTTTAAAAGACCTCAAACTCAAAGGCATAATCAACTACATGGTCGGAGCACGGCGACACAACATGAGAGCCAAAGGCTATTCGCTGTACGGATATGATGAAGCCACTGATACATACTATGAGGCCATACGCTCAAACTCTGGACTCATACAAAGAGACTACATGAATGAAGAACTGATAAACGGACAGTTGAGTGCCAACTACAACACTACAATAGCCGTAAAACACAAGATAAGCGCATTCATAGGAGCGGAGAATTATCTCAATTCTTATCCAAATCTCACAATACAGAGCAAACCGGAAACTGATGCTGTAAAACTTCTGGACAAGAACGATGTCACACTGATGAACGATGTGGGCGACGAAAAAAGTGCACGTGTAGGATTCATGGGACGTTTCAACTACAGCTATGCAGACAGATATATATTGGAATTCTCCGCACGATACGATGGTTCATGGAAATTTCCGCCAAACCACAGATGGGGATTCTTTCCTTCTATATCAGGAGGATGGCGCATCTCAGAGGAACCGCTTTGGCAGAAGCTTGACTTACAGAAATACATACAATATATGAAGATAAGGCTATCATGGGGCATTCTCGGAGATGACAACATAAGCGGATACAATGCCAACAGCTGGCGAGGGGGATATAACTACGGAACAACGGGAGCCGTGATGGACGGAGCATATATCACAGGAGCTTCCGTAAGATCGCTTCCCATAACAAACATATCGTGGATAAAGGCTCATATGCTTGATGTGGGAATAGACTTCGGATTGCTTGACAACAGACTCACGGGAACATTCGATTTCTTCCGTAGAGAACGGAAAGGCTTGCCGGCTGGACGTTATGACGTAAGGCTGCCTGGAGAAGTAGGATTCTCACTGCCAAGTGAAAACCTCAACTCAGACCTTGTCAAAGGTTTTGACGCTTCGGTGAAATGGACTGAAAGGAAACAAGACTTCTCTTATTCAGTAAGCGGCAACATAACATTGGCAAGACGATACAACTGGAACCAGTACAAACCTACATTCGGAAACTCAAGAGACTACTACGTTTACAACGCCCGTCACAGGCTCGCAGGAGCAGCATGGGGACTCGTCTGTATAGGACAGTTCCGCACATGGGAAGAAATAGCTGAATATCCTGTCAATATCGACGGCAAGGGCAACAGCACGCTGCGTCCGGGAGACCTCATATACAAAGACACCAATAAAGACGGAATAATAACAGATGATGACCAGCAGGCGGTAAGTGTGCTGGGGTATGAAGACAGAAACACTCCTATAATTAATTTTGGAATGAGTCTTTCATTGGAATGGAAAGGTATGGATTTCGCCGCTGATTTTGCAGGAGCAGCAAAGGTCACACACATATTTAATTGGGAACAACGGTTTCCTTTCCATTCTGGCAACTCGCCCATGAATATGCTTGCCGACCAATGGAGACTCTCCGACCCGTTCGACGCCGGCAGTGAGATAATACCGGGACATTATCCTACTAACATTGTAGGAAACGCCGGACACTCGAACTACAGATTCAGCACGTTCTGGATGAAAGACGTGAACTACATCAAGCTGCGCAACCTTGAGATAGGATACACGCTTCCAAGACAGTGGACGGCAAAATTAGGCATAAAGCGCATGAGAATATACACACTCATGCAGAATCTGTTCTCTATAGACAATCTCGGGTATTACAACATCGACCCTGAGACAGCCTCTACAGCCGGATTCGACTATCCGACTATGAGAATTATAAACTTTGGTTTCAATCTGACATTCTAAAAACAGCATTATAATGAATATGAAATATATATTAAAGGGATTTATAATTGCCGTCGTTTCAGTAATCGCCATTTCATGTGACGACTTCCTGAACAGAAGTTCTTCCACCATATTCAGCGATGAGGAGATATTCAAAGACGCATCGATGATAAAATCAGTGCTCGCAGGATTCTACGCCGGACTTGACTACGAACCGACATGGAGCAGTCCGCAAGGATTCGGACTTCTTGACGAGGCGACACAATATGAGGGAAAGACCGACACAAAATATGGCTACACACTATGGAGAGCATATCCTTACACCGCCATACGCAACATAAATATCTTCATAAAGAATCTTTCTGACACGAAAGTACTTACTGAGGAAGAGAAAAAACAGTATATTGCAGAAATGAAAGTATTGCGGGCATGGCATTACTTCTGTATGGCACGCTCATTGGGCGGAATGCCCATCGTAGGTGACACCGTATACAACATCACCGATAATGTCGGGGGCATGAGACTTCCGCGCAGTACGGAAGCCGGAATATACGACTATGTAATATCTGAATGCACAAATGCGGCAAACGTGCTCTCTGCAGAGACCGGCGCAGCCAATCATTGCACAAGAGTAAACAAATGGGTGGCTCTTGCACTTAAGGCAAGAGCAGCCATATATGCGGGAAGCATAGCAAAATACAATAATCTTGTTACACCGCAGATAAAAACATCCGGAATGGAAGTGGGAATACCTGCCGGTATGGCAGAGAAGTACTACAGAACAGCGAAGGAAGCCGCATGGGAAATAATAAACTCAAAAAAATACGGTCTATACAATAAGGAATACGACAAGGCTTACAATTTCTACAAAGCCATGATCGACAAGAACAACAATCCTGAGATAATATGGGCGAAGGACTATCTTTATCCCAACGCGGTAAACTCGTGGTCGGTAAATGCCGTACCCACTGCCGTGTCGCTCACTCTGACAAACAACGAGATAACGCCTCTGCTCAATCTGGTGGAAAGCTATGAAAGACTTGACGGAAGCGACCCGGAAATAAAAACAAAACAGATTAACGGTGATTATGTGTTCTACGACTCACCGGAAGAACCTTTCAGAAACAGAGACCCAAGACTACACGGCACCATAATTTGCCCGGGAGACATGTTCCTCAACACAAAAATAGTGTATCAGGCGGGACAAATGCAGCAACAGGGGAAAAAGTGGAAGAAAATTGTAAAATCCGTAGGGACAAATGACGCCGACGGAGACATAATAACATCGTTGAACGGTCCGGAGGAAACAGGAGGAGCATGGTGGAGCAACAAGACTGGATTCAACTTCTGCAAATTCGTGGAGACAAACGCTGAGAACCGTAATCCTTCACATGGAGGAGAGACATGGACCATAAGGTTCAGATATGCCGAGGTCCTTCTCATATATGCTGAGGCTTGTCTGGAACTCCACGAGGAAAGCGAAGGACTGCCTTATCTCAATCAAGTAAGGGACAGAGCCGGAGTGCCGTACCTACAATCATACGACATAAAAACAATCGAACATGAACGAAGGGTGGAGTTTCCACTCGAGAACCAGCGTTTCTGGGATATGAAAAGATGGCGCAGGGCACACATGGTATGGGACGGTACGTCAGACTCTTCCATACAATGGGGACTGTTCCCATATCACATAAAAGACAGACGGAGCAAACACAACGGGAAGTGGGTATTTGAAAAGATACCAAGCGTATCGATGCCTAAGGCACGTACTTTCGAGCTTGCCAACTACTACAGTTTCATAGATGACAACATGCTCAAGAACAACCCCAAACTCGTCAAGAACCCTTATCAGTAATTATAACATAAAAAAGACATTATGAAATTTACAGAATATTGCTTATCATTTGTTGTAATAACATTTCTCATTACATCACTCACGTCGTGCGAAGCCGACAACATGGACGCGCCGGACTGCCATTTGACAGGGAAGATTGTATATAAAGGACAGCCCATTGGAGTGGAATGCGAATCGGGAAGTGACAACTCTGTCACAACCACCATGATTGAACTGTGGCAGGACGGATTCGGAGCATCGTCAGCACAACGTGTTAATGTAGCACAGAACGGTTCGTTCTCTACTTATGTGTATGCCGGTAAATGCCGGCTTATTACCAAAAAGGGAGTAGGTCCGTGGCTTGACGGCGATACTGTCAGCGTTAACGTAAAAGGCAATACGAATATTGAGTATGAGGTAACTCCTTACTTCAGTGTCTCGAACGAACATTATTCATTGTCTGCCGACAGTATCCTGACTGTAAGGTTCAGTGTGGAAAAAATAGTACCTGATGCGATAATAAAGAATGCCGGTGTTGTTATAAACAATACAAGATTCGTTGACCTCACATACAACAGGACAAGCATAAAAAACACTCCGCAACCGGGTGAGCTGACATACACCATAGACCTGCGTTCATTAAAAGAGAATATACATCTTTACGCACGCGTGTTCGTTATTGCAGAGGGTGCCGACGCTGCCGCATATTCAGTAGAACCTTATATGATATGGTAAAATTACATTAAGGCATTCATACATGGTGGAGAACTTACGTTTTCCACCATGCTGTATGTATGACAACTCTTTTGCAGGCATAACACATATACAAATACATGTGAAAAAGAATACATATAAATACAAATAACCGGTCTGTGCGTATTATTGCATATACGAAAAAAAACGGTAAAGCATTATATGACAATATTTTTATATACCTTTGTGGAGATGAGCGGCACTCGGGCAAACAAGAGCAAGCTCTCTTGCCGCTCGTTTGCATTATCTATAGATAAGATAAGCTGCACTCGGGCAAACAAGAGCAAGCTCTTTTGCCGCTCGTTTGCATTATCTTTGTGAATAACATAACAATCTGGACTTTTATATATTATACACTTTATATACTATGAGAATAAAAACGACATTTATAATGTTTGCCTTATCATGCGCGGCGACAAACGCACAGGTAAGACTGAGCCCGCTCTTCACCGACAACATGGTGATGCAGCAGAGGACCGACGCTCCCATATGGGGCACATGCGAGGCTGGCAGGACGGTAAGCGTCACTACATCGTGGAACAGGCGCAAATACGAGACTGTGGCTGGCAACGACGGGAAATGGAAGGTGAAGGTAGCCACGCCCAAGGCAGGCGGACCTTACGAGATAACAGTAAGCGACGGCACTCCGGTGACGCTGCGCAACGTCATGATAGGGGAGGTATGGCTGTGTTCGGGACAGTCAAACATGGATATGCCCGTCAACGGATGGGGACAGGTGAACAACTATGAGGCTGAGGTGAAAGCCGCCGGTCACCCTGACATCCGTCTGCTGCGCGTGGACAACGTCATGGCTATGCAGCCGCAGCAGAGCTTCACGGCGATGAACGGCGGATGGCAGGTGTGCTCGCCGGAGGTAATAGCTCCTTTCTCTGCCGTAGCCTATTTCTTCGGCAGGGACATAGAGAAATATCGCGACGTGCCGGTGGGACTGATACAGTCGAGCTGGGGAGGCACTCCCGCCGAGGCATGGACCAGCGGCGAGTCGCTCACTGAGATGCCCGAGTTCCGCGGAGAGGTGGAGCGCATAGGCTCCATGCCGGACAACAAGGAGGAGCGCGCGGCAATATACAAGGATGAGCTTGCCGGATGGTTCAACAAGCTTAACGGCAACGACCCGGAGTTCAAGGACGGACGGTTCGCTTATTTCGCCGCATCCTACGACGACTCGGGATGGGACGACACTCCGGTGCCGGGATACATAACCGACAGCAAGTATGGGGCGTTCGACGGAATGATAATCTACCGCAGGGTGGTAGACATTCCCAAGACCATCGCCGGAAAGGTGCTCACCCTCTGTCTGGGCAAGGTGGACGACGACGACATGACGTTCTTCAACGACGTTATGATAGGCAGCACCACCGGTCCGGGCGAGACGAGGGAGTACAAAATACCGGCAGGAGCGGTGAAAGCCGGCAAGGCGGTGATAACGGTGAGGAGCATCGACACCGGCGGACTGGCTGGAATAACGGGCTACGACGACCGTGAATGCCGGCTCACGGCTGAGGACGGCACAACGATAAGTCTCAACGGAACGTGGAAGACACGGATGGCGGCTCCTCTGAGCTCGCTCTCCTCCAAGCCGCGCGACCCCGTGAGCGACCCTAAGAACGCATGCGTGCTCTACAACGCGATGATAAATCCGCTCGTGGGATATGCCATCAAGGGTGCCATATGGTATCAGGGAGAGGACAACTCCAACCGTGCGTGGCAGTACCGCGACCTCATGCCGCTCATGATAGAGGACTGGAGGCAGAAGTGGGGCTACGACTTCCCGTTCTTCATGGTGCAACTCGCCAACTTCATGCAGCGTCACGACCAGCCCACCGAGTCGCGTTGGGCAGAGCTGCGCGAGGCTCAGCAGATGACTGCCGACAGACTCTCAGGGTGCGGAATGGCGTGCATAATAGACATAGGAGAGGCTGGCGACATCCATCCGCGCAACAAGCAGGACGTGGGGCACAGGCTCGCGCTGCTGGCACGGCAGAAAGTGTATGGTGAGAAAGTGGAGGCTTCGGGACCGGCATACCGCGACTGCCGCATAGAGAAGAACACCATCAGAATATTCTTCGACCACACTGCAAAAGGTCTCGCCATAAGCGACGGACAACAGCTCAAGGGATTCGCCATAGCCGGACCCGACCACCGGTTCCACTGGGCGGACGCTGTGATAGACGGCAACACGGTGGTTGTGTCCTCACCGGAAGTGAGACACCCCGTGGCTGTGCGCTATGCATGGGCGGACAACCCTGAGTGTAACCTCACAAACAGCACCGGTCTGCCGGCTGTGCCTTTCCGCACCGACGACTGGAAGGGACTCACCTACGGCAACACTTCATACTGACCTTACGCACAACGGTGGACTTTCACCGTGCGGCAATATAAAAATGAAAAAAAGGAATGCGGCGGGACGCTTTACCCGTCGCATTCCTTTTTTTCATGTATTCGCATTTATCAGCAATCATAATTACCCTGTCGCGTATGATATCATGGCATATCCCATCAATAATTATAACGGTGCAAGCCCTGTAGAGACGCAAAATCTTGCGTCTCACGAGCAACGATTGCGATATTGATGTGATTATTATTGATTTCGAATATTTGCGCTTTTTGCTCGTGAGACGCAATGTATGCGATATCGGCAGTGACGGTTTATTACTTCTATATTTGCACCGTTTGCTTATGAGACGCAAAATCTTGCGTCTCTACTTTAGTGGTAGCGAATAATAAACAGCGTGTACCCATCAATAACTATGATGGCGCAAGCCCTGTAGAGACGCAATATTTTGCGTCTCTACTTTAGTGGCAGCGAATAATACGCATGGCGTATCAAGTGATGCGACGGAAGCTGTCGGCAACCTTTCACTTATGAAACGCACATCACGTGCAGGCATGACGCAAAGTAAAAAATCTTTACATTCCATTTCCGTAAAACAGCAGTGAGACGACCCGTTCCCGTCTCTTAAACGCCACCGGCATACGTTCAGTATATGCGAGGGAACCGCATAAACGTTCGTGTCTCTCTTCTTTATATCGGAAATATTATTCTTTTTAAGAGCGACTGATACTCTCTATGCAGACACGCACACCATATCCGCCCACCGCGAGAGCCTTTCCTGTGACCTCATTGAGGCTTTACGGCACACCCAAAGAGCCTTTTTCACGCCACGGAAGAGGCTTTTCCGCAGCGCGACAACACTCTTATTATGATACATCATGACGCAACACACTGATATACAACGCATTTTGCTAACCTTCAAAATACGGGCTTATTTCAGCCGTTAAGGCATGACGCTCAGCCAGAGACGATTCTCAGCGACTTTACGTTGTGCTGTTTTTCTTCTTTCTTACATCATATCGCGCATACCCATCCATTCCTTTCCGCCTCCCCGCAATCATCCTTTTCACATTCATGTAAGGTATCATGTCCACTCTACTGAATGTCGTATGTCCTACAGTTTGCATGAGACACGAATACCGTATGTCGTAAAGTGACGCGCCACAAAAGCCGTTCGCCTGTTTTTCCTGCAAAATGTCAGGTTATAGTTGTAAAAATATCCCACTATGACGGCATTCCCATTCAAACCGGATTTTACCGTATTTTATCCATCAAAAAAATTTCTTATATTGAAAATATTAATATATTTGCACCGGACAAACATAATAAAGACACACAAAGAAAAATACTGCGATAAAATTACTGACTGCATAACGCAAAAACACACAAGCTGTATCGATATGTTTAAAACAAGCATCAGTAGACATGCGTCCATACTGCTGTTTCCGTTTTTCACAGGTATTCCCGTGGCAGAAGCTACGGCACAGACAGTCTCCCTGCCAGAGCCGTGCCGCCACACCGGCAACACGGAAGCATGCGTGATGACGGAGGATGACGCCATGACCGATAGCTCGCATACTGCTGACGCGCCATCCGCAGACATGAAAATATACCGTACGGAGGCGTGTCGGCTGGAGTCACCTCAGACGCAGGACCAGGCAACAATCATGATGATGCCTAAACACATACACATAATATCTTATACGAACAGCAACACATTTTATGCTTACATAGGATACGGACGCATCATGAGCAAGCTACACATGGCAGAAGGCGTGAAGGGCAATCCAAGAAACGGCTTGTTCTGGCAGTTCGGCTATGACTGGACGTCTAAATTAGGCATCGGGGCAGGAATGATGTACAACGGGTTCAGGTCCACGTACGAGCACAACGGTTACAGAGACAAGTCGGAAATATTTTATCTGGCTCCGCAGATAGTCTTAAAAACATACGTCAGGCGATGGATTATCGACGGGAAAATGGGTTTAGGATTGTTCACATACAACTATCCTACACATGAGACAGAGTCATCAGACGACGGTTTCGGATACAACCTGCATTTCGGAGCCGAATATGTATTGTCGAGAATCATAGGCATCAGCGCGTCTATAGGATTGACAAAGGGTAATATTAGAATACATGATGAAATGGGTTATTTCAACATGGTAACTGCCATATCCGCTCTTAACATATGTGTGGGAGTGAGGGCGCATATCTGAGAATATCCATATGAAGGTACGCTGTTTTATACTTCTACAAATATTATAAACAAAAAAAAACATTATTATGAATCATTCTTTTAAATCATTCTCCTGGAAACATCTTCTGATTTTCCTTCTGGTGTCGGGTTGCGTTACCATTGTGCGCGGACAAAGCAGGTTTCATATAGACCTTGATTATCACTATAATCTCGGTCTGTCTGAGTCATTCAAGGGCATAACGCTTAAACGGAACGAATATCATATGGGCGGACACTCCCTCCGTCTGAGCACGCGCTACGACGTGTCGCGCCTCTGGTCGGCGGGAATAGGAATAGGACTTGACAGATATACCGAGCCCGACTACAACACGATGCCCGTGTTCGCGACGGTGAGATACAAGGCACTCGAGAAAGTTCCCGACGCATATGTCTTTGCCGATATGGGATATGCCATAAAGGCAGGTGAGTTTACAAAAGGACTCACAGGCAGCCTGGGAATAGGATATACACATATGTTTGCGAAGCATTTCGGCTTGAATTTCCAGATAGCATACAATCTGAAGCGTTTCAACGACATCCCCACATATATATATAATGTGGATAAGGGGGAGACAACATACAGCAAGGAGAACACCACCAGACACTCGCTGTCTTTCGGAATAGGTGTAACGTTCTGACCGTTTACCACTAATAGAATATCCACAACCCATCAATAACAACAACGGGAAACACCATTTTATCATTCGCCGGTAACAAAGTAGAGACGCAAAATATTGCGTCTCACAAGCGAGGATTGGCCTGTTTATAATGCATATAATTACTTATGAAAATTGCATTATTTGCTCGTGAGACGCAAGATTTTGCGTCTCTACAGGGCTCGCGCCATCATTCATATTGATAGGAAACTCCGTTTTATTATTCGCAGGTAATAAAGTAGAGACGCAAGATTTTGCGTCTCACAAGCAAGTATTACGCTGTTTATAATACATATAATTACTTATGAAATTTGAATAACTTGCTCGTGAGACGCAAGTAGTGCGCCATTAATAGTGCATATAATTCCTCACGAAAATTGCATTTATCCCTTGTGAGACGCAAAATCTTGCGTCTCTACTTTATTACCGGCGTATTATAACATTATGACAACATCCGTGCTGATGTAACACACAATGTATCCTCACTTTTAAATTTATCTCCCAAACAGAACACTTTCTTCTTACCGTCAATCTGGAACACACACAAGCCATATGGCTGGATATAAACATTATCCATAATTATATAACATCCGGACGCCGCATGCCGCTTACCTTTGTAACCGGAACAAAAGGATAATAATGTTATGAACAAGTTTTTGGTATGTTTAATGATATTTCTGATAGGATGCACAGACCTTTGGGCTTCTGACAGGAAGATAAAAGGATATGTGCTTGACAAGGAAGGGACGCCGCTGACAGGCGCATATGTATATGACGAGAACAAGAAAAACACAGCCATAACAGACGAGAACGGATATTTCGAGATATCCGTTCCGGAGGAGGCAAGGATGCTGAAGGCAGGATATGTGGGGTTCGCTCCGCTCGACCATACGATGGAACGGCCCGACGACGTGCAGATTCTGGTGATGAGCCCGAATACGGAACTGAAGGAGGTTGTGGTGACGGCAGGGGGCATAGGGATGCTGAAGAACAGGGGCAACCTACTCAACACCGAAAGCATTACGGCGCAGGGACTCACGCGCGCAGCATGCTGCAACCTCTCGGAGAGTTTTGAGACAAACCCCTCGGTGGACGTGGCTTACAGCGACGCCGTGACGGGAGCGAAACAGATACAGCTGCTCGGACTTGCAGGAACATACGTGCAGATGCTCACCGAGAATTTTCCAAACCTGCGCGGAGCGGCTTCCACCTACGGACTCGACTACATCCCGGGACCGTGGATGCAGAGCATACAGGTGTCGAAGGGCGCGGCGTCGGTGAAGAACGGCTTCGAGTCGGTCACCGGACAGATTGACGTGGAATACAAGAAACCCAAAATAGCCGACCCGCTGTTTATTAATCTTTTCGCCGGAAGCGCAGGACGCTACGAGGGAAACGCCGTGGGGGCTCTGGAACTCAACGACCGCCTCTCCACAGCTCTCTTCCTCAACTACTACAATGAGGAACAGTCGCACGACAAGAACAAGGATACTTTCCTCGACATGCCGCAGATGCAGTCGTTCAGCATGATGAACCGCTGGCACTACCAGACACCGCGCTTCGTGTCGCAATGGGGCGTAAAGGTGCTCACCGACCGCCGCACGAGCGGACAGACATCGCACACCCTTCGCTCCGACGCCGCCTTTTCTCCATACACCATCCACAACGACGCCAACCGCGTGGAGCTGTTCTCCAAGAACGGTTTTATCCTTAACCAGGACCGCAACGAGAGTATCGCGCTGATAGTATCCGGCTCTTATCACGACCAGCAGTCTGACTACGCGGAAAAGACGTATGATGTGTATGAGTCGAACGTCTACGCCTCGCTGCTCTATGAGACCGCCTTCGGAAAGAGACACAAGCTCGCCGCAGGACTGAACTACAACTGGGACAACTTCGAACAGCGCGGCAACGTCATCAACCTCTACCGTCCTGACCTGCGCGACATAAGCGAGAACGTGTCGGGAGCGTACGCCGAATACACATGGACGCCTGCCGACAACCTCACTATCATGGCAGGACTGCGTGCCGACTACAGCTCCATCTACCGCTGGTTCGTCACCCCGCGCATGCATGTGAAGTACACACCGTTCTCATGGCTCGACCTACGCGCCTCGGCTGGAAAGGGCTACCGCAGCACATTCATATTTCCGGAGAACAACTATCTGCTGGCAAGCAGCCGCACGTGGCATGTTTCAGACAATCTCAATCAGGAAGAGGCATGGAACTATGGAGTGAGCGCGTCGTTCCACATACCGGTGAGGAATGAGGAGATTACAGTGAACGCGGAATGGTATTACACCGACTTCATCAATCAGGTGGTGACAGATATGGACAAGGACGCGCACGCCATATACTTCTATAATCTCAAAGGCAAGTCCACCTCAAGCGTGTTCCAGATAGACGCCACCTTTCCGCTGTTCCGCGGATTCACCCTTATGGGAGCCTACAGATGGATGGACGTGAAGTGCACCTACGACGGAAAGACAATGCGCAAGCCGCTCACAAGCCGTTACAAGGCTTTGCTGACAGCCTCGTATGAGACTCCGCTGAAGAAATGGCAGTTTGATGTCACAGCGCAGTTCAACGGAGGCGGACGCATGCCAACGCCCGATCCGGAACGTCCTCTGTGGCACAGGACGTTCCCATCATACACCCAACTGAGCGCACAGATAACACGCCGCTTCCGCCGGTGGAGCATCTACGCGGGCGGCGAGAACCTCACTAACTTCAGGCAGAAGAACCCTGTGGTGTCGGCGGCAGACCCGTACAGCCGTGACTTCGACGCCACAATGGTATGGGGACCCACCATGGGATACAAACTTTATGCGGGTATCCGCTTCAATATACCCAAGATGTAATATTACTTTAAAAAACAGAAGACAATGAAAACAAGAACAATCATCATGACAGCCATGCTTTTCCTTGGACTGTCATACACAGTAAACGCAAAGGACTTGAAAGGAGACAAGAAGTCGGAAGTGACTTTCCTTGTGTCCATGACTTGTGAGAACTGCCAGAAACGCATCGAGAACAAGATGTCGTTCGAGAAGGGTGTGACCGATCTCGACGTGAATCTTCCGCAGAAAACGGTCACCATCAAATACCGCAATGACAAGACATCACCCGACAAACTGAAAGATGCTATCCGCCAGCTGGGATATACCGTCACACCGTTGGACAAAACGAAGACAGGAAAAAAAGACCCTTCCCAAAAGAAGGATAAAGAATAAAACTTTCCGAAAAACACTGCCTATACAGGCACATACAATAAAGGCAACAGGAAAACGTAACATGCCCATTCCATGCACAAAATGTTTTCCCGTTGCCTTTCTCATTATATTATTATACCATTATTGCCTTATCGCCCCGCATTATCCACACTTTTTCATGCAGTCCTAATCTATCTTATATAAAAGAGGAATAAAACCGGCTTTCACATACACTAAAAAGTATAATTAAGAATAACATCCGTTTAAGGCTTAAAAACTGTGGAAAACCATGTGGAAAAGCGTTGATAACGCTGTTGGCAAATAAATCATAACCCGGGGGATATCCACAGGCGCGGAGCCATATGTTTTTTATTGTGGATATACACGGGGTTATTAAATTTTTTTCCATAAGTTTTCCATAATTCTTAAAGCATAAATTTTATAAACTTATTAACTTTGCACAGTGCAACAAAGTTTGTGGATAAACTGCATATATTACTGTTATTCAGACCTTACTTATTAAAGACCGTCGTTCATAACACAGTCTCCTGATGTTGACATCAGAATATGCAAGAAAAAAGCCGTAAAGTTTTGAACATATAAACAACACATCATCATAATCATATTATTTTATTTTTAAAAAGAAATAAATATAATAATGATATATGATTGTGGAGAAAGTGAGAGGATTTGAGGGTGAGAAGGGGAGATGATGGGAAGGTGAGAAGGGTGAGAGGATGAGAAGGTGGGAAGGAGAGAGAAGGCATGCCGACTGTGCTGACGAAGCCTGACGGGATGGGAAACAGAACGGAAAAGCCCGGAAGAACTGGAATACATAAGGATAAGAACAACGTAAGGCGTGCGTTTCATGTATCACGTCATATAAAAAAACATATATATGGAGAGAGAAATGGTGAAAAAGGAATGGATTGAGAAAGGTTATGCCGACGAGCCGGTGGAGGAAGGCACCGACCTCAGAAAAGAGATAAGAAGGATGTGCGCGGAGAAGAACGCCGTGCTGCTCGCACACTATTACACTCCCGGAGAGGTGCAGGAGTGCGCCGACTTCATAGGCGACTCGCTCGCGCTGGCACGTAAGGCTGCCGCGACAGACGCTGACATCATTGTGATGTGCGGCGTGCATTTCATGGCGGAGACATGCAAGCTGCTCAGTCCGGAGAAGAAAGTGCTCGCGCCCGACCTCAATGCCGGATGCTCGCTTGCCGACTCCTGCCGCGCGGAAGACCTGAAGAGGTTCAAGGAGGAGCACCCCGGCTACAAGGTGGTGAGCTATGTCAACACCACAGCCGCGGTGAAGGCACTCACCGATGTGGTAGTTACGAGCGGCAACGCGAAGAAGGTTATAGACTCTTTCCCTAAGGATGAGAAGATAATATTCGGTCCGGACCATAACCTCGGGTCGTACATCAACTCGGTGACCGGACGCGACATGCTGCTGTGGAACGGAGGATGCCACGTTCACGAGAAGTTCTCGGTGGAGGCTATAACGCAACTGAAGAAGGAGCATCCCGGTGCCGTCGTGATGGCACATCTGGAGTGCAAGGGTCCTGTGCTCGCCGTTGCCGACGTGAAAGGATCGACGGCTGTGATGCTGAAGTACGCCATGGAGCACGACGGGAAGGAGTATATCGTTGCTACGGAGAGCGGAATACTTCACGAGCTTCAGCGTCAGTGTCCCGACAAGACGTTCTATCCCGTTCCGCCGGAGGTAGGCGAGGGCACCGTGGGATGTATGTGCAACGAGTGCGAATATATGAAGATGAACACCCTGCGCAAGATATACAACACGCTCAGATATGAGTGGCCCGAGGTGAGTGTGGACGAATCCGTCGCCCGCGATGCCGTAAAGCCGATAGAGCGCATGCTGGAGCTGAGCTGAGAGGATGCCTTCCTGACGTCCTGTCGGCGCACCCTGTAGAGACGCAAAATATTGCGTCTTCCGGACAACAGACACGCATAAAAGTTATGTTATGGCGCATCTCCGGCTCCATATTACCTTTTATTGTGATGGTGTGAGCCTTGTAGAGACGCAAGATTTTGCGTCTCCCGAGGGGTAAAAGCATGCTTATATGTGATATATAGTTTAGCGTCGGTTTGCGACACGGTTGCTTGTGAGACGCAAGGAATATCATTATAATGGGCATATTGTTTACCATCCGTTTGCGACATACTCGTTTGTGAGACGCAAAATTTTGCGTCTCTACTTGGTTTAATCACTGTTTTATTGATGGCGCGAACCCTCGTGACATACAAAATCTTGCGTCTCCCGAGGAATAAAAGCATACTTATATGCGGTATATCGTTTCGCATTGGTTTGCGTCATACCTGCTTGTGAGACGCAAAATTTTGCGTCTCTACTTGGGTTGATTGCGGTTGGAGAGGTTGGAATGTGGGATGTGGAGAGCCGAATTACGCATAAAAAATGCTGACATATGGCATTTGTAGTGCCTTATATCAGCATGATTGTCCGTGAGACGAACTTTTTCGCGTCTCTACACGTGTATGCGTGCATTCTCCACAATGCTTATGCGGATGTGATGAAAAATATTACGCATGCGTCAATGATGTGTGGAATCATAAATCAATAATACTGCCGCCATCATCTTCCCCGTCTTCATCACCATCTACCACTGGCTGTTCACCTGCATGTATTCCTGTGCCGTCCGACCCCGCCAGTATTTCAGTGCCTTCCATTACGATTGTTTTTGACTCCGGTTTAAGATACTCTTTTTTATTCATGATGTTTTAATGTTTTGTTTAAAAATATATTATTGTAAATGTTATGTGCTTTTTTTGATGGTGCAGGTTAGTTTCCACTGTAAAGTTATAAAGAATAAACCGGACGTGGGAAGAATGTCGTAACTATTTGATTTTCATAGGAAATATGTAAAAAAAAAACGATATACAAACCAAAAAGAGCTTTGGCGGATAGCCAAAAAGTGCGGATCGCGAGTGATGAAGGAACGTAGGGATATGGCATGCAGTAGCGCATCAGTAAGGTCAATAATATTTTATATTGATGGCGCGAGCCTTGTAGAGACGCAAAATTTTGCGTCTCTACTTGGGTTAATCACTGTTTTATTGATGGCGCGAACCCTCGTGAAATACAAAATCTTGCGTCTCACGAAGGCTGGATGCGTAATTTCAGCACGGGCACGTTATATGCTTCATCCGTATTTGGTGCTGCTCCCGTCATCCTTTTCCATTCTTTTCCACCGTATGACCTGCTGCTTCTTAAATAAAAAAGGGAAACAACATCACGCCGGCAGCGCGTAACAGGGATGAGGCATGACGGCAGTTCCGGTCTTAATGTGAAATATCGGTGGTGTGGAACGGCTGTTGTCATGCCATTATCTGTAAGGAACGCATGGTAAAAAATCTTTACATTTCATTTCCGCAAACCAGACATTACCCGTGCCCGCAGTCATTCTCTTCCGCGTGTTTTTCCTTGACTGATATCAGACATCGTTCGCATATCATACGTGAAAAATGTCCTTATCGTCCGCTTTCCATCCCTTTCAGTGCGTTTTCCGATAGCCCCGCACAGCTTCCGCATGCTGTTCCGTGCCGTGAAAAAGCCCGTGTCGTGTCCTCATACAGCCTCTTTCGCACACCCATACGTGCTTTTCCGTCACACAGGAAAGCCTTTTCCGCAGTACATCAAGCTGTTTTTTAAACTGTGGAAAACGCAATACGCTGATGTACAACGTGTTATGTTTTTGTTCAAAATAAACGCGTATTTGCGGGCGGAAGCACTTCCGTCTGCCTCCACGCGATTCTCAGCGACTTGACGTTATACTCATTTCCCTTATCATTCCACCATATTGCGTGTAGAATATTTAATCATAATTGAGTAAGGCTTCATCCTTATTCCGTGCTGCTGTCATACATTTTATATACATATATTGTAGAATATGCAGCGGCTATACCGTTGCAGAAGCTGAAGAAAAGATGACGGCAGTGGTGCGTAAGAGTGGTGTGTAGCAGGTAATAAAGTGAAACACAATATTTGCCGGTATAATGATTTGGGTTAAAATAATGATGGCGTGAGCCGGTATATACGCAAAAATTTTGCGTCTCCCGTCCCTCCCACAGCAACAAACACACGCGACTCTGCTGCTGTAAACAGTTGCATTTATTCCTTGTGAGACGCAAGATTTTGCGTCTCTACTTAGGTCTGCTTGCGGATAGGAGAGGTCATTCGGGATTGTGATTACTGTATTTCCATCCGTTTGTTATGTTTTTCCTATAATTTTTCCATTATCTTATTTACTATAAAAAATGTATATATTTTATAATGATAATAATTGTTTTGAATTCATAAAATCACTATATTTGCATACATGGCTTCATTGTGTGAGGTCTCTGTTATAATATTCTTTCATTTTAAAACAATCTTATGGAAAATGTAAAACAAATGTCGGTTTTTGCCACAATGCTTCTTATCATGCTGTTTGCCGCACCCGCAGGTGCAGGCGCGCAGCTGTCGTGGCAGGACAATTTCGACTACCCTCCGGGACCGCTCTACGGTCAGGGACAATGGGTGAAGTATGCGTCAAACCCCAACTCGCCTATACAGGTAGTGGACAAGACGCTCTATTTTGAGGGCTATCCGGGAGGAGTGAAGGGCAGGAGCGTGGAACTCGGACCGGACGCTACGGCGGAGGACCTCATAGCGCGCTTCGACCCGAACGACGAGGGAGTGAAGACGGGCACGCTTTATTACTCGGCTCTCGTCAATGTGGAGGAGGTGCCGAGCGGTCCGATATACGTCATGTCGCTCGTGGTTCGCACGAAAAGCTCTGTGGTAGCCGACGGGAAGTCGGGCACCGAGCTCGGAAGGCTCTACGTGGACAAGGCAGATGAGGAGGGCAAATACCGTCTGGGAGTGGAGCGAGGGTCGTCCGACCCGTCATTCGCACCGCAGACATTCAGCACGGGCGAGACCTACCTCGTTGTGGTGAAGTATGAGATAGGGGCTGCCGGAGCGCGTCTCGACGGTGTGTCGCTGTTTGTCAATCCGGCAAGCTACACCGAGGAGCCTGCCGAAGCCGACGCTGCCATCGACCCCAACAAGTCGGGCTCGGGCGTGGGCAACTACGGACTGCAGGGCATAGAGCTGCGTCAGGGGACGTCGTCGAGAGGCACCGCGCCTACAATGCTGGTGGGGTCGCTGCGCGTAGCCGACTCTTATGCCGGTCTGTTCGCCTCCGGCGGAGGACAGGACGACAACGCTCCGGTGATAACGCTGAGCGAGACCGGTCTCGACTTCAACTATGTATACAGCGGAGACCCGCAGACTGCCGTGGTCAACGTGAAGGGAGAGAGACTGCAGGGCGACATATCCATCACCGTCACCGGCGACGAACTGAAGCCTTCTGTCACCACCGTGAAAGCCGAAGAGGCACAGAGCGGGGAAGGAAAGGACGTTACCTTCACGCTCACTCCTGTGACTGAAGAGGGCAAGGCTACCGTGACGTTCAGCACACCGGGCAGGGACGACGTGGCGTTGGAAGCCACATGGACAACCTTGCCGGTGAAGGACATAGCCTCGCTGGGCGATTTTGCCGCCGAGAATCCCGACGATTACCTCACCTACCGCTATACGGGCGAGGCTGTGGTGACATTTGTCAACAATGTGAACGGCACACCGGAGTATTACATTCAGGACGCTACGGCTGGCATGCTCGTGAAAGACGACTACCAGTATCTTGGGTCATCATACAAGGCGGGCGACAAGCTCACCGGTTTTATAGGCAACATCACGTCGTTCTTCGGAGTCATGTCGTTCGTTCCGGCATCCTCCACGCTCGGCAGGGTGGTGTCGGAGGGCAACACGGCAGAGCCTGTTGCTGTGACGCTCGCAGCTGTGAAAGCCAGTCCAAAGACATATGTCAACAGACTCGTGAAGATAGAAAACGCCACCATCACAGGTGTGGAGGAAGGCGCGACGTTTAAGGAAGGAATGCAGCAGCCTACCGTGACAGACGCCACAGGCGAGGGTAAGATGCGCATATTCGGCGGCACATCGCTCATAGGAAAAGCCGTTCCGTCGGGCACTGTAAGCATAACGGGCATCTCTACATCCGCAGGTGCGGTGGTGATTGCTCCGCGCGGGGCTGACGACATCACGGAGACCGTAGCCGCCGAGCCGTCGCTCACAGTGTCGCCTGACAAGTTTGACATGGCAGCAGGATTCGTAGGAAAGTCAGCTGTGGTGGGAACAGTGCACATAAGCGCCGTGAACATGCCGGCACCGACACTGCTCGAGATCACCGGCACCGACCGCAAGCTGTTCAGCCTTTCTGAAAACACCATACCGGCAGGCACGAGCGAGAAAGACATCGTCGTGACCTACAGTCCTACAGCCATAGGAAAGCATAGCGCACGCCTGCTCATCGACTGTCCGGAGATGCCTGACGTATACCGTGCCATAACCATTGCCGCATACGCCACCGACGAGCAGAACCCGCCGAGAATAACCGTGGAGCCTGACGCCGTGCCTGCGTTTGAGGCTAAGGTGGGCGAGACACAGGAGCAGACCATCACCGTCACCACGGCATATCTGCCCGACTATGCCTACATGAAGATGAAAGAAGCTGGCTCGTTCATAATAGGCACTACGATGCTTATGAAGAACGGCAAGGCTGAAGTGAAGGTGACGTTCGCACCGAAAGAGGCGGGCGACTTTGAGAATGAGATAGAGATATACAGTCTCGCGGCAGACACCGTACGTGTGAAACTGAAGGGAAAGGCTGTGGAAAACACCGGAACGGAGCCTGACAAGGAGGGCGACGACCTGCCGCTCGACGCTTCCAATCCGCTTACTCTGCTCTATGAGCAGTTTGACGGCGTAACGAAGAACAAGCCGTTGTCAGTCAGCGGATGGAAGAATATTGCCATGAAGGGCAAGCGTGCATGGTGGGGCTATGAGTTCCCGTCAACAGACGAGTCGGCTGGCGAGCTTGCCGCAAAGGTGACACCATACGACAGCATGACGCCAGAAGGCGGTGAGGAAGACTGCGAGATGCTGCTCGTCACTCCGCCGCTCGATTATTTCAATTCCGCATCAAAGATGTTCACGTTCCGCGTGCGCGGCGACTACCTCAAAGACAACCAGCCTGACAAGCTTGAGCTGTGGTACATCGACGTTGCCGACGGCGACATGTTCGTGTCTCCGGTGGACGGCATGGTCATGCCTGACATGGCTGACCAAAGCGGCGAGTGGCAGGAGTTCCATGTGGACCTGAGCAACCAGAACATTGCCGACGTGTTCTTCATGGGATTCAGTTTCAAGAGCACGCGCGGGCGCAACAACTCTGCCACATATTATATAGACGACGTGAGCTACGGCCGCACCGACCTCGGCACCATCAGACCTTCGGCAATGAGTCTCGCCTTCACAGCCGTTCAGGGCAAGGACGCTGTGTCGGAGGAGGTGAAGGTGACAACTGCCAACCTCGTGGAGCCTGTCACTCTGACATTGGGCGGACCCAACAAGAGCAAGTTCAAGCTCTCCACCGCGACACTGCCGGCAACGGGCGGCTCGTTCACCGTGTCGTTCAACTCGGATGAAATAGGCGTGCATGAGGCGTATGTGAAGCTTTCTTCGCGCGGAGCAGCCGACATATACGTTCCTGTGAGTGTCAACAACACCACCACAGACGGCATTGGAAGCATCAGTGCGGAGACCGGCGACATAGAGATATTCGACATCAACGGACGGCTTGTCCGCAGCAGGAAGGACGTGACGCCAGCCGAGGCTACAGATGGTCTGCCAGCAGGTGTATACGTGATAAAGCGAACCGCAGAGACAGGCATCACCGTGAACAAGGTGAACATACGCTAAACAACAAATCGTCTGCCTCCGGCTGAAAAGCCTGAAGGCAACATATGGCGCATTGATCCCGGTGTGACAGACACGTCGCACCGGGATTTTTTTATGCATGTAATCCTTTTTTTGTACGGTTTGGAGGTTTGTTGGTTCGCTTTGTCGGATTCATCTAAATAAACAGAAGTCAACCTATTGACATACAGAATATTTTCGTATATTTGTATATACATATATTATGTATGCCTGACAGTGCCAAAGCGAGTCTGTTTTATAAATCCGAAAATATGATTAAGGAGAGAATAACGTCAATTTGCACTTGCTTATGGAATCCGCCAAAAAGAATTTTGAATAAGCAGAGCGTCGTTTGAAAATCTCGTCTTCACCACTTTACAAGGCAGGGACATCGTGTATGAAGCTTTGTTGTTACAGTCTTAGTGATTGAATTTACGTTTTTTATTTTGATTAGTATGAGATTAGAAATCATTGTCAATACAGCTTTTATATTATGTTTCTACTCAGTCATGACATACAGACTGGTACGTTATATAAGAAGCAAAGAATATTATTCGGCTAAAGTGCAATTGCTCATCATATTCATAAGCACAGTAATAATAGTCGGCATTTATTTCCTGACAAAGTAGTTGTCTCAATGATATATGCGGACACCGGATGCTGACTGACAGACCCAAAAAGACCGGGTCAGCCGGACGGCAGAATAAAAAAACGCCCCGAACGAAGTCTTACGGACTGTTCGGGGTGAAATGTCGTAATGATGCTTATGCTGTTCCGTTGCATTAAAAGCAGCTGTTCAAAATTAACTGATATTATAAAATCACTCGTATGTTATCTATATCTTTGCCGTCAGATTGCGTACTCTTCAGGGCTGCATTCCAAAGTCTCATCGGTCGTACAGCCCGCTACATTACCTCTTCGGACTTTGAAATGCATCTCCTGAATAGCACATAATCTGACGGCAATTAATTTAGAACATCCACTTATTGGTATCTGTATGCCTTTCCGTGTATTGCGGCAGACCTCTTGTGATGAGCTGTCGGCAGACGGCGGACGGCTGTTCTGTCAGAAACGGAAGCTGAGATAGACCCTCAGTGAGGAGGTGGAGAACTTCTCCTTTATGTCCTCTCCGCTCTCGTCGTCGGATATGATGCTTCCGTATTTGCCGCTTCCGGAGCGTCCCTCAATGCCTATGCCTATAGCCTTCCACGTAACCTCGCCGCCGTAAGTGAAGAAAGACACGTAGCTGCCGCTAATATCCTCGTCGATAATGAGCATGGAGTAGGTGGGCACGAACCTGAAGTAGGCAGACACGCGCAGGTCGCCCACAGGATTGACCGTGGCTGACGCGCCCAGCAACGCGCCCAAGTCGCACTGGTGCATGCCCGAAAGCAGTGCGGGAGTATCCTCATCCTCATAATAGTTGTTGTAGTCTTCGCCGAAGTCCTTGTATTTGGTATAGTTCACGTCCATGCCCAAGTCCAGGGCGAATTTGAGCTTTCCCAAAATCGGCTTCTTGTGAAGATATATGGTACGTCCGCTTGTGAGCGACACTCCGAAGCTGCCTTCAAGGTCGTTGCCGTATTTGGGAGACAGACTCTGGCTGACGTATCCTATGGTGAGGAACTTCTTGCGTCCCCATACAGATTTGTCTTTCTTCTCCTTCTCATTGCTGTCTATTGTCGCCTTGAGTTCCCTCACGGTGTTCTCAAGAGAGTCTATCCGGTGCTGGATGCTGTCGTTAGTCTGTGCCTGCATCTGCACGCAAGCCAGTGTGATGAAAGCTGCGAATAATGTTTTTCTCATAACATATAAGTCTTTTTGTTGTTATCTGTAATATCTTCTGAATGTCACTGTCTCTGTGTATGTCTGTGTTCCGCTCTCGTCCGTACCGTTGTCCTCAAGCGTCAGCTCCATCTCGTCTGCCGACACCATTCTCACCGTCACATAGTCGGTGAATGCTCCGTAGAACAAAGGGCACGACAGTCTGTTTCCGTCGATGGTGTATCTCTCTGAGAGAGGAAGCTCGGTGTCGTCCATCAGGGGCGACTCATACAGAGTGCATACGCTGTAGTTGTCGAAGCCGATAACCATGTATCTGTCGTCTGTTTCGGAAGTGATGTCACGGTCTGTGCTCATCCTGTATGGCTCGCTTCCGTCTGACGGAGTGAACAACGCGTCTGCAACGACATGCGTGCTCACCCATCTGCCTTTCACATACTCACTGTAGTCCACACCGCCTCCATCGTCAATGTCGCCTTCCTGACCGTCGTCTCCGTAGTCCAGGTTGCCGTCATCCGAACCATATCTCTTGAATGTGATGGTCTGGTTGTATATGGTCGTTCCGTCTATGTCCGTACCGTTGTCTATGAGAGTCATCTCCATCACGTTTTCCGAAATTATTCTCACCGTCACGTGTTTGCTGAAGTCACCGTAGAACAGCGGACACGACAGCTTGTCACCGGCAAGCCTGTATCTTGCCGACACCGGCAGCTCAACCATGTCCTCAGGCGATCCCGACTCATACAACGTGCACATGTTGTTGCGGTCGAAGCCTATCACAGCGTAGTATTCGTCGGTCTCCGAGGTGATGTCGCGGTTGATGTTATGTACGGACGGGTCGTCTCCGGTCGACGGTGTGAAATACTCGTTTTCCACAACATGCGTTGTCACCCATTTCCCTTGCAGATAATTGTAGAGCCTGCTCTCCTCGCTGTCTTCCCCGTTGTCGCATGAGGCAAGACAGAACGTGAGCAGCGCAAGACACACGCACCATATTCCTTTTGTCGTGACGAGGCTGCCCAAAGATAGATTTCTCATCTTATAAACATACTTCTTTCCCGGTTCCTGAAAAGAACTTTTCCGGTTAAACTCCAGAAGCGCAGAACCGCAATGCCGTCGTATGGCATCTTCAGGAAGCATGAAAACATATTATCCATAGTCAATTAACAGATGGTATGTGTTACTTCCCGGCATATTCCATCCGGCATACCGCTTCATCTTAATGTTTTTTATTCAATGCTGATATAGCGCAAACGAGCGGAAATAGAACTTGTTCTTAATTTCCCGAGTGCAGCTATATCTTATGCAAAGATGCCGCAAACGAGCGGAAATAGAACTTGTTCTTAATTTCCCGAGTGCAGCAAAATCTTATGCAAAGGTAGATTTATTTTATGATAATTTATCATATTTAATCAGAAATTATTCTTAAATATATTAGTTGTAGTGAATAATAGAACAAACAAGACGGTATTATATATCTTTTTGTTTAGTATTTTTAATAAAACAGAAATACTGACTCTTTCGTTAGAGAAAGCATTTTTATTTGAATCGCGTTATATCTACAAAGATTCTCTTTTATCCTGACAGGTCGTCAGGCTTCATCCCTCTTCCATGCCACTGCCATAAAGTCCGCTTTCCGGTCTTGCCGAAGATGTTGTTTGTTACACCGGAAAAAGCGGGCGGCAATATGGCGGCAACAGTGTAAGAAGGATGAAGAGCTTACAATAAACCTTTAACGTATAATAGTCGTTCTAATCACCGGTTTGGGTTGAATGAATATTCATGCATTACGGGAAGTAAAAAATCTTTACATTATTTTTTTCAAAAACAGGAATCGCGAAGGTGTTTGCGGTGTATAAAAAGCGCATACCGATTCGTTTCCGTAGTGCGCCATCCCTTACTGTCACGCGGAAAAGCCCGTTCCGGCTTTCCAAAACACCTTTCACGCATGCCGGAACACACCCTCCCGTAACCTCAAAAAGCCCGTTCCGCGTTCCCGAAAAGCCTTTCCTGCATGAAGGGAATGCCCCGTATGTCCAATATGTGAGTATATGTCGCTGACTGTCAGACATATATGCGGATAGCGCATAAGTCGCGTATTTGCGTCCGTGAGCCTATACCGTCGGCTGTAGGACGCTCTCGCGGAGTTGAGGATTGGTGGGAATGAATAATTATGCACGTTATTAATGCATGCAGATGCAAGTATGCATATTTTAGTGACACATTATATCATTATGCGCTGGCAGCAAAAGTAGAGACGCAAAATCTTGCGTCTCACAAGGGAGTAGTGCGAATATTGTCATTGGATTATCGCATGCGTATATTGCAATGGATTGCTCGGGAGACTCCTGGAATGAAGATATGGAGAGCAATAACAAGCAACATTAATTGAACTGTCGAGGACGTGAGACGCAAGATTTTGCGTCTCTACTGGGCTGGCGCCGTTATTTTTACCACAGCGACAAGGGCTACAGGGATTACAGCCGCAAAAATACTCTGTCACGTTGTTTTTGGTTCAATATTTATTTTTTTATGTTCGATTATGACTGGCATTGTAATATCAGGGACTTATTTTTGCAATAACGTAATAATTAAAAACACACGCTGATGAATTACTCGGATGTATATATGAGTCCTTTCCAAAGACCTGCCGTTGCTGTCCGTGCGTGGATGTCACCGCAGGATGCGGAAGGCGTCGTACGGGATGAGCTTGCCGGTATTTTGGAAAAACAGGATCTGCGCTTGCAAACCCTCTTCTGCTGTGCCCAGGCATACGCTTTCATGGCGGTGAAGAACAGATGCATGGGCTGGCTCCGTATGAAACAGCGCATGCGCGCGCGGTATGATAATATGTGTATGCGGTCGCATGATGCGGTTGATTATGAAGAACCGCAAAGCGCGATGGAATATAAGGAGCTGGAGTCGCGCATACGCAACGCTGTCAAATCGTTGAAAGGCAGGCACAGGCAGGTTTTTCTTCTCAGCCGTGAGGAAGGGTGCCGTAACGCAGAGATAGCCTCGCGTCTCGGTATATCGGTAAACACGGTGGAGTGTCATATGGCTGCGGCACTGAAAAAAATACGCGAGCGGATTCATGCGGCATAGGCGGGCAGCCGATGGAGGGATGCAGGCATGAGTGGGTTAGGGTGATGAAAATATAAACATGAAGGCTTTATCGTCTCATATATTATTCTTACCTTTGTATAAGCTAAGCTGCACTCGGGCAACCAAGAGCAAGCTCTTTTGCCGCTCGTTTGCATCAGCTTTGTATAAGCCAAGCTGCACTCGGGAAATTGAAAGCAAGCTTTCTTTCCGCTCGTTTGCATCAGCTTTTGTCAAAGCTAAGCTTCTGCTCGGTAATATCAGGTCCGGTAAAACCGTGTTTCCCTGCCTTGCTGTCGCACTAACCAAACATTCATTACATTAATATATATATAAACAGAACTTGTGTGGAGTTATAACCATGAACGCTAAATGTATCCATAGGGTTATTCTTATTCTCATATTGTCCTTGCAGGCTGTGTTGCCGGGGCAGTCGTCTGACTATATATTCCGTCACTATGACACCAACGACGGGCTCTCACAGAATTCCGTCTTCAGTATTCTTCAGGACAAGACAGGATTCATGTGGTTCGGCACGCGCTGCGGTCTCAACCGCTTCGACGGACGCTCTTTTAAGGTGTATCACCGTGGCAGGCTTCCTTATTCTCCCGGTAACGACCACATCAACGCACTCTATGAGGGACCTGACAACGAGCTGTGGATAGGTACTGAACAGGGACTCTATGTCTATTCCACCCTCAACGACTCCTTCCGCCGCTTTGATGTCCGTACAGCTCAGGGGCAGGCTGTGGGAGGCAACGTCAACGCCATCACCGGCAACGACAGATACATCTATATATCTTCCACCACGGAAGGCATCTATGTTTACGACATCCGCAGTAAAAGGCTCACGTTCAAGTCCATCGACGCAGGTCCGTCGGTGTTCAGTATGGTCATTGACGGCAAAGGAGTGCTGTGGATGGGCTATTACCGCAGCGGCATACAATACACGCGTGACAACTTCCGCACCGTCCATGCGCCTCGCGACACCGAGGGCAGACGTGTGCTGGACGGCTTGACTGTCACGGGAGTCACGTTCTCTGACGACGGCAGGATGTGGATAAGTACCATGGAGAAAGGTCTGTTTCTTTACGATATGCGTACGCATGAGGTGGTGTCCATCGTCGACTCTTACAAGGGCGGTAAGCTTTATGCCCATTCGCTTCTTAAGGCAGGCAACGAGCTGTTCATGCCTACCGAGACAGCCCTTGTGGTGCATAACGTCAGGACGGGAGTAACCCAATGCTACGACTACGAGCCTACCGACCCTTTCTCCCTATCGGACGTCCATCTTCAGACAGCCTATAGGGACCGTGACGGAGGCATATGGATAGGCAGCTATTTCGGCGGCATCAACTATCTGCCGCGCATCAACAACACTTTCACCAATTATTTCCCACGTGTGGACATAGCCACGTCGCTCTTCGGACGAAGGGTGCATCAGATGGTGGAGGACTCGCAGGGACGTATATGGATAGGGACGGAAGACGGCGGCATAGGCTGGTTTTATCCGGTCAATGCCCGGTTCCATCAACTGAAACTTTCCGACCTGTCTGATAATGTACAGGGACTGAATATTGTCGGCGGTATGTTGTGGGTGGACACATTTCAGGAGGGAGTGACGATAGTCAATCCTGCGACAGGAAAGGTCGTGGGAAGGCTCACCGACAAGGAGAACGGACTCAATGACGCCAATGTGTTCATATGCAGGGAACTGCATGACGGACGGGTAGCCATAGGCAATTTCGGAGGGCTGAACATATGGAATCCCGCAACCCGGCAGATGACATCCGTTACGGATATTCCTAAGAAAATAGTGTATGCCGTCCTTGAAGACCACCAGCACAACCTGTGGGTCGCCGTGTACAATGACGCTATCTACATGCTGCCTGCAGGCGGACGGGCGTGGAAAAAGTTCTCCGGCAATGGACAGAAAACTGACGACACGGTGTGTCTTTTCGAGGATTCGCGTGGAGGAATATGGGCGGCTACCAACGGCAACGGTGTAAGCCGGTATAATACGGGCACAAAACGTTTTGACGTCATGGACTTCTCTCTCAACAAGTCGCGGCTTGCCGTAGTCAGCATCAGCGAGGACCACAACGGCAGGCTGTGGATGGGGACAAACGAGGGACTGCTGTGCTACAATCCTGTCAACCAGTCAGCCCGCTCGTTCACGACAGCCAACGGACTTCTTGACAATAATTTCAGCTATTCCTCCGCGCTCTGCAGCCGTACGGGAAGAATGTATTTCGGCAGTCAGAGCGGGTTGACAAGCTTCGTTCCCGAGTCGTTGGACAGTAAGGGCTCCACCGACAACATCATTGCCACGGAGCTTATAATAAACGGTCAGACGATGGACAACAGCTCGAAGGACAGTCCGCTCACACACAGCATAACGGCGACAAGGAAGATAGAGCTCGGTTACAGGCAGAACTCGTTCGCATTGAAGATGTCAGTGCTCTCCTACAGGGAAACGCAAAACAGGGAGCTTGTCTATATGCTTCAAGGGTTTGACAAGGGCTGGCAACAGCTTTACAACGACAATTACATCCGCTACACCAATCTTCCGGCAGGCAGCTTCCGCCTGATGGTGAAAGACCCTTACAGCAACGGCAAGAATGTGTATTCGCTCGACATCGTTGTACGTCAGCCATGGTGGAACACATGGTGGGCATGGACGGTATGGCTCTCTGTGGCAGGGGCGGCGTTATGGTTCGTTTACAGGTATGTCGTCCAGCGGTCGGAGATGCTGAGGAGGATAGCCATGAGCAAGTTCGAATTTGAGAAGGAGAAGGAACTCTACCTTAGCAAGATAACCTTCTTCACCAATGTGGCTCATGAGATTCGGACACCGCTTGCGCTCATTAAGGCACCGCTTAAGGACATCATTGACCGTAAGGACTATGACAGGGAGACAGGCAATGACCTTACCATCATGGACAAGAACGTCAGCCGTCTGCTCAATCTGGCTAACCAGCTGCTTGATTTCAGGAAAGCGGAGAAAGACGGACTTAAACTCAATCTGGAGTACAGCGACATCAGTCTGCTCATAAATGAGGTGTACATACGCTTCACGTCGCTGATGGACAAGCGTGACATAAGCCACTCTCTGTCGCTTCCGGAACACGGGCTGTGGGCATATGTGGACAAGGAGAGCTTCACGAAAATAATAAGCAACCTTATCAACAACGCCGTGAAATACTGTGACAGGACGGTCGGTGTGACTCTGACGGCTGACGACGGCGGAAAGTATTTCACGGTCAGGGTGTGCAATGACGGTAAGGTCATTCCCAAGCCGCTCAGGGGAAAGCTATTCAAACCGTTCTTCCGTGTGGAGTCTGTCACCACCGCGTCTACCACAGGCACAGGTATCGGACTCGCGTTGGCAAACACATTGGCAGAGCTGCATGAGGGTGTTCTGAGAATGGACGACCGTGAGGACCTTAATGTCTTCGTGCTGCGGATACCTGTAGGGAGCAGTCCTTCCATCAGTTATGGCGGTGGTCGGGAAGAGCCTGAAATGAAGAGGACTGAAGAAGAGCCTGCCGGTGAAGACCAGCCGGACAGCGGTGACACGACAAAGCATTATACAATACTCGTTGTGGAGGACAACATAGACCTGCTGCATTATGAGAAGAGACACCTTAAAAAGAAATGGCAGGTCATTACAGCCGATAACGGGCAGAAGGCTTTGGACATTCTCCGGCAGTCTGACGTCGACCTCATAGTGTCTGACGTGATGATGGAGCCGATAGACGGTTTCGAGTTCTGCAAGAGGGTGAAGGCTGACATCAATTACAGTCATATACCGTTTGTCCTCCTTACTGCCCTTACACTTGACTCCGCCAAGGTGAAGGGAATGGAGAGCGGAGCCGACTACTACATAGAGAAACCCTTTTCCATGGAATATCTTGTCTGCGTAATCGAGAACCTGCTGCGCTCACGTGAGGATGTCAGACACGCTTATGCGTCCTCGCCTTTTACCGACAGAAAGACGGTGGCGCTAAGTAAGGTGGATGAGGAATTCGTCAGAAAGCTCGAGAAGGCTGTAGCCGAGAACCTCACCGACAGTGATTTCGGCATCACGCAACTCGCCGACATCATGTGTATGAGCCGTACCAATCTTAACCGGAAGATTAAGGGCATCTTCGACCTTACACCTAATAATTACATAAAAATAGAACGGTTGAAAAAGGCGGCACAGCTTATGAAGGAGGAGGATGTCAAGGTGAATGAGGTCTGCTATATGGTAGGGTTCAGCTCTCCTTCATATTTCACACAGTGCTTCCAGAAACAGTTCGGGCTTCTGCCAAAAGACTTCATCTCACACGGTCAGGGCTGATGTTGGTTTTATTTTGATGTTTTTAGACTCTAAAATGACATCAAATGAGAGTGAAACTCATTATGTTTGCAAAATGAAATTAAAAACATTTTCACTTCATTTAAACCTAAAAACAAACGTTATGAGAAAGTTTTACTTCACAATCATCACATTGGTGGCATTGCTGTGTGTGACGGTCTCTGCCTCGGCAACACCGTTCAAAGCCGTTTATCTGGAACTGACGGTCAATGAGACCGGCAGAGGCAAGGTATATATGAAAACAGAGGACCCTGACAATCCGCAGACACGGAAGAGCGAGGACGCTGTTCTTAAATGTGTTCTCGGCGAGAACGGCAACGACACGCTGCGTTACAACACTCATCCGGAGAACCCCGCGTTCCAGCCTTACACGTATCCCGGAGCGCCGGCTGACTTTGACGTAGCGACTTATGCCGGACTTTACATGTGCTGGCTCTATGCCGAGCCGGAAGAGGGATATGAGCTTGCAGGCTATTCTCTTATAAAGAAGGACGACCCGGACTCATACACTAAGGCTGACCTCATAAAGACGACGTGGACGGACAACGGCAATTTCACCGATCCTTATCCGGCTGCTGACAACGACGGTCAGGAGTTTATCTTCAACGCCAATGTGGCACGTCCGGAGGGAGGAAAGGGCGACGGCTCTGAGGGCAGCGACGATGTTGCCCGCGAGCAGGCACGTGAGAACGCCGGCTGGGGTGACGAGCCTGACTGGAAAATATATGCGGTGTTCGTCAAAGAAGGAACTGTCCTGCCTGACGGCACGTCAACCGGCATATCCGAACTGAAGGATATCACTCCACGTGAGGAGCCTGTCTATAATCTAAACGGATGCAGGGTAGGCAAGGATTATAAGGGCATCGTCATCCGCAACGGAAAGAAATTCGTACGGAAATAATTGTACTCTTTATTTTGTAAGGTCAGGAAAAAGCTGCCGTGTGGTGTTAAGGCAGCTTTTTCCTGATAAAAAGGATGTGGATTAAATGAATATCAAAACATTCAATACAGTTGTTCTTTTATTACTCTTGACATTCGGCTCGCTGACCGTTGAGGCTGGGAATGATGACGGTTTGCCTGTCGACATAAAGGCAAGCCTCATATATGTGTCGCCTGGATACACGGCTTATACCGCTTACGGACATTGCGCCATCAGGATGCAGTGCCCGTCACAGCGTCTCGACTATTGTTTCACGTATGGTCTGGACGACAGCTCGCAGAGCTACGTGAGTTTCTTTTCAGGGAAAGGCAAGGGCAGATTCAGCACTTTTTATACACATGACTATCTGCGTGAATATAAAGAGAATAACCGCCAGGTAAGCGAATATGAGCTTAACCTGAGCCTCGATGAGAAACGTAACCTGTGGGCTCTGCTCGACAGCGGAATATCCGGTGAGTCCATACCTTACGATTATTTGAAAACAAACTGTTCCTCCATGTGCGTGCGTGCGGTGGAGAGTGTCCTTGACAAGGAGACCATAGAATATAAGGACTTGCCTGTGGCACTGCTCGGAACCTATCGCGATTTTGTACGTCATATATCTGTACACAAGCCATGGTGCGGTTTTTTCTGGAACACAATATTGGGGTCTGAGGGCGAATCAAAGGGCTCGCTGGAAGACAAACTGTCTCCAGCCTCTCTTGTGGATGCCTGGGAGGATGCCCTCATCGTGGATTCCATCGGTGCCATACGCCCTGTGTTCACGGGTGGCGGGACGGTTATTGTCTCCGGAGATGACGGTACGCATGACACACCTTTCACTCCGGCTCTTATGTTTGGCGTGCTTCTTGTGGCGGTGATTGTTTTCACGTTGGCGGAAAGGAAGTGCAAGTTGGGAAGGGCCGCACGCATTGTCGACGTGACATTGCTGTCGTTACATACGATAATAGGTTTGTTCATATGCTATATGTCTTTCATCTCCGACCTTCCTGGTGCGTCGGGGTCATGGTATGTCGCGGCGTTCAATCCCATGCCGTTATTTTTATGTCTGACATATAAGAATAAGACATTTTTCCGTTATATACTTGCAGGCTTTGCCCTCATTCTGCTGTTATTAATCATTCTTACACCCTTCATACCCCAGTTGGACGCCGACCATGCTCTTCTGGAAGGTATTTTTGCCGTCAGGTGCGCCGCAAGGGGAATAAACTGCCGTAACAATTATATAAACGCTAAAAAGAGACAATGAGACACTGTTTGATCTATATCCTGTTGATGATGTTTGCAAATCATGCCTCCGCACAAACCGCTTTCTTTGTGGACGGCTTTCATGGCGGTATTTACGGTCATTATCCGTTGGACTGGTATACGCAATATATCGTTGACCAGCTTGAAGCGAATCCCGACTGGGTGATTGGAATGGAGATAGAGCCCGAGACATGGGACAGTGTGGAAGTGCGCACACCTGACGCCTATAGGAAGTTGAAGCCGCTGATGCTTTCAGAACGTATAGACGTTACAAATCCCACCTATGCGCAGCCTTATATGTTTAACATCAACGGAGAAAGCATCATCCGGCAGTTCCAATACGGCATGCGCTCACTGCGGAAGCACTTCCCCGGCATAACGTTCAGCACCTATTCTTCTGAAGAGCCTTGCTTCACGAGCCAGCTGCCACAGCTGCTCCGGCAGTTTGGCTTCCGTTATATGTCTCTTAAGAATCCTGACACCTGCTGGGGAGGATATACGGCTAATTTCGGCGGACAGACAGTCCGGCTCACCGGTCCTGACGGTACGACGGTCATTGCTGTTCCACGCTATGCGTGTGAGAGCCTGCAGCCGAACAGCGTCTGGCAGACAATAGCATGGCGCAACAGCCCGCAGTATCTTGAGGCTTGCCGCAAGGCGGGCATTGGGAATCCCGTAGGTATGTGCTATCAGGATGCGGGATGGAAGCATGGACCGTGGCTTGGAGAAGGACGTAAGGACAGCCGCTACGTCACATGGACGGAGTATATCAGCCGTTACACCGACAAGGAGAAAGCCACAGACCACCGTTTCTCACAGGAGGATGTCCTGCCCGGACTGATGTGGGGCTCGCAAGTGATGCAGCGCATAGCCCGTAACGTGCGCCGGTCGGAAAACAATATTCTTATGGCAGAGAAGATGTCGGCAATTGACTTTGTGGAGCACGGCAACAAGCCTTGTCAGACTGAGCTTGACGAGGCTTGGCGTCAGCTTATGCTTTCACAGCATCATGACTCGTGGATTGTGCCTTACAACACATTCCGGATTCGTGGCACATGGGAGAAAGCGATAGAAGCGTGGACAAATACTGCCGACAGTCTTTCTGCAAAAGTCATCAATAAGGCTGCAAGCCATGATACTGACAACGGCTTTATCACTCTTTACAATGTTACAGGTCAGCCCCGCCGGGAGGTGGTGTCTGTACGCGATAAAGGACAGAATACATTCGTTATGGCAGATATTCCGGCTTTCGGCCACATCAGCATCAGCCGTCCGGATGCCGTGCCCGTAACCACAAAAGCGTTTGTAGGAGGAAAACAGTCTGACGATGACGCATGTTTCATAGAAAACGAGTATTGGATCATAGGCTTTGACCTGAGCAGGGGAGGTGTCGTAACAAGGCTTATTGACAGACTGACCGGAAAGAATCTCGTTGCATCCGAAGCCGGTGAGTTTCGTTTCGGTGAACTGCGCGGATTCTTTCCCGACGAAGGCAGGTTCTGTTCTTCAACTGAGACTCGGGCTAAAGCCACAATCACCACCTGCGGTGACCTTCTTACTGAAATCAGATTGGAGGGAGAAATAAACGGGACTTCTTTTGTAAAAACGGTCACGTTGCGTAAAGGCAGTAGGATAATAGACTGTAGTCTGAATATCGGTTGGCAGCGTAATGTGCGTATTGGAGAGCGTGTGGGGTCACACCGCAACGCCTCGCGCACAGGCTTTTATGATACACGCTACATGCTCAGTCTGTTCTTTCCTACGGGCATGAAGAAAGCCAGGCTGAGCAAGGACGCGCCTTTTGATGTGTGTGAAAGCAAACTGTCGGATACCTTCTTTAACGACTGGAGGGATATCAAGCACAACGTCATCCTGCATTGGGCAGACATCAGCGACGGTGACAACGGACTGGCACTGCTCACAGACCATACTACAAGCTATTCTTACGGGGAAGATTATCCGTTGGCACTGACCGTTCAGTATTCCGGTCCGGGACTTTGGGGACGGGATTATCCTATAACCGGTGCGTCTGAATTGCGTTATGCCTTGATACCGCACGAAGGCTCTTGGCACGATGCAGGTATTCAGAGACTTGCTGAAACGTGGCGTCAACCGGTCATCGTCAGACCCGGAAGGGTTGCCGACAAGTCCCTGTTGGAGACTTCTTGCGCCTTGTCTTCAGTCACTGTGGAGGATAACGGCAGCATGAATATCCGTCTCTTCAACGCGGATAGTGACGACAGCCGCCAGACAGTAACGCTGGATTTTCCTGTCAGCCGTGCCGTGGTCACAGACCTGAACGGAGAAGTGCAGGAAGAATTGCAGGTGAAGAACGGGAAGATAAATCTCAGTATTCCCCGCTTCGGCATACGTACCGTCAATCTGACTTTAAAGAAATGAAACCAAAACATCATAATACAATGGATGGAAAAAAGAAATTCAGAGATGTTGCCGGGTGTCTCTTATTTACTGTGTTAATGTGTCCGGCTGCGGTTACAGCGCAGGACAAGGATCTGGCACATTGGGTGAACCCGTTTATCGGAGCCAGTACGAACACCGAGACAGCAGGAGCTTATCATGGGCTCGGGAAAACTTTCCCGGGTGCCGCGACTCCCTACGGTATGGTACAGGTAAGTCCGCAGACAATCACCGGTGGAGACAACGGCTCCGGATACAGCTATGAACATCAGACCATAGAGGGCTTTTCCATGACGCAGATGAGCGGAGTGGGATGGTATGGCGAGATGGGCAACTTTCTGGTTATGCCTACGACAGGCGAGATAAAGACTCTTGCCGGACGTGAGAAGGAAAACATTGACGGCTGGCGATCGCACTACGACAAGGAGTCGGAGCACGCACATGCCGGATATTACAGTGTCCGGCTCACAGACTATGGCATTAAGGCGGAAGCCACTTGCACGCCCCGTTGCGGCGCGCTGCGCTTCACCTTCCCTAAAAACGGGCAGTCACATATTCTGATAGACCTCGCACGGCGTGTGGGAGGCTCCGCTGACTATGAATATATAAAGGTGGTCGACAGTCTCACATTTGAAGGCTGGATCAGGTGTACACCCCAAGGAGGCGGATGGGGCAACGGTGACGGACGTGTGAAATACACTCTTTATTTTCATGCAAGGCTGAGCAAGCCCATGAAGTCATTCGGTTTCTGGAAAGCGGATTTCTCCGAGTCGCAGCCTCATAAAAAAGATGATGTAGTCACACCTGAATATCTTGAAAGAATTGCCAAGGCTTCTGTCGTGAAAGGGAACGTGCGGGATGCCAATGACATGCTGGGTCGGCACATAGGCTTCTTTGCCGACTTTGCTACTGATGAGGATGAAGCCGTTACTCTCACTTGTGCTGTTTCTTATGTTGATATTGAAGGCGCGCAACGCAATTTTGAGGCTGAGGCTCAGGGCAGAGACTTCGACAGCATCCACCGGAAAGCGGTTGAGGATTGGAACAAAGCACTCGGTTGCATAGACATCGAAGGCGGAACGGAAGCGGAGCGGACCATATTCTATACTGCGCTTTATCACACTATGATAGACCCGCGCATTTATCAGGATGTGGACGGCAGGTATGTCGGCGGGGATTATCAGGTTCATCAGAGTGACGGAAAGTTTGTCAAACGCACGGTGTTCAGCGGTTGGGATGTGTTCCGTTCGCAGATGCCGCTTCAGACAATTATCCGTCCGCAGCTCGTGAACGACCTCCTTAACTCGCTCATTACTCTTGCCGACCAGAGCGGAAGGCATTATTTCGAGAGATGGGAGCTTCTCAATTCATACTCCGGATGCATGTTGGGCAATCCTGCCGTCTCTGTTCTCGCTGACGCATGGGCTAAGGGAATCAGAGACTACGACATCAGTAAGGCATATGAATATGCTAAGAACTCCTCCAAGAACACCGGCAACGGCAGTCTGGGTTATTCCCCGGGCAATCTGTGTCTGTCCCACACGCTCGAGTATGCTTACACCGACTGGTGTACAGGACGGCTTGCGGAGATGCTCGGCAAGGATGAGGATGCCGCGCTGTATTATCACAAGGGACAAGCCTATCGTAATATTTTTGACAAGAAGAAGGGATGGTTCCGCCCTAAGGATGAGAAAGGCAACTGGCTGCCATGGCCGAAGGAAGGAAGGTTGAAGGAGTGGTACGGATGCATGGAATGCAATCCGCTACAGCAAGGATGGTTCGTTCCCCATGATGTCAAGGGTATGGTAGGACTCATGGGTGGAAAGAAGAAAGTCATTGCAGACCTCGACTGGATGTTCGGAAACACGCCGCAGGACATGTTCTGGAATATGTATTATAATCACGCCAACGAGCCTGTGCATTTCGTTCCTTACCTGTACAACCGTTTGGGAGCAGGATGGAAAACTCAATATCACACCCGTTACATATGCCGTAACGCATATGAGAACAAGGTGGAAGGTCTGCGCGGCAACGAGGATGTGGGACAGATGTCGGCATGGTATGTCCTTTCCGCAATAGGCATACACCAGTATTGTCCGGGCGACACGCGCTTTGAGATTACGTCACCTGTATTCCGCCGTGCCACGATTCACTTGCAGAACGGAAAGACCTTTACCGTAAACGCTCCGGCAAACAGCGACAGGAATATATATATCCGGAAGGCGTCTCTCAACGGAAAGAACATTCCTCTGCATCTTGATTACAAGGATATTGTGGGGGGAGGCGTTCTCCAGCTCGAGATGGGAGCCGAGCCTGAAAAATAACTGAGACAAACCGAGACGGCGGAAAAGAACGTTTCGGCATTCAGGTTCACGTCGTGAATCTTATACAACGCAAACCCGTAAGATGCCTTTTCCATTCTTCCTGCCGTCAGATAACCGTAAAATGATCCGTCAGATAACGGTAATATAATAATGTGTGAAATAAAAGTCCAATATAATTATATGAAAACAAAATCCATTCTTATTGCGTTGCTTGTGCTCATGTTTACTCCTGTGCAAGCTCAGATAAACCATTTCTCACTCAACAGTGAGGACGGCAATGTCGTCTGGAAGATTTTCCCGCAGGCTGAGACACCAATGTCGGGAGAGAAGCTGTCCTCGGGGAACACTGTGAAGAATGCGGTGACAGGAATTGTCCCCGGAACCGTATTCGCCTCATATGTCCGGGCTGGCAAGGAACCGTGTCCCGAATATGGCGACAATATATATAAGGTGGATGAGGCTCTTTACAACCGTCCGTTCTGGTACATTACGTCTTTCAGGCTTCCCGAAAAACCTGCGGCAGGTCAGCATGTGTGGCTCTGCTTTGAGAACACCAACAAGTTTGCTGATTTCTGGTTTAACGGTCATAAGCTGTCGGGCACGGTCTCGTCAGTGAAGGACGTGAAAGGACATATGATGCGTTCGCGTTTTGATATCACAGACTTTTACAGAAATGACGGTGACAATCATATAGCCGTGCTTATTTATGACCCCGACGAGAAAAAGACACGTACTGGAAAGGACCCCTATGGGGTGGTGTGCAGCCCCTCATATCTTGCCGGTGCGGGATGGGACTGGATGCCATATGTGCCCGGACGCGAGGCGGGCATCACGGGCAAGGCTTCCGTTGAGGTGACGGGAGACGCCAAGATGATAGACCCTTGGATGAGAAGTTATCTGCCTTCACTCGACAGGGCTGAGCTGAAGCTTGCTTCGGGAATAGCCAACTATTCAGGCAAGTCTCAGACTGTTACGGTTAAGGGTGTCATCACGCCGGGCGACATCACCTTCACAAAGAGTGTCAGGGTGGAGAGCGGCGACACTGCAATCATCAACATCAGTAAGGCTGACTGTATCGGCTTCGTCGTAGACAATCCCCGTCTGTGGTGGCCCAACGGATATGGCAAGCCCGACCTTTACACCTGTAAGTTGCAGGCGTTCGTCGACGGGAAAATGAGCGATGAGCGCAGCATACGGTTCGGAATAAAGAAAAACGAATATCGTATAGAGACGAATGCCGTGGGTTATCCGGTGCTGAACATTTATGTCAACGGACAGCGCATATATGTCAAGGGAGGCAACTGGGGCATGAGCGAGTATCTGCTGCGATGTCACAATGAAGACTACCGCAAATGGATACGCTTGCATCAGGACCTCAATTATAATATGATTCGACTTTGGACAGGATGTGTTACGGACGAGGAGTTCTATGATTACTGTGACGAATCGGGCATTATGGTGTGGGATGACTTCTGGCTTTATGTAGCCTGGAATGATGTGGCAGACCATGATGCGTTCAAGGCAAACGCGCGCGACAAGGTGCGCCGCCTGCGAAACCATCCTTCTATCACTGTTTGGTGCGGTGCCAACGAGACGCATCCTGTAGCCGACATCGACCAGGCTTTGCGCATGATTGTTATGGAAGAAGACGGCAACGACCGTCTTTACAAGTCATGTTCCAATCAGGACGCCTTGTCGGGAAGCGGTTGGTGGAAAGACCTTCCGCCCAGACATCACTTCGAGACTTCAGCAAGCAATCTGGCGTTCAACAAGCCGTCTTACCCTTATGGCTCAGACCATGGCTACGGATTCAGGACGGAAATAGGCATGGCTACTTTCCCGCAGTATGAAAGCGTCGTACGTTTCATTCCGAAAGAAGAGCAATGGCCGTTGCCTGACGACGAGCGGCTGAAAAACGACGATGACAATGTGTGGAACCGTCACTTCTTCGGCAAGGAAGCCTCCAATGCCGACCCTGTAAGCTACAAGAAGAACGTGAACGACCGCTACGGTGAGGCAACCTCCTTGGAAGACTTTTGCGAGAAAGCCCAGCTCGTCAACATAGAAGACATGAAGGGCATGTATGAGGCTTGGCAGGACAAGATGTGGAATGACGCTTCAGGGCTGCTGATATGGATGAGTCATCCGGCTTATCCGTCATTCGTATGGCAGACCTACGATTATTACGGCAACCCTACAGGATGCTACTGGGGTGCGCGCAAGGCTTGCGAGCCTCTGCACGTGCAGTGGAACTGTCTGGACAATAGTGTGAAAGTGGTGAACACGACGGCATCCGACCTTAATGACGCACGTGTGACAGCCACGGTATATGACCTCAAAGGCAATATTATCCATACGCAGAACGCTGTTGCGGGCTGCAAGGCAAGCGACATCTCTGAGGCTATGACGCTTACGCCTTCGGCGGACGGCTTGCAGTTCATCCGCCTCTGTCTGAAAGATGCCGGTGGCAGACTTGTTTCCGAGAACTTCTACTGGCACAACGGCAAGGAATATCTGGCGTATGAGGAACTCGCAGACATGCCGGAGGCGGCTCTGAAAGCACGGCTCGTCAGCCGTGACGGCAGCAAAGCCACGTTCGAGTTGATAAACAAAAGCAAGCATGTAAGTTTCGCCAACCGCCTGCGGCTTGTTGAAGGCAAAAAGAAAGAAGCGGTTCTTCCCGTCATATGGAGCGACAATTATGTCACACTGATGCCTGGCGAGAAGAAGGTCATCACGATAGAAATGCCTGACAACACAGGTAAGGTGAGACTCCTGTGTAAGCAATATCATCACAAGGAAAACAAAGTGCTCGAAATGTAAAAACTAAAACAACTATGAGTCTGAGACATATATTGCTCTGCCTTTCCATCGTTCCGTTGGCGTTCCATGCGCAGGGACTCAGGACAGGCGATTTGAAATGTGAGAATCTCTACGACCCGTTGGGCATAGACAACACCGCTCCCCACTTCAGCTGGAAGAATTATTCCCCACGCAACAATGCAAGGCAGACGGCATGGGAGATACAGGTGGGGACTGACAGTGTGAAAGTGTCACGGGGAGAGGCTGACTTGTGGAGTTCCGGAAAACGGCTTTCTGCCGAAAGTGTCATGGTCGGTTATGAGGGCAGGACGCTCCGTTCGGGCATGTTGTGTTTCTGGCGCGTGCGTACATGGGACGAACGTTCCAAAGTGTCTTCATGGAGCGACATCCATCGCTTCAGCGTCGGATTGCTGACGGACAAGGACTTTCCCGGAGAATATATCGGCTTGGACAAGTCTGCCGGCGACGTCACCGCCCCCATACTGCGGAAGCGTTTCAAGCTCCGTGGACGCCATCGCGTCTTCATCCATGTCAACTCTCTGGGTTATCATGAGGTAAGGGTCAATGGCAGAAAAGTAGGTGACGCGGTGTTGGCTCCGGCTGTGTCACAACTCGACAAACGCTCGCATATCGTCACTTACGACATCACTTCATATTCACGTGAGGGCGACAACGAGGTGGAGATATGGCTCGGAAAAGGGTGGTATCGTGAGAATCTGTTTCATGCGGAATACGAAGGTCCTTTGGTCAAGGCTGCCGTCATGCGGCAAAATGGCGTCGGATGGCAGCCTGTGGCGGTTACTGACTCTTCATGGGAGGGCACGCCAAGCGGATATCATGACTTCGGCACATGGCAGGCACTGCAGTTCGGAGGGGAGCGCGTCGATGCCCTCATCCTTCACAATAGAGGCAGACATTGGACAAAGGCTCATGTGGTGAGTGTAGCCAACAAGACGGCTACGCCGCAGATGACAGAGGGCAACAGGATAATAGACACCCTGAAGCCGGTAAGCATAACGGCATATGACGGCGGATGGCTCGTTGACTTCGGGCGCGACATCACTGGGTGGTTGCGGCTGGAAATGCCCGATGTGCCAGGTGATGTGACAGTCAGGATGGAGTATGGCGACTGGATTGACACCACCGGAGTGTTCACTCCTCAGGGAGAATATGACGAATATATTACGGCGGGTGACGGCAAGGACGTGTTCTGCAACAAGTTCCACCATCATGCGTTCCGCTATGTTCTCGTCAAGAACATCCGGCAGCCGCGCGCGGAGGACCTGACGGCATTGCAGATTTCAGGCGATTATGCGGAGACGGTCAGCTTCAAGTGCTCTGACGATGACATAAACAGCATATATCAGATGATAAGCCGCACAATGCGTTGTCTGACATTCAGCGGATATATGGTGGACTGTCCGCATCTCGAGAGAATGGGGTATGGCGGTGACGGAAACTCGTCGACCATGACCGTACAGACGTTGTGCGACGTGGCTCCTGTATATTACAACTGGCTCACGGCATGGGGCGACGCCATGGCTGCTGACGGAGACCTCCCGTATGTCGCGCCCGCAGGTGGCGGAGGCGGCGGTCCTTACTGGAACTCTTTCATCATAAAGGCACCTCTGCGTACCTATCTCAATTACGGTGACCGGCGTATGCTTGTGAAGCTTTACGGTCAGATGAAAAGGTGGCTTGGCTTTGTGGGCAGACACGTAAAGGACGGACTGCTCCAGCCTTGGGCTGACACCGACCGCAGGATGTGGTTCCTCGGTGACTGGCTGGCACCCAAAGGGATCGACGTGGGCGGAGACTCACAGCTTCTCACGGGCAACTGCGTCCTCAGCGACTGTCTCAACAGCATGTCGCTGATGGCTGATATATTGGGAGAGAAAAGCGATGCCGGACTGTTTGCCGCGCAGAGAGATTCCCTGAACAGGAAAATACACGCACGCTTTTATCATCCTGCCGACAACACCTATGCCACCGGCTCACCCCTCGACATGAGCTATCCCATGCTGACAGGCGTCGTGCCCGACTCCCTTCGCAGTGCTGTCACAGCCAGGCTTCTTGCTCTTTCACGGGGCAAATATAAGTCGCACATAGCCGCCGGACTTGTCGGAACCTACATCTTCACGCAGTGGGCTGTAGACAACGGCGAGTGCCAGCTGATGTACGACATATTGAAGAAACGCTCCTATCCCGGCTATCTCTATATGATAGACCACGGAGCTACAACCACATGGGAATACTGGAGCGGCGAGCGCAGCCACATACACAACTGTTACAACGGCGTCGGCATATGGTTCACCCAAGCGCTCGGAGGCATTGTCCCTGACATGAGCCGTCCGGGCTACCGTCATGTCCTCATCAGTCCTCAGAAGCCGGACGGCATTGATTGGGTTTCAGTAGACAAGGAGACTCCTTACGGAACAATACGTGTAAGCTGGCACGGCGCACGGCTGTCGGTGGAGATACCGGTAGGCATGACCGCTACGGTCGTATGGCAGGGCAGGCGGCATGAGGATGTCGGGTCAGGGAAATGGACTTTTTAATAAAACAGGCTTCGCCCGGCAATCTGAGCGCGCGCTCTCATTGCACTCACTTGCACTGTTTTTTAATAAAGCAAATATAAACATACAATATGATGTATAAAATAAAAGTACTTATCGCAATGCTGCTGTCTGTGCCCGCAATGGCTGTGGCGCAGAAACAGCCTGATCTGGTGCGGTATGCCAACACGCTGCAAGGCACCGACTCAAACTTCGGACTCAGCCACGGCAACACCTTCCCGGCGACTGCCATGCCATATGGCGTACATGTGTGGACTCCTCAGACCAACGTGAACGGCGAGGGCTTCAAATATCTGTATTCGCACGACAGGATACGCGGCTTCGGACAGAGCCACCAGTGCTCGCCATGGGTGAGCGACTATGCCGTGTATACGTTCATGCCGGAGACGGGCAGGCTCGTGGTAAACGAGAACGACCGCGCCTCAAAGTTCAGTCACGACAACGAGGTGGGACGTCCGCATTATTATAAGGTGACGTTCGACAACGGCATAACCACCGAGATGGCTCCCACCGACCGGGGCGTGCATCTGCGTTTCTCTTACCCTAAGGGGCAGGACGCATTTCTTGTGATAGACGGCTACACCGACACCAGCGAGGTGAAGATAGACGCAAAGAGGCGTCAGATACGCGGATGGGTGCGCAACCATCGCTTTGTGAACCATCCTGAGAACTTCCGCTGCTACTTTGTGGTGCAGTTCGACCAGGCTTTTGCCGACTACGGCACGTGGGAGAACCAGAACAACCGTACCTTCAGCCGCCAGACCTACGCCAAGGGCAAGGGCGCGGGTGTGTACATCAAGTTCCGTCCCGGCAGCAAGGTGCAGGCAAAGGCAGCGTCGTCTTACATAAGCTACGCTCAGGCGGAGCTTAACCTTGAACGCGAGCTCGGAGGCGACCGCTCGCTCGAGGCGACAAAGGCGCGCGGCTTCAAGGTGTGGAACAATCTGTTCAACCGTGTTCGCGTGGAGGGCGGCACCGATGAGGACATGCGCACCTTCTATTCGTGTCTGTTCCGCGCCAACCTGTTCTCGCGCCGTTTTTACGACCTTGACAAGGATGGCAAACCGTATTATTACAGCCCGTACGACGGCAAGATACACCACGGATATATGTATACCGACAACGGTTTTTGGGATACCTTCCGCTCGCAGTTCCCTCTTACCAACATTCTGCACCCCACTCAGCAGGGACGCTACATGCAGGCTATGCTCAACGTGCAGCAGAAGGAGCTGGGATGGTTTCCCGCATGGTCGTGTCCCGGAGAGACGGGAGGCATGCTGGGCAACCACGCCATATCGCTCTTTGCAGACGCTTTTGCCAAGGGCATACGCATGGTGCCTGTAGACTCCGTGCTCAAGGGCTATGCCCACGAGGCTTTCAACAAGGGTCCGATGGGCGGTGCCAACGGCCGTGCGGGATGGCATGAGTACTACACTCTGGGATATGTGTCGTTCCCGGAGTCGCACGGATCGGTTTCGCAGACGCTTGAGTATGCGTATGATGACTGGTGCGCCTACACCTTGGCAAGGCAGACAGGCAACAGGTTCTATGAACAGGTGTTTGCCCGCACGCTGTACAACTACCGCAACCTGTGGGACTCCGCCACCGGATTCTTCCGGGGCAGAGGAAAGGACGGCAAGTTCCTTGAGCCGTTCGACCCGCTGGCATGGGGCGGTCCTTACACCGAGGGCAATGCCTGGCACTACATATGGTCGGTGTTCCATGATGTGCAGGGGCTCATAAACCTGTATGGCTCCGACGCCGCATTCGTGGAGAAGATGGACTCCGTGTTCTCGCAGCCGGCGACGGTGCGTCCGGGTTGGTATGGCGGCAAGATACACGAGATGGTGGAGATGGAGGAGGCGCGCATGGGACAGTATGCCCACGGCAACCAGCCCATACAGCACATGCCTTACCTGTACAGCTATGCGGGACAGCCGTGGAAGACGCAATACTGGGTGCGCCAGATTATGAGACGCCTGTACAACAGCACTCCCGACGGTTTCCCCGGCGACGAGGATCAGGGCGGCATGTCGTCGTGGTATGTGCTCAGTGCCCTCGGTCTCTACGCGGTTACGCCCGGCACCGACCAGTATGTGATAGGCTCGCCCCTCTTCCGCAAGGCTACCATCACGATGGAGGACGGCAGCAAGTTCGTAATAGAGGCGGAGGGCAACAGTGCCGACAACGTGTATATACAGAGCGGCACGCTCAACGGACGCCCGCTTGACAAGAACTACATCACCTACGGGGACATCGCCCGCGGCGGAACGCTGAAGTTTGTTATGGGCGCAAAGCCCAACAGAACCCGCAACACCGGTAAGGACGCCGCGCCCTATTCGCTTTCGGCTCCGCTATGACAGGCGGTGAGGGGGATGAAGAAGATGCCGGTCAAGTAAGACAATGACGGCGTGAGCCCGGTGGAGACGCAAGATTTTGCTATAATAATATGGATTTTCCATCAATATTTAATAATGGCGCGAGCCCAGTAGAGACGCAAAATCTTGCGTCTCCCGTCCCTCCCACACCAACATGTACATGCGACAATCCGATGACAATAAATGCATATCCCCTCAGTAGAGACGCAAAATTTTGCGTCTCCCGAGCAGGAATTGCGCAATTCATCATGCATATAATTACTTCCGAAATTTGCATTCATCCCTTGTGAGACGCAAAATCTTGCGTCTCTACTTTTGCTGTCAGCGAATAATGATATACTGTATCCACAGAAACAAGCATACTTGCATACGCATGCATGAATAATGTGCATAATTATTCATTCCCACCCATCCTCAACTCCGCGAGAGCGTCCTACAGCCGACGGCATAGGCTCACGGAGGCAAATACGCAGCTTATGAGCGTTTCGCGTATATGTCTGACAGTCAGCGACATACACTCATATATGGGACGGACGGGACATTCCCTTCATGCCGGAAAGCCTTTTCGGGAACGCGGAACGGGCTTTTTGAGGTGACGGGAGGGCGCGTTCCGGCATGCATGAAAGGTGTTTTGGAAAGCCGGAACGTGCTTTTCCGCGCGACAGAAATGGCAGGCGCAAGGTCGGAACGAATCCATATTCGTTTTTTATACACCACAAATGCCTTCGCGCTTCCTGTTTTCCGATTTTATTATGTAAAGATTTTTTACTTCCGAAACTGCATATCCATGCATTCCGGTATCCTCCGCGCATTTTCCATCCCCTCCTTCCCTCCTCAACGTCGTCCGCCCAGTAGAGACGCAAAATCTTGCGTCTCCCGTCCTCGAGAGTTCAATTTATGTTGCTTGTAGTTGCTCTCCATATCTTCATTCCATGTGTCTCACGAGCAATGATTGCGCTGTTTATCATTCATATAATTACTCCCGAGATTTGCATTTCTTCCTTGTGAGACGCAAGATTTTGCGTCTCTACTTTTGCTGGCAGCGCGTATAATCCCCGATTTCCTCCTTATTCACCCGGCGGTGTCCGCCATGTCTGTGCATTGATATATCCGGAAAGAGATGTGTTATTCCCAATGAATGATTCGAGAAGTGTTTGAAATTCAGTCAGAACGCTTTGGTATGTTTGTTCTGAAGAATGGTATATACATTACATCCATGATGCTTTTGATTCAAAATTGGGTTTTTAAGGTTCAATTTTTATATGTGTTTTACCGTAATAGGGCTACATTTGCAGCGATAACAAGCCTAAGTTTATGACAATGGACTATACAGAATTTTATAAAACCTGCTATCTGCGGATTCACGCATTTGCACAAGGTCGCGTCAGCGTCGGGGCTGCCGGTGATGAGGTTCGGGAACGGACGGACATCCCGATGGGGCGTGCCAAGCTGTGGGTACATATGTTCATGACTGTCAGGAACGGTTGTCGGCTGGCGGATGCGTGCGGCTCTGAACTTCGCGCGTGGCGTGTCTGCCGCCCCGGTTTGTTGGATATGGAAAAATGAATAGCACTGTTTTCTCATAAAACAAATAACATATATATAAATGATATGATAAGACAAATAGTGACAATGGCTCTTGCCCTGTGCGTGGGGACCTTACATACAGCCGCACAACAGGTGACACCGTTCAAGGCGGGCGACCGTGTGGCGTTTGTGGGCAACAGCATAACAGACGGCGGACACTATCATTCGTACATCTGGCTATACTACATGACGCACTTCCCCAACGAGCGTATGTGGATGGCAAACTGCGGCATTGGCGGTGACGAATGCTCCAACATTCTGGCGCGTCTTGACGACGACGTGTTCCTCAAACGCCCGAATGTTCTCACACTCTCGTTCGGCATGAACGACAGCGGCTATTTCGAGTACAACGGCGACAATCCAGGGGAGTTCGCCGACAGTAAGGTGGCGAACAGCCGCAAGTATTTCCTTGAGATAGAGAAGCGTCTGAAGGAGGCTACGGACATACGCAAGGTCATGATAGGCACATCGCCCTACGACCAGACATCCACCTTCAACGACAACGTGTTCAGGAAGAAGAACGACGCCATCCGCCGCATAATAGCGTTCCAGGACTCAGCCGCAAGGGCTGACCACTGGGAGTTTGTGGACTTCAACGCACCGATGCTCAGAATCAACGAAGAGCAGCAGGCGAAGGACCCCACGTTCACAATCTGCGGCAACGACCGCGTGCATCCAGACAACGACGGGCACATGGTCATGGCGTACATCTTCCTCAAGGCTCAGGGAATGGTGGGCAAGCCGGTGGCAGACGTGCAGATAGACGCGCGCTCAAAGAAGGTGGTAAGGAGCGTGAACTGCACCGTGAGCGACTTGACGGCAGGCAGGAGAGAACTCTCGTTCAGCTATCTGGCGGAGTCACTGCCTTATCCGCTGGACACCATCGCGCACGGATGGGGATTCAAGCGCCCGCAGGCGCAGGCGGTGAAGATGGTGCCGTCTCTGGTCAAGGACATAAGCAACGAGCAGCTCAAGATTATGGGACTCAAGGGCAACTACCGTCTTACCATAGACGGGGTGGTCATAGACACCATTCCGGCACAGCGTCTGGCACAGGGCGTGAACCTTGCCGAATACCGCCACACACCGCAATACCAGCAGGCGTGCGCCGTGATGGCACTCAATGAGGACCGCTGGGAGCTGGAGCGCAAGTTCCGCGACTACGGCTGGCTGCAATACGACTTCTTCATGAAGAAAGGTCTGCTCCATGCCAACGACGAGCATGCGGCGCGCGTGTTCCGCGACGGTGAGACGAAGGACGGATGGGTGGCTGCGCGCCGCGACATCTACGACAAGATGATACACAAGGATGTGCGCGACGCCTATACAGCCATGATGGATCTTCTGGTAGACAAGATATACAGCATAAACAAGCCCGTCACACGCCGCTTTGTGCTTACGGCAGTAAAGTAAGGTGGCTGCGGACAGATGTCTGTGACGTGTCGGGCGACGGTGCTTTGTCAAATAAGTTCGAATATAAACGACAGTGAACTATGGTTAGAATAAAAATGTTAAGATTGTTGTGCGTGCTCCTTCTGCTGTCCGCCGGCAGGGCTTTCGCCGGAAAGGTGGACACGCTGAAGCTGCACAGCGACGTGATGAACCGCGACATACACGTGGTGGTGATTACACCTGAAAGGAAAGGTGCCACCAAGGATGTGCGCTATCCGGTGGTCTATCTGCTGCACGGAGCCTACGGCAACGAGCGTTCGTGGCTGGAGATAAAGCCGCAACTGCCCGACATAGCCGACGAGAAGGGCATGATATTCGTGTCGATGGCGGCTCTCAATTCATGGTATTTTGACAGTCCTGTCCTTAAGGATTTCCAGTATGAGACATTCTACACCCGCACGCTCGTGCCTTGGGTGGACGCACATTACAACACGGTGCCCTCGCGCGAGGGACGTGCCATTACCGGTCTGAGCATGGGCGGACACGGCGCGCTGTTCCTCGCCATGCGCCACAAGGACATGTTCGGAGCCTGCGGCAGCATGAGCGGCGGAGTGGACATAAGACCGTTCCCGCAGAACTGGAACATTCCGGATGTGCTGGGCGAGATGTCCGCCAACAAGCAGTCGTGGGACGAGCACACTGTCGTGGGGCAGCTGGGACGCATAAAGAACGGCGATTTGCGGATAACGTTCGACTGCGGCGAGTCTGACTTCTTCCTCGAGGTGAACAAAGACTTGCACAAACGCCTGCTCGGGCTTGGCATCGACCACGACTTCACCACCCGTCCCGGCGGACACACAAGCCAGTATTGGGCGAACTCCATCGACTATCATCTCCTCTTCTTCGAGAAGTTCTTCCGTCAGAGCGGCACGTTCGTGGAAATGCAATGGCGTGCGGCGAAAGGTAAACGGTAAATACCTGAAGAGCACAGTGGACGTGAATTGACGTGTGAACCGCCCCGTAACACGTAATATAAAGCTTGTGCGTATGAAATGACAGCATGAAATGACAGCGTGACACATCTGAGATGGATGTCGGTGCTATAACATAAACGGCTATTAAACAACCCCTGACAAATTATATACTACATACGTATTTCATGCTGCTGCCAGACAGACTGCTTCTCGCTTTTGCCTAATAAGTGTCGGATGACACCGGACAAATGAGAGAAACGGTATGACGACAGCGGTGTGGAAAAGATATGACGAGCCTATAGTCAGATGAAAAGTATATTAGGCAATCTGATGATATATATGTCTTATTATATAAGATGATATGCTTTTAAGTCATTTTGCATAATGGACAAACAGAATTATGATGTATTCGAATAATAAGTAATAAAATCTAAATTAAACACAATCTATATGAGGAAAAATATTCTTCCTATGGCGGTAATGGTCTTGCTGGCTATGGCATCCTGTCAAGACAGTTTTCTTGACCAGACGGCTACAACTGACTTGAATGAGGAGACTGTTTTCGCAGACAGCGCATATGCGGCGGGATTTCTTACCCAGATTTACAGCAGTATTGGCTTTGATGTGGACATCAACAGATTCAATCCCGGTGGTTTGCAGGTGGCATGTGACGAGGCGGAACCACGCCAGCAGTCAACATCCTCAACCGGTCTTGCCTTTGCCACAGGCACTGTAAATCCGGTGACGGTGACAAATGATGTGTGGGCGACATGCTATGCGAACATCCGTCGCTGCAACAAGTTTATGGCAAATATTGACAAAGCGCCGATGGGTGTGAATATCAGGCGTCAATATAAGGCTGAAGCGCGCTTTCTCCGCGCCTGGTATTATTACATCCTGCTGCGTCACTACGGAGGGATTCCCATTATAGGGGATACATGCTACAAGGCAAACGACAAGGTAAAGGCAATACGTGACACTTATGAGACCTGTGTCAATTATGTTGTCAATGAGTGCAAGGCTATCCTTGATGACGGTGCGTTGCTTCCACGTTTTTCAGGACGGAGCAACGGCAGAATAAGTGCCGCAGCCTGCCATGCCCTGATAATGCGCGCTTGTCTTGACGCTGCAAGTCCGCTCCATAACGGCAGCGGATTCGGTACAGACAGTACAAGAACACTCCTCGGTTATCCTGTTTATGATAAGGAGCGTTGGAGAACGGCATACGATGCCGCCCGCGCCGCAATGACAATGAGGGGTGACTACCGTCTTTTCGAATACCATTACTGCTATGACTTCCCCAAGGCTGGAGATGAAAAAGGCTGGGGCTTCTATGCCGTTCAGGTGGCGGGAGAGTATGTCACCAAATGTACAAGCTACGGAGATTTCACTTATCCATACGGTCCTTATCAGGAAATAATCTTGCAGCGGAAGCTTCCGCTCAGCACCACGACGAACAGGTATCTTGATCCGCCTTCGGCTGGCGGTGACGGTTCCGGCGGATATGCCTATTCGGACATGGCAGATGCATTCCCGATGATTGACGGTAAGCCTGTCGGTGAGAGTAAATATACTTACAATCCTTTGATTCCGGCGACTAACCGCGATCCGCGATTCGCCAATACAATCATCTACAATGGTCTGAGTATATATAATCAAGGAAACTATAAACCTGTGTATACATATCAGGGCATGGATGAGACGCAAGACGCGATTCACTCGGGAACTCCTACCGGTTACTACACACGTAAGATGATGTCGCGCGGTGCAAGCGGCAACTGGTGGATTGACCCCATCCAGTCACATCCCCTGATACGGTTCGCTGAAGTGATGCTGGCTTATGCGGAGTGTTGCAATGAATATTTCGGTCCGGACTTTTCCGAAGATTTAGGCAACGGCATCATGGGAGGTCCGTACGAGATGCTCAAGCTTATCAGGAGGCGCGCGGGCATAGAAGCCGGTAAAGATGGTATGTACGGACTTAAACCGAATATGACACAAGAAGAGATGCGTGAAGCCATTCAAAACGAACGTCGCATAGAACTGGCTTTCGAAGGTTTCCGCTTCTTTGATGTACGCCGTTGGATGATTGCCGACAAGACCGAGAACAAAACCATGCATGGCTTTGAGATAACCCGCACCAAGGATGGCTATTCAGGCAAGACCATTGATGTGCGCAAGCATGTCTTCCGGAAAGCCGAGTACTTCTGGCCTATTCCCTATACGGAGATTGTCAAGAATCCGGAACTCATACAAAATCCTTATTACGATTAATGATGAAAACCTCTGCTGATATTCAGCGGATACCAATAAATAAAAAACATACATATGAATGTAAAAAACTTTATAGGAAACCTCGCATGTATCTTTACTGTGGCTTTCATGGTAGGATGCAGTGCCTTTAATGATGACAGCGACCCGTATGGAGTCGGTGAGGCGACAAAGGACATCAGCGGAGTATGGAAACTTCTTTCTGTATCCAGAAACGACATAGACATTACAAATGAGATGGATTTCACACAGTTCACTCTGAACATCAATCCTGATGGAACATACCATATTGACAATTATCTTCCATTTGTGGTTGAGAAGGATGGCAGTTGGAGTGTTGACAACGCCCGTTATCCGTTTCATCTCTCGTTTATGGAAAACGGTGCAACAGACAGTACTACCATTGACATAAACTATCCTATTACAGACGGTCGACGGTCAATGATTGTCAGTCTGTCACCGGGTTGTGGAAACAACACTTACACTTATACACTGCAACGTGAATCAAATAGCATAACAAACAATAAATAAATGCCATGAATAGAATCTTTCAAAAAAAGCGGGCGGTGCCAGCCTTTGTCGCATTGATGGCTGTGTTGCTTATTGTGTCATGCGGTATGTTTATCGACGGATACAACATCGCACAGATTGACGAGAATGGCAAAGAGGTGTATTACGCTTACGCCGGACAGAATATGGAATTTTCGGTAAACGGTCATTTGGAATGTAACACACAGGACAACAACGGTGTTACAGGCAACCTTGTGTTCGCCATGCTTGTGCCAAAAGACTGGAATTTCGCAGACAATGCGGTGGTGACATATAAAAACGATTTAGCTGATAATCCGGACGAGCTTCTTGCTATGGAATTAATGCCTTCCACTTCTCTGCCCAAGAATGGAGAGGGAAAGACGTGGCAGCAATGCCTGCAGAACCGTTATGGAGTGGGACCGAACGTGTTGGAAGATATGGAGTGGGTGGTTTTCCAGACTGCCCGAAAATGGACCATTCTCAACAACCAGACTCCAAAGTACACCATATACATCAAGGCAAAAGCCGGCAGAAAGAACTTGCGTTGCAAACTGGGATTCTTCGTTGATGATACCGATGATGGATTCTCTACCGACGACCGTCGCTACAAATGCCTGTTTGCAAACGAGTGTTTCGAGATAGTAGGCGGACAGGGTATGACCATTGATTTCTGCAACAAGCATTATAACAAGGTCACTCCGCTTACAGCACTGCAGAACGACCTCCTTACAGTGAGCTATGAGGGTGACATCGCGACGAACGGACTTAACGCTTATAATGAAATATATCTGCAAGGGGAAGCTATCACAAAAAGCGGTCGTATATTCAGAGTCAACAGGCGTGACGGTACGACTCTGATGAAGCGCGTCGGCACACTGGGCAAGACTTACACAAAGACTTTCTGGCCGGTCAGCTTTTTCGGCATACCGTCTGATGAGGAAATAGAATCATTCAACTATTGGTTTACTAATGCCGACGGTACAGAAACAATAACACAGTCGGATGACGACAATGTCCAAAATGGCACACCTCTGCCGGAGACGAAGGAGCCTTTCAACTTCAAGTTCAACTGTGATTAACTTAAATGAGAACGACAATGAAAATGAATCATTATATTATAGCCATTGCAATGGTTGCGTTATCCATGCAGTCTGCATTGGCGCAGACTGCAGAGCATGGCAGGATACTGGTCTATGACGAGAACAATCAGCCTGTTCCGGGAGTTGTGGTCAGTATTAAAGGGCAGGATAAGACCGCTACGACTGACGCAGACGGGGCATTCGCGCTTGATTACGGTGATGACGATGTTCTTACCTTCAGCCATGTAGGTTACCTATATAAAGAGAATCGTGTGAAAGTAAAAGCGGGCAAAGACTACATCGTTTGTCTGAAAGACCGCTTTAAGGATGAGCTTGCCGGCTATACAAACCATTTTAGTGAGCACCAAAGTGCCGATGACAATCTTGGTGCTGTGAGCACTGTAATGGGACGAGACCTGCAAAAGTATCTTTCCACCGACATTATCACCGGTCTGCAAGGACGCATGGCAGGATTCAACATCTCCCAGTATCGCGGCTTCGACCTGCAACGTACAAGCGTTAATACAAAAGGTGACCTCATCGGTAACCGTCCTGCCAGCTATGGACAGATGCCATTTAGCGATAACACCCGCTTCACTTTAGGTGCACGTGGCTTGGCTCCTGTTGTCATTGTGGACGGTGTGGAGCGTGAATTCTTTGCTCTGGATCCTGATAATATCGAATCTGTAACTTTAGAGAAAGACGCTTTGTCTTCTTTGTTTCTTGGAATGAAGAGTTCCCGCGGTGCGCTTGTCATCACAACAAAAAATCCTACGAATGGCAAGCTCCATTTCAGTTTTACCGGTAAAAACGGCGTTCATAGCAACATAAAGACTCCCAAACCACTTAACGCGCAGGAATATTCATGGCTTCTTAATGAAGCTCTCTCTAATGATGGAAGTAAGACAATCTATTCTTCTGATGACTTCCGCGCATTTGGTGATGGTAGCCGGCCTTATATGAATCCGAATGTCAACTGGTATGACGAACTTCTGAAGAAGAATGCGCTTTCACAGTCGTACAATCTCAACGTTTCCGGTGGTGGCAAAGCAGCGCAGTTCATAGTGTCTTTGGGTTATAATAACGAGAACGGACTTTTTCGTGAAGGCAGACAGAATGACTACGATACAAACTTTAAAGTAGACCGATACATGATTTCATCGAAGATAAATGTAAACATCACCCGTGATTTTACAGCTTCGCTCGATGCCGTAGCCCGCGTCATAAAAGGAAACCAGCCGGGAGGAAACGGGTCTGGTTACAGTGACCTGCTTCTTGACATATATCAGACTCCTAACAATGCCTATCCTATTTTAAACCCCAACGGCACATATGGTGGAAATGCATCGTTCACCAATAACCTTGAGGCTAAATCTATGGATTCCGGATATATGACAGATAATACACGGGATATCTTTGCCGTGTTACGGATGAAATATGACTTCAACCGGTTGGTTAAAGGACTGTCCGTACGTTTCACAGGCAGTGTAGCAAACCAAAACAGGACTGCTGTCATCCGTACCAAGCAAAATCCTGTATACCGGTACTCGGTAAATCAGGACGGTAAGGAAACGTATACTCTATACGGAAAGTCTGAGTCGCAGAGCAATAATTTCCGTCAGGTAGGGACTTATCAGAAATTGTATGGTCAGTTGGCTGTAGATTACCAACGTCAATGGGGACCTCATGACTTCAAGGCAAGTCTGCTTGGAGATACACGTCATGAGGTTGTGCTGTACGATCTTCCGATGATTCCCAGCAATGTCATGGAGAATGTAAAGTACAATTATGCTAAACGTTACTTTGCCGAGTTTGCTCTTATTCAGAGTTATTTTAATCGTTATGCTCCAGGCAAACGCTGGGGAGATTTCTGGGCTGCCGGAATAGGATGGAATATAACTAACGAGAATTTTATGAAAGATGTTAGCTGGCTTGACAACCTTAAATTCCGCACAACGTATGGTTATACAGGCAATGGAATCGACAACTCAGGTTACTATAGATATCGTGAGACTTTCCAACAGAATGCCACCACGAGCTATCCTCAGGGTACTTCTATGAGCAATGGTATTTTTACCATTGAGGTGACGCCTGTGGCAAACCCTTTCATCACATGGGAAAAAGCACACAAATTGAATATCGGCATCGATTTTTCAATGTTCGGTCGCAGACTTAGCGGAACTGTGGATTTCTATAACAACAACTTTTCCGACGTGCTCCAGACTCGCGGTAAGAGCATAGCCCTTCTTGGTGCTTCTTATCCTACAGAGAACATCGGAAAACAGCGCCGCCGCGGTATTGAGATAGAACTCGGATGGCAGGATCATATAGGCGCGCTTAACTATTATGTTAATGGTAACTGGACTTTGGAGAAAACCAAGATGATTTACATGGACGAGCAACTCACTCCGTTCGTCTATCAGCGTCTCACAGGACGTCCGCTCGGTGTAACACTTGGTTTACAGTGCGACGGTTTCCTTACGGCAGAGGATATTAGAAACGGTTATCCTGTAATGGCTGGTTATGAAGCCCAACCCGGTGATGTGAAATATGTAGACAAAAACAACGATAATGTAATTGACGAATATGACCGCACCGTCATTGGCGGTGACAAGCCTTTACAGTATTTCGGATTAGACATGGGTGTTGAGTACATGGGAATAGAGTTTTCCATGCTTTGGCAAGGTGTATACAACCGTGACATCTACGTCAGTGACCGTACTCTCGTAGAGGGCTTCCAGACTTACGGGCAGTCGTATGGACAGGCATATCGCAATCTGCTTGCGCGCTGGACGCCTGAGACGGCAGCTACAGCTAAATATCCCCGTCTTTCAGCTGGTGGAAACACATACAACTACGGTGGCATGTATGGCTCCTCATTATGGATGCACGAGGGCAACTTCATACGTCTTAAGAATATCACACTGGCATACAACCTCCCTGAGAACTGGAGCAACAACATCCTTGGAGGTCTGCGGGTGAAGGTCTTCGTCAGTGCTGAGAACGCTCTCACTTTCTCTTCGTGTGATTTGGTTGATCCGGAAGTGAGTTTCACGTCTTCACCAATCCAGAAATGTTTCTTTACAGGTATAAGCCTTAATTTTTAAAACTTCTGAAGTATGAAAAATAACAAATATATCTTTCTGGTACTGACATGCTGTACGCTGGTTGTGACATCCTGCATGGATCATTACGAGTCGTTGCCTGCCGATGAGTTTACCGAGGATTACCTTTTTTCCAGAACTGATTCCAATGGAACACAGGCGCGGCAGTTCCTCAACTCCATTTATGGTATTCTTGAGAATGGTCATAATCGTGTCGGTGGTGATTATCTTGACGCTTCAACAGATGATGCCATAAGTGTGAATGTCAATAACGAGCCTGATGTATATCGCATCTATAAAGGTCTCTATACGGCAAGTAATATGGTATCCGGTGACATGATGTGGAGCCAATACTATGATGGTGTTAGAATGGTTAACAGGTTTATACGTGGCATTGACAGAGTTCCGTTCCGTACCACTTATGTTAATGCGCTTGGCGAAAAACGTCCGCTTGGCGTGTCGATGAAAGCGGAGGCAAGGTTTCTTAGAGCCTGGTTCTATTTTCAGCTTGTCCGCCGCTATGGAGGTGTCCCTCTTATGGGTGATAAAGTGTATGGTCTTAACGACAATATAGAGTTGCCGCGAAATAGTTTTGCAGACTGTGTTGATTATATTGTGGGTGAGCTTGATTCTATCCGCGACTCACTCCGTACACTGCCTATAAGCAATGCCGCTGAGTTCGGACACGTGCCTACCAAAGAAGCTTGTATGGCTTTTAAGTCAAGAGTATTGCTTTATGCCGCAAGTCCGCTCTTTAATGGTAATACGATGGATAAAGGCAATGCCCTCGTGGGATACACCGATTATGACATCAACCGTTGGAAACTTGCCGCTGATGCCGCAAGAGAGTTCATCGACATATTTGGAGACAATGGTTCTGGTAGTGTTATTCTGGACGATGATCCCCGTGACGCTTTTCTTGACTTTTATAATTATGCAAAGAATCCCGAGCTGATATTCTTTAGAGCAGGCGGCAGCAACTATTCGATAGAGAGCACTAACGGTCCTCTTGGCTTTACCGGAACAAATCTCGGCAATGGTCAGACTTGTCCGTCCCAGAATCTTGTGGATGCTTTCCCGATGATTGACGGTCGTCCAATTTCTGACCCCACTGATGCGGAATACAAATATGACGAGCAGCATCCTTATGACAACCGTGATCCGCGTCTTAAATATACGATTCTGTATAATGGCTCTGATTGGCTCGGCACCAAACTGCAGACATGGCAGGGAGGAGCGAACAATCCAAGTGGCGGGTCGCGTTATTCACGTACAGGCTATTATATGCGCAAATTCATGGGAAAATTCGAGAACTCTGACTCATACAGCAATCAGACGCATTTGTGGGTGATTTTCCGATATGCAGAAATCTTGCTCAACTTCGCGGAGGCTGAGAACGAGCTTCTCGACGCCCCATCCAAGGAAGTATATAATGCTATCATTAAGTTGCGCAAGCGTGCAGGCATCAAGAAGGGCAATGTGAAGGGATATACCTATGGCTTGAAAGAAAATATGACAAAAGAAGAGATGCGGACGGTCATACGTAATGAGCGCCGTATCGAGATGGCATTTGAGGAGCAACGGTTCTACGATATTCGCCGCTGGAGAATAGCGGAGGATGTATTCTCCAAACCCATTCAGGGAATGCATATAACTGTAGGAAACGGTCAGACAGTCTATTCTCGTGAGAACCTTATGACGACTGATTTCGATTCGAAGTATTATCTTTACCCTATCCCCTATAGTGAAGTTACTAAGAACGTTAATATGAAACAAAATCCTAAGTGGTAAACTATGAAACGACTGATATTCTTTATAACCTGCTTTTGTGTTTGCATTGTCTCATTCGCACAAGAGATTAGTGTAAGCGGTAAGGTCACCTCTTCTGATACCGGAGAGGAAATGGTGGGAGTCACCATTAAAGGCTCCGACAAAAGTCATATGGCAATCACAAATATAGACGGTGTTTTCCATATGAAGGCACGTGTCGGAGAGAAACTCTTGTTCTCGTGTATCGGATATCTGGACAAGACTGTCGCTGCAAGTGAGAGTATGAATGTTGTTATGGAGCCGGACAACAGCAACCTTAACGAAGTCGTGGTTGTCGGCTACGGACAGGTAAAGCGTCTGACCAACACTGGTGCTGTGAGTGCTGTCAATGGGTCGGAACTGCGTAAAGTGCCGGTGAGCAGTGTGCAGAACACGCTTGCGGGTAAGCTGCCGGGATTCTTCTCGCAGCAGCGCAGCGGACAACCGGGCAAGGATGCTTCTGATTTCTTCATTCGTGGAGTCAGTTCGCTTAATGGCGACGGTAACAAGCCTCTGATTATTGTCGATGATATAGAATACGGCTATTACCAGCTGTCGCAAATCAATGTCAATGAAATTGAAAGTATTTCCATTCTTAAAGACGCCTCCACGACTGCGGTCTATGGTATTAAAGGTGCCAATGGAGTGTTGGTGGTGAAGACAAGACGCGGAGAGAAAGGCGTGCCGAAGATTAACGTGCGTTTGGAGACTGGCTTGCAGGCTCCTGTACGTAAGCCGAAGTTTCTCGGTTCGTATGAGACCGCGAGACTCGTCAATGAGGCTTATGACAACGACGGATTGCAGCCTGCCTTCACAGAGGAGGATTTGGAACACTTCCGTACTGGTGATGACCCATATGGCCATCCAGACGTGAATTGGTATGATGAAATATTCAAGAGCACCGCTCGGCAGTCCAATGCAAACGTAGATATTTCAGGAGGTTCAGACCGTTTGAGATACTTCATTTCCGTCGGCTATTTCAGTCAGAACAGTCTTATGCGCGACTTCGATTCCGGTGATGAATTGAATAGTGATTATCGCTACCGCAGATTCAACTTCCGTTCCAATTTGGATTTTCAGGTAACAAAGAATCTTTCCATGCGGTTGGATATAACATCCCGGTTTATGAATATCAACGAACCGAGGGGTATCAATACCACGGGCGAAATATATAATTTTGAGTCAATGCATCCTTACTCTGCTCCGGTGCTCAACCCTGACGGGTCATACGCCTATCTGTATGACACCAACAGCCGTCGCCCTACCTTGAACGCCCGCCTGGCAAACGAGGGATACAACCGTACGCGTCGTAACGACAACAACCTTCTCTATAATGCAAATTGGAAGATGGATTTTATAACACCGGGTTTGTCCACCAATGTACGTTTGGCTTACTCCAGCATCGATGAGAACGCACGCTCGGCGTGGCGCTCTGAGTATCCTACGTATCACTACAACTCTGCCACCGGTATTTATAATATCAACCCTGACAACGTCTACACCAAGGGTGTCCCTGCCATCACTGTGGATCCGCATAGTGGTATCACCGACTTGAACATTATGGCGTCTGTTAATTATGCCCGCGTATTCAATGAGGTACACGACATCAATGCCATGCTGCTTTACAACCGCGAGGAGACCACCGTTGAGTATAACAGCAACTCTGGCGTATATGCGCCGCAGGTGCCCACAAAGTTTCTCGGCACGACATTGAAACTGAGCTATAAGTACGCCAGCAAATACCTTGTTGATTTTAATGTCGCATACAATGGCTCCGACAGGTTCAAGAAAGGTCATCGCTATGGCTTTTTCCCTGCTGTAGGTCTTGGCTGGGCTATCTCTGAGGAACCTTGGTTCAGAAACAACATCAAAAATGTAGATTTAATGAAAATACGCGCTTCATATGGTCTGGTAGGTTCTGATGTCGCCATGGGCAACCGCTATCTTTACAATCAGGTGTATGAACGCGGAGACTCATATAATTTTGGAGATTACGAGCAGGAGATTTTTCAGGGCTATCGTGAAGGTGCGCTCGGTAATGACAATGTGACATGGGAGAAAGCGCGTAAGTTTGACATCGGTCTTGACATGAACCTGTGGAACTGTATTTCACTGACCGTCGATTATTTCTATGATAAACGCTACGACCAGCTTGTTTACCGCAATGACATTCCGCTTATTCTTGGTATTGGCACCTCACCTGTCAATGTGGCGCGGACATCCAACCAGGGATTCGACGGACAGATAAGCTATCGTGACAGATGGGGCAAATTTGATTTCAATACCAGTTTCGTGTTCTCTTATGCCAAAAACAAGATTATCTATGAGGCTGAGGCTCAGCAGATATATCCATGGTTGGCTGCCACAGGTCATCCTATTGGACAGATGTTCGGATACAAATGTCAGGGATATTATACTCCCGAGGATATAGCATTGATTGAATCAGGAGCTCCTGACGCTCCGGCAGTGCCAAGCACTGATATCCCTGTACAGGCAGGCGACCTGAAATATAAGGACCTGAACCATGACGGCATCATCAATGACTATGACAAGTGCGCCATAGGCAAGCCCAATCTTCCCAACACCACTTTGGGATGGACCGTCGGAGGCAGTTGGAAAGGGTTCACCCTGAGTGTGCTGTTCCAAGGTTCGTTCAACTATAGTTTCAGCATCGTCGGAACAGGTATCGAACCTTTCAAGAGTCAGTTCCAGCCTCTGCACGAGAAACGTTGGACATTGGAGCGTTGGCAGAATGGGGAGGACATTGAGTTCCCTCGCCTTACCAGCAATCCTTCTACCGTAAACTCGGCTGAGGCTTATATGTCCGACTTCTGGCTCATCGATGCATGGTACATACGACTTAAGACCGTCGACCTGTCTTATGACTTCCCTCGCAAGTGGATTCCTAAGTTCATGAGCGGGCTTCGGCTGTACGCCAATTGCTACAATCTCTTTACGTGGACAAGCTACAAGAAGTATCAGCAGGACCCGGAGATACAGACTAATTCTGCTGGCGACGCATACATGAATCAAAGGGTTGTCAACTTTGGTGTCAATATAAGCTTTTAGTGAGATGCTTGTGATAAGTCTCCATTGAAAAATATTGTAAGTAACAGTATCTTTTCATGCGTGACTTATAATCAAACCGGAATGGGTCGTCAGACTTCATCCGTGTTTCGTACTGCTGCAGTCAGTTTGGTTTCCGCTTTATCGAAGATGTTTGGGCTACATCGGGATAAGTGGAAACAAAACTGACTGCAGCAGTGCGGAAGAGGGATGAAGAAGTAGGCAATCAATCACAATGACGGCGCAAGCCCTGTAGAGACGCAAAATCTTGCGTCTCCCGAGCAATCCATGGCAATATACGCATGCGATGAATATGCTGGAAACAAATGCCTTTCCTCCTTGTGAGACGCAAGATTTTGCGTCTCTACTTTTGTTGAACTCTTATAATATCCTTGATTTTTCCTAATATACTTAATGGCGTCCGCCCAGTAGAGACGCAAAATCTTGCGTCTCCCGAACAATCTATAGCAATATACGGATGCGGTGAATGCGCTGGAAACAAATGCTTTCCTTGCTCGTGAGACGCAAGATTTTGCGTCTCTACTTTTGCTGCCAGCGAATAATGATATAATGTGTCACAGAAACAAGCATGCTTGCATCTGCATGCACTAATAATGTGCATAATTATTCATTCCCGTCCATCCTCAACTCCGCGAGAGCGTCCTACAGCCGACGGCAGGGGCTCACGTACGCAAATACGCTGTTTATGTGCGTTTCTTGTATTTGCCTGACAGCCAGTGATGTAGGCTTATACGTGGGACGGACAAGATTTTTCCTTCATGCCGGAAAGGCTTTTTGGGATTGCGGAACGGGCTTTTTGAGGTGACGGGAGAATGTGTTCCGGCATGCGGGAACGGTGTTTTGGAAAGCCGGAAAGGGCTTTTCCGCGCAACATAAGCGGCTGACGCACCGGCGGAATGAGTCCGTATGCGCTTTTTATACGGTTTTAGTGCCTTTGCAATTTCTGTTTTGAGAATTTATTTTGTAAAGATTTTTTACTGCTGTAACTGTATATCCATGCATCCCGGCATGCGTCGCGCATTTTCCTTCCCCTCATTACCCGCTCAACGGCGCATGCCCAGTAGAGACGCAAGATTTTGCGTCTCCCGATCAATCCATGGCAATATACGCATGCGATGAATATGCTGAGAACAGATGCTTTCCTTGCTTGTGAGACGCAAGATTTTGCGTCTCTACTTTTGTTGAATGCATATAATATCCTTGATTTTTCCTAATATACTTAATGGCGTCCGCCCAGTAGAGACGCAAAATCTTGCGTCTCACGATCAATCCATGGCAATATACGGATGCGATGAATACGCTGAGAAAAAATGCCTTTCCTCCTTGTGAGACGCAAGATTTTGCGTCTCTACTTTTGTTGGCAGCGGATGTTATGTTTGAAGTTACGCTTTCTGCAGATGTAGACCACCGTATCTTCAATGAAATCCGGAGTCTGTCTGACAGGCATCAGTATGAAATATGGATAAGATATAATGACAGTTTTGGGACAGGATGACTGATGTCTGTATGAAATACGGATGAAGTATATTGACCTGTTCGGGTTTAAAAAAGTGCGGGATGCCGCATCCGGAGCGGCATCCCGCACATACGGGTGATATGGATACCTGTGTGTGAGACGGTTATCTCACTGCAATCTTCGAGGCTTTTCCGTCTTTCACTCTTACGTATATGCCCGGAGTGAGATTCCTGCCGCTCACACGCACACCGTTGATGTTGTAGTATGTTGCGGTGGCCCCGTCGCCCTTGATGCTGTCGATGCCCGTGCTTACCGACACGGTCACACTGTTGCTTGCCGGAGCCGGACCGTAGTTGTATACCGGCACGACGGTGTATGTGAACTCCTGTCCTCCTTCTGCGGAGCTGTCTGTCTGGGGACGGTCTGTGTAGGTTGTCTCCTTCAGCGGCTCGTCTGTCAGCTGTACGTCGTTGCGGAACACGTGATAGCCCGTGAGCGAGATGTCTTGCGGCACGTCGGGAGCCGCCTCGTATGTCACGTCGTCAACCAGCAGCGCGAGCGTGTCGTACGTCTTGTGGAGTATGGCGAAGTATTTCGCGCCCTCCGGCAGAGCCACCTTATATTCTGTCCACACCTCAGGTATGATGCCGTCGGCAGGATAGTTCTCCACTGCCACCGTATGCGTGAAGTCCTCGGGAGCGTTGCCTGTTGTGGAATAAGCCACCTCAAACGACTCGCCCCACGTTATCATGCAGCTCTTCGCCCAGAACGACACTGTCTGCGCGTTGCCCGAAAGCTCCGGCGAAATGAGCCGGTTGTCGTTGTTGTTTGCCTGACAGCTTGGAGCCATCATGAATGTCTCGCCACTGTGAGGCTCAGCGTCCTTCCAATACATTTCGGGAACCTGAGCCACGGTACGGTTGAAGAGCTGGAACGCCATGGGCTGTGTCTGGTACGGGTTGTATGTCTCGCGGAATATGTTGTATGTCGCCTGTCCGTCGCCGTCGTACACTGTCCACTTGCCGGCTCCCGTTATTGACATCGGTGTATAGTCGGGGTTCTCGAAGTCTTCGCTTACTGTCTTGGCGTCGGTGATGCCGTCGAGTGACGGAGCCGACCATGAGAGGCTCACCTCCGTGCCCGTATCCGACAGGGTGTATGCAAGGTCGGTCACTGTGGGATAGTCGTTCAGATTCACGCCTACAGTCTTCTCCGCCGTGTTGTTTTCGGCGCATCCGTCACCTTCGAGCACTGCCGTCGCAGCCACGAGGAGTGTCTCCCGGGCGTTCAGCGGCACGTCATACCCGAACGACACGTCGGCGAACGAGTTCTGTCTCATCTCCGGCAGCTGTGCCGTTCCGGCTTTCCTGCCGTTTACGGTCCACTCTATGTGCCCTTCGGTGATGTCGCCTCCTATGTTCTCCACGCGCGCCTTCATCTCAATCTTGTCGCCCGGCTTCACGTTGTCGGGAACGTCCACAGCCACGAGCCGCAGGTCTTTGTCCACGACGTCGCGTATGCGTATGTTGTCGAGCGGCACGCTCCATGTTGTCCCGTCGGTGTTGTGTATTGCCCGCAGCCTCAGTTCTATCTGTATGGCTTTGGCGTCCTTATATGCGTTTAGCGGCACCGTGGCGAGCGTCCATCCCTCTTTTGTAGGCGTCTTCTGCAGGTCTATGGTCCTCACAGCCTCGAAAGGAGCGTCGTCTGCGGACACAAGCACGTCCAGCGCGCTGCCCTGTCCCTGATACCAGAACTCCAGGGCGGGGTTCGCCGCAGCCGATATGTCGATGCGTGCGGAAATCATTCCGTACATCACATCCTTCTCGTAAGGCAGCCAGTAGAAGAAACCGTTGTCACCGTCCTGCGATGTGAGCGGTACGGGAGCCTCCGGGTCGTCCGGGTCGATGATGGAAGGGAAGTAGCTGTCGTCTATCGTTCCTGCCATCTGGTTTTCGTTGTCAGACTGCGGGTCGATGAGCCATATGTTCTTGAAGTGTGAGTCTGCGAACGATTCTGTGTAAGGCAGCTTGTCCGGCTCGCCTATTGTGACGATGGCGGAGTTGGTGTAGTCGGAGTAATTCTCTCCGTAACCGGCTGTCACCTGATAAGCCACGAAGTCCTGTCCCTTGAGGTCCGGATAGTCCAGTTTTATTGATGTGTCGCCTGTTGTGGCTATCGCAGGATCGTAGTATGAGCCGAAGGCGTCGAATATGTAGTATGTCACTTCGTCCGGATTGACGTATCCGCCGTTCTTGCCCGTCTCTCCCACGGCGTCCCACGACAGTACGGCAGACTTGAAGTCGGCGCTCACGGTGAGCCTTACGTTCTGCGGTGCGAGCGGAGCGTCCGGTCCGCAGAATATGTTCCTGTGCTCCACCTTCTCTCCGGCTGTCTCTCCGGTGTAAGCCACGGCTGTGATGCAGTTGTTGCTTCCGGCGTTCATCGCCACGTCTTTCACCTCAATGGTCTCTCCGGGTTTCACGTTGTCGTAGGTGAACACGTCCTCGCCCCATCGCGAGGTTATCTCCACCTTGGTTATCTCCGTAAGCTCCTCGCCAGCCTTTGTCTTTGTAGGCGCGGTGTAGGTGAGGTCTGCCTTCAGCTCGCCTTTGGGTGCGAGCGTCCATGTGAGTGTGCCCGCTGCCGGAGGGTCTGTGGGTACTGACGGCTCCACGGTGCCGCTCTCCACGCTCAGGTTGAAGAGCTTCACGGTGCCGTTCATCGCTTTCGTCGTGGTGTTGTGCACTCCGATGTAGTAATATCCCTCCTCCGTTATTTTGCAGTTGTACTGATATTTTGTCTGGTCTTTTGTCCCGAACACTGTCTGCGGCACTATTTCCGTAGTCATGCCTTCCACCGTCGGGGCTGTCCCCGCCTTCACCTCGAGCCTCACGCCCGTGGCTCCGCTGCCCATATATCCGAGGTCGAAGGACACGATGTAGTCGCCTGCTGTCATGTGCACCGGCACCGACACCAGCCAGTCGTCGCTCTCTTCCACACCTTCATCCTTCGGAGGCATGCACGCGCTGTAGCTTGACATTGCCGCTATCTTCCAGCTTCGGCTGTCGTTGTTGGCGTCTATGAAGGTGTATTGCTTCACAATGTCTACGACGTCGCTGCTTTTCCCGAGGTCGTGCGAGAACGGAGTCTCTATGGCGTTGGCAGGTTTCTCTCCGGCGTACAGGGGCTTCGCGGCTTTTGTCGCTGCCCTGCCGCTCTTGGGAAAGTGGCTCTGCCGGTTAAGTTTTCTCAGATTGTCGGTCTGTGTTCCTATGGTTCTTTCATAAGGAGTCTGCGCCCCAACGGTCAGCATAAATCCGATTAGGGCTGTGAATACAAGTAATACTTTTCTCATAAGAAATACATTTGAAGATTTGTTATTAAGGCAAAAACATGCCATATTGTAATAGTGTGCGTATTTGTTTCGTCAAAATGACAGCACAAATATACAAAAATATGACATTAATTTATTCTCACACAGGTTAACAAAGGTTAAATCCGAGCGCTTTTACAAGTGCCGCTCCATTTGTGCCGGGTGCGTGTGCGGTGTGCGACGACGTTTTTCCGATGTAATGAATATCGTTTCTTTAATATTGTATATATAAATAATGTGGCGGCTGTTCCGTGTGTTCCGTGCCGGTATGCCGTGCGGTCAGCTGCTCGTGCGGCACTCTTCGGTGGTCATGCCCGTTGTCCTGCTGAAGAAGAGACGGAAGCAGCGGACTGATCCGAAGTTGAGGACGGAGGCAATCTCACCGTCGGTCTTGTGTGAGTGCATGAGCATGTCGCGCGCCATGTCGAGGCGTATCATCTCGGTGTATCTGCCGACGCTCAGTCCGGTCTCTTTCCTTATGATGTCTTTCAGATAGGCTTCTGACGTGCCGGTGCGCGCCGCTATGTAGTCAGCCTGCGGCATGTCGCCGTGCCTGTCGGCTTCCTTCGTGAAGAAGTCGTGTATGACGTGCCTTGCCTGTCTGACGGTTTTCCTGTTGCTGTCGGCACGCATGATGAACTGTCTGTTGTAGAACCTTCCGCAGTAGTCGAGCATCATGCCGATGCGCCTGCCTATTATCTTGCAGCTGTAGTCGTCGATGCATGTTTCCAGCTCTGCCGTGATGTCGTGGAACAGTCTGTCAAGCGTGCGCTCCTCACACTCCGACACGTGCAGAGCCTCGTCTGTCCTGTATCCGAAGAAAGTGTATCCTTCCATGTCGCTTTCCATGCCGCTGCCTGCCGCCAGCTCTTTGGCGAACGCCACGATGCAGGCTTCCTCGGCGTAAGTGGCGGTGTTGAGGCTTATGCGCTCGCCCGGACGGAAAAACAGCAGTGAGGCATGAGAGAAGTCACATCCCTTGTGTCCGTAGCACGGCAAGGTGCCGCGGCGCCGGTTTTTTATCTTCAGGATTGTGTAAAGTGATGTCACCGCTCCGTCTATCCTCCTCAGACTGTCGGGTGTGAGCACGGCGGTGCCTGCGAGCGGATGCTGCATCCTCACGCCCGGCAGACAGCCGCGCTGCCTGCCGCACATATGTTCAGAGTCGTGGCTCTTCGTGTACATCCGGTCGGAATGTGTGTTGTGTGTCAGACGGTTGTTTTTCTGTATTCGCTCGGTGTCAGTCCGGTGGCTTTCTTGAATATGCGGTTGAAGTGCTGCGGATACTGGAATCCCAGTTCCATGGAAATCTGGTTCACCGTCTTCTCCGTTCCCAGTATCAGCTCCTTTGCGTGGCCTATGAGTCTCGACTTTATGTATTCCTGCGCCGTTATGCCCGTCTCTTTCTTTATCATGTCACCGAAGTAGTTTGGCGAGAGGAACACCTTGTCGGCGAAGTATTTCACCGTCGGCAGACCGTCTGTCACGGTGCGCTGCTCGCGGAAGTAGTCGTCGAGGAGGTTCTCGAACTTCACTATCACGCTCTTGTTGCTCTGCGAGCGCGTGATGAACTGTCTTTCGTAGAACCGCATGCAGTAGTCGAGCAGCAGTTCGATGTTGCGCGAGATGAGCCTGCGGCTGTGCTTGTCAGCCGGACGGCTTATTTCCATCTTTATTTTTTCAAGACAGTCGGTGTAGATGCCTTTCTCTTCGTCAGACAGGTGCAACGCTTCGTTGGACGAATAAGAGAAAAAGGAGTAACGCCTTATGTTCTGTCCGAGCGACGTGCCCTTTATGAGGTCGGGGTGGAAGAGCAGTCCGAGCGCGTCGAGCTTCATTCCTTCGGCGAACGTTGTCTCCACCACCTGCCCCGGAGCGAAGCTTGTCACCGTCCCCTCCTGGTAGTCGTAGGTCTGCCGTCCGTAGAGGATGTCCCCGCACATGAGGTTTTTCAGAAACAGGGCATACAGCCCGTAGTTGAATACGGTGCGCCCCATGGGTTGCGTCTTTGCCTCCGCAAGGCTCACTACGCTTACGAGCGGATGCAGCGTCTCCACTCCGAACAGTGCGTTGTATTTCTCTACGCTGTCTATCTTTATGATGTCTTTCATAATGGCGAATGGTTTTGTGTTCAGACAGTTGTATACGTTCACAAATTTAATAATAATATCGTTTACGTGTGACATCTGTCGTGTAAAAACCGTAAATAAGTTTATAAGCAGCGTAAAATGTGTACTTACAGTGCGGCGTTATGCGCTTTCGGCTAAAGTAGAGACGCAAAATCTTGCGTCTCCCGAGGAAGGAACGCATATGTTTTCAGCGTATTATAGCCTGCGCATGTTGGTATGGGCTGCTCGGGAGACGCAAGATTTTGCGTCTCTACTTGGTTGAATGCGTATGTTTTCAGCGTATTATAGCCTGCGCATGTTGGTATGGGCTGGACGGGAGACGCAAGATTTTGCGTCTCTACTTTGGTTGAATGCGTATGTTCCCAGCGTATTGTCGCCTGCGCATGTTGGTATGGGCAGGAAGGGAGACGCAAGATTTTGCGTCTCTACTTGGTTGAATGCATATATGGCAAAAGCGTCACTTCATGCCTTTGGCGAATGCTTGCGGCACACCGGCAGCGCGTCATGGCAGGCAGAGTACGCCGCTCCTCAGTATGTGCCCTTGCCTTTGCAAAGGTCGCAGGTGACGTGATAGTGTGCAAGGCGCACCTCTTTGTTGCACGTGCTACACCATTTTGTCTTTCCTGTCACGGCAGAACTTGTGTAATACTCCTTAATCTTCTTGCCCGTTCCGCCGCACAGCCTGCATACGTTGGAGCCTGACGTACTGCTGCCTGAGGTGCCTGAAGAGCCGCTGCCTGAACCGACGGAGGTGCCGCCCGACGTTCCGCCCGCGGTGTTGAGCGGCACGTATCCCCAGCCGTTACATGCTCCGCATTTGAGCGTGCCGAGACAGTTGGTGCACTGTATGGTAAGCGGCTTGCCTGTAATCTCTGATTTGAACGTAAGTGTTCCGTTCCCGCACGGACACTTCTTCGTGCCCTTGCATATGGCGCACACCATGGAGTTTGGCGGTATGTTGTCTGTTGTGCGCACGCCGGTGTTCGTCTGCTGGCTGCTCTGTCTTTGCTGTTGCAGAACCTGTTCGGCGGCAGACGACAGTCCTTTGGCTACTCCGTCGAGAAGGCTTTCGAGGAAACTTTGCGCCTTTGCCGGACTCCCCCATATCAGTGCGGCGGCGAATAAAACGTATTTTATTTTTGTAAGCATGGTCTTATATGTTTTGCTTTATACTTTAACGGTTGTTATATCCTGTGCGTGTATCGTGTCCGTCCCATCCTGTTCCTGCCGCCGTCATGCGTCGCGGTGGCTGACGGCGGCAGGCAGGGAGGTCATTTTTCCGCATGCGTCTTGAACATGCGTCTTGCGTGAGTCCTCTTGGCGGCGGAGCCTTGCTGCTGCATCTGGCTGACGGTGTCAGAATAGTAGAATGAATATTGCAGGCTGCCGTTCTCGTAATACGCGCTCACTCTGCCTTTGCTGTCCTTGTCCGTGCTGCATGTAACGCTGTTGGGCTGCGAGTCCTTGCTGTATTTCACGGAGTAGGCTGAAATCATATCCTCAGACGGCTTTCCCATAAGTCCGGCGTATAATATATATTCGGGCACGCTGTCGTCCATGAAGTGGACGTATATGCCGTTGTTCTTCACGCCGTCATATTCAAAATTGTACTCCTCATATCCGTTGTACTCATACGTCTCGCCCTCTTCCGTCTCCTTCTCGGTATAGGTCATCACCGTTTTTATAAGATTGCCGTCCTGCCATGTGTTGGTGTAGACAGCCTCGTAGGAATATTCCGGACTTGACGACTCCGACACCATTTTTATAAGCCTGTTGCCGCTGTCGTAAGTGCAGGAGAATTTTCCCGACGCCCTGTAAGTCTCTCCGTAGCCCGATTCCTCAATGGTAAGCGTGGCGGAGGTCACTGCTCCGGCTGCGTTCTGCCTTATGTTGCTGATTGTCTGTTTATACGATTCGCCGTCGCTCTCGTTTGCAGAGCCTTTTATCACAAGAGGGTTTCCGCCGATGGTGAAGTTGATGCCGTCGGTCAAGGATACGCCGGATGTCAATGCTCCGTCGGTGTAGTTGAATCTTGCCACGTCGCCCCACGGACTTGTGATCGCCACCACCGGGTCGGTTATTCCCATGTCGCCTGTCGACGGCAGGTTGCCGCTTCCGCCGGTGCTTCCTCCGTCTCCGTCGTCGTCACCGCACGATGTGAGGCACGCGCAGCACGCCATTGTCATGAAAACGAACGATGCGGAATGCAGCAGAGAGCTCATTCCGGATAGAATACTTTTACTTTTCATACTTGCTTGTTTTGTTTTATGTTATGATGTGTTATGTCTGTCATCAGCACGGAATGTGGATAAAGCCCGACGACATATTCGCGTCCGATTTCTGTTCAAAGTTAGTTATATATGTAATAATGTGCAAACGGTGTTTTCCGGTGTATGTGCACAATGTGCGTTATGCCTGTCTCTGTGGTGTGAAATGGATGTTATCTGGTCTATTTTTTTTATATGCCGGAATGCTCCGGAACGCGGGTTCAGTCATGGCGGATGCTGTGAAAGACAGGAGGGTAGGGTGGTTTCTTTCATCGTTTTGTCCGTAAACGGCTGCCGCTGTTTTGTCCTGTCAGCCTTTTTATATAATTTTGTTGCAGGCGGGGAGTTTTTCTTCTCATGTCTCCTTAACCGTTTAAAATTCATACTCATGTCACGACGCACGTCTCCCACGCAACATGTGGTGGTGATTGATCCCCACCGTGTGACCCCATCCTACATCTACAGCCACGCCTCCCTGGTGCAAGGCTCCGTCGAACTGCTCACCGACCTGCCTTCATGGTATGCCCGCCGCAGTGTCAGGCTGCGTATGTTGCGCTGCGGAGTGTGGGTGGTGCGCAGGCTGTGGCGCGGAGCTTTTCATGGTCTAACAGCCGAACAGCTGTTGCTGTCGAGGTGGTTGCGGCACCGGCACACCACGGTTGTGCTAAGCGAGTTCGGCACATCGGCTGCCGACCTGCTGCCGGTCTATCGCCATGCCGGTGTCGCCGTGGTGCCGTTCTTCCACGGCATGGACGCCACGCGGCGCGATGTGGTGCGCCGTTACCGCGAGCGTTACGCCCGTCTCTTTGCCTATGCCCGTTGCGTGCTCTGCGCCTCGCCCCACCTTGCAGAGCGTCTCCGGCTCATGGGATGCCGCGTGCCGGTTGTGAGCGTGCCCTGTCTGCCGTCACCGTTCTATTATAAGCTTCGCGCCACGCTTGCCGAACCGATGTTCTTCTTCTGCGGCAGATTCGTGGAGAAGAAGAGTCCCCAAGCCGTGCTTCTTGCCTTTGCGGAGCTAGTGCGGACCCATCCTGAAGCACGGCTGGTGATGGCTGGCGACGGACCGTTGCTCAAATCTGCCCGTCAGCTGGCGGCATTGCTGGGCATAGACGGTGCCGTCAGCTTTCCCGGATGGATAGACAGAAGCGCGCACGGACAGTTTCTGGAGAGAGCCATAGCCTATGTGCAGCATTCCATGACGGCTCCCGACGGCGACTGCGAGGGCACTCCCGTATCGGTGATGGAGGCGATGGCAGCCGGAGTGCCTGTCATCTCGACGCGCCATGCCGGCATTCCGTTTGTCGCACGTCATGACGTCACCGCGCTGCTTGTGGACGAGGGCGACTACATGTCAATGGCGCGTGACATGGCTCTGCTTCTCGAACAGCCTCACACCGCGCGCCGCATAGGCGACGAGGCACGGCGTCATATGGCTGGGCAATTGCCGAAGAGCCGTGAGGCGGAACTCATCAACGATGTGTTGAGGGATGCTTTACGAGGTGTTTAATCCGCATTCAGCCATGACGTTTTTATGATGCTGCGGGCGTATTTAATCCCAATCATTCATCAGTACGCTGATGATGAACATATGCCGGTTGGTCTGCCTTCATCCCTTTTCCGCGCTGCCTCGTCGTGAAGTTTCCATGTTTCCCGCGATGTAATCCGTCGCAAACCAAAGCGGTGACGCAAAATCTTGCGTCTCACAAGCAAGGATGAGCAATAAATTGAGGTGGAGTATTCCTGTCATTGCTGAGTTTTTTGCTCGTGAGACGCAAGATTTTGCGTCTCTACTTTTATATTGACTGCGAATAATTGGATATGTTTACTGCTTATGACAATGATGGCGGCAGCCTGTAGAGACGCAAAATCTTGCGTCTCCCGAGGGGAAAACGCATTCATCCTCACCATATCATTGCGCGCATTCCATTGCCATGGGTTGCTCGTTTTTATGTGTCTTTGGCATCAAAAAACAGTCGTACGAACGCGCGGGACGGATATACGGATATGAAAACATTGCCGCGCGGCATTGCCGGAAATGAATATTTATGCAATAAGGACAGTAAAAAATCATTACATTTTTTACTTTCAAAAGAGAAAACAAAAACCGTTCCGAGCAGTACGTCACACCGTCTGGTCATGCACCTCCATACCCTCCGCACCGTCATAAAACCCACTCCGGCGGACATCCCTCACAGAACCGTCATGCCTGTACCACCCTCCCGCACCACAGAAAAGCACTTTCCGCACCATAAAAAAGCCTTTCCCACGCCACAGGAAAGCCCGTATCGCGACACCGAAAAGGCTCTTCCGAAACCCGGCAGACACCGTCTTGCAACGCAAAAACACACATTCCTTTGATTGTCAGCACCTTACCCAAACCGCGAAAAACCCGCGTATTCGCGTCCGCGAGTTTATGCCGTCGGCTGTAGGACGCTCTCGCGGAGTTAAGGATGGACGGGAATGAATAATTATGCACATACTTAATGCATACAGATGCAAGCATGTTTGTTTTTGGGAATACATTATATTGTTATTCGCAGATGAAAAAAGTAGAGACGCAAAATCTTGCGTCTCACAAGCAAGAATGCGCAATAAACTGAGGCGATTATGTGCCTGTCATTACTGCGGTTTTTGCCCGGGAGACGCAAGGAATGCATTTATCACCAGCATATCATTGTACGCGCTTTATTGCCATGGATTGCTCGTGAGACGCAAGATTTTGCGTCTCTACTGGGCTGGCGCCATTGAGTCAGTAAGTATAAAGTCAATCATAATACACGCTGTCCACCAAAGTAGAGACGCAAAATTTTGCGTCTCACAAGCAAGGATACGCAATAAACAGATGCGATTATGTGCCTTTCATTGCTGAGTTTTTTTGCTCGTGAGACGCAATATTTTGCGTCTATACTTGGCTGACGCCATCATTATTATCAATAGTAAATGTCTTCTGTGATTCTCAGTCAAACCAAAGTAGAGACGCAAAATTTTGCGTCTCACAAGCAAGGATGCGCAATAAACAGATGCGAAACATGTCTGTCAATGCTGCGCTTTTTGCTCGTGAGACGCAAGGATGGGCTATAAACAAATGCGATTATATTCCTGGCATTGCTGCGCTTTTTGCTCGTGAGACGCAAGATTTTGCGTCTCTACAAGGCTGACGCCGTCACATTTTATAAAAAACAGGCTGCGCCCGGCAATTTGAGAGCAGGCTCTCATTGCGCTCGCTGGCACTGTTTTGCACTAAAACTCGCAAATCTTATTGTTGTGGCTTTGTGCCGAAGTTTATGTTGAATACGTATAAGTTACTGTGTTGATATACTACATTACCCAAATCGTACATGTATTGTTGATTGTCGGCATTGTCGTCAGACCTGAACAGATAGCTTATAGTTAACCCATTGGGATCTAATATACCTACTGTTGTCTTCTTCTTTCCGGCGGCTCTCTGGCTCATCAGGTAGTAAGAAGTAAGTTGTTTGTTCGCAGTGTTTTCATTGAAGTCGTAGTTCCATATATCTGCGGACTCATCATATATCATATTTTCATACTGAAATTCTTCGTGTTGGTCAGAACTTGCCGTAAAGCGGTCGTACAGGTTATATTGGGGACTTGCCGATTTAGCGAGATTATACTTGCTCTGCGGGGTATTGATGTATACCTTCCAAAACTCATGCCCTTCTTCGTTCAGCGGTGCCGGTGCGTCAGACACGTCAAGGTCTATGTTCAGCACATAGAGAAGCGGTTCCATGTCTATGGTGAATGAGTATTGGCTCTGCGGCTGCTCCATCATGTTGGTGCTCATACCGAAGAACGGTATCGGTTTTCCGTCCAACGGCACCAATACCTGTCCGTTTTTGATTGCCACCTCAGCCTCCACATTACTGCTGTTGTCGGTTTTCGGAGTGACAGTCATTTCGTCCGGCAGGTCTGTAACGGCTACGAGGTTCAGCTGGCTCTTCGATGCTCCCGACGGCCATTCGTACTTCCATGTTGCCTTGTTGCCTTGCAGGGCGAGTGTCTCCTCTTTGTAGGGAGGGTTGAGGTTTTGGTCTGTCAGAGTTGCCGACCACAGTTTGAACTGTGAGGGTTCGGGTGTACTGACGCTTGCGCGTCTCGGTGCCGGTCTCGGTGTGAGCGTAACGTAGAGCTTCGGACCGTCAGGGTGGTTCTTGCACGGCACCTCCACAATGAGCGGTTTTGCCGCTGCCACCGCTGCCTGAAGCTTGGATGGGCGGTTAAGAGTGATTGTCGCCATGCCGGTTTTAGGTTCCGGCTTTATGTCAGAATCGCTGCTGCAGCTGCTCCATATGACGGACATGCATGCCAGCGCGGGAATGAGTGTGTGTCGTAGTTTCATGTCTGATTCTGTTATGTTCTGTTAATGTGTTGTCTTTAATGATGCCGTGTGTTTACTAAGAAGAATAAACAGACCACCCGTCTCCTAATTTGTTGCCAAAGCCGTCTTCATTTCCCCATTCGTTGTCAGGGTCGAACGCATACGTGTCAATGCTTTCCACGTCTCTGTAGTTGAGCGTTATGTCATCGCTTAAAGGCGATGCCGCCATGAGTTCAAAGCCGTCCATGGGAATCATTTTTATTTCCGGACGTACGTAAAGATTTTTCTTTGTTTTTTCTTTCATAACAATTTACAATATACAATAATAATCTTATACACGTGGTTTCTTCGTTAGTGCATTCTCATGCACATACTCGCGCCTGTCCGCGGTAAAGGTATGAATTTTAAATCGGTAAAGTTTGTTAATGCATGTTTTTTAATATGATATTAAGATTATATAACTTTGCGGGTTTAACCGATGTTATATATAGTTGAAAATCATGGGTTTCAACTCATTCATGGTGTCTCCGGCGTATCGTTAAAGAGATTGGAAAATATGATTAAATCCTACCGTCGTGAACATAAATTTTATATATTTGCATCATTATGCCCAAATGCAGGGATTGTGATAAAAACCGGTATATTATATGAAAGGTGTGTTTGTTCTCATGGCGTGTCTGCTTGCGGTGTTCTTGCCGCAACAGGACTGTGATGCCGCATGCATAGGAGACGGCGGCGGCAAGAAGGTGCTTGTGGCGTATTTCTCTGTGAGCGGCAACACAAGGGCTGCTGCCGAACACATTGCCAGCGTCACTGACGGTGACGTGTGGAGCATCGAGCCCGTACTGCCTTACAGCCGGAGCGTCGCGCGAGGAGGTAGCTGAGTGGGTGAGGACAGTGCTCTCAGACTGACCGGAGGGGCTGTGCGGCGAGCCGGAATAAAACCCGCTATTCCGTTGCAGGATACCATCTTTCTTATATAAAATATGAAAGAATTATGAAAAAGGAATCTTTTGACATCATACACATCCGTCCGTCGGCTGCCATGTACGGCTGTCTTTTCATCCTGGCACTTGTCTTTTCTGCGTCAGGATGCTCCGGGCGGAAGGGATATGTCATAGGAGTGTCGCAGTGCAGCGAGGACATATGGCGTGACAAGCTTAACGAAGAGCTGCGCATGGGCACTTATCTCTTCAACAATGTAGAGCTGCGCATCACTTCCGCCAACGACGACGACCGGAGGCAGATAGCCCAGATAGACAGTCTGGCGGATAGCGGGATAGACCTGCTCGTGGTGTCGCCGAACCAGATTCACACCGTGTCTGAGGCGATAGACCGAGCCTACGACAGGGGAATACCGGTGATATATTTCGACCGTAAGACCAATTCCACAAAATACACCGCATTCATCGGAGCCGACAACTATTCCATAGGAACCACCATGGGACATTATATCGCCACCAAGCTTGGCGGCAGGGGGCGCGTGGTGGAGATAACCGGACTGAAGGACTCGTCGCCTGCCATCGACCGCCACCGCGGTTTCACCGACGCCCTGAAGGCTTATCCCGGCATCACGCTCGCATGTGTGAGCCACGGCGAATGGACCCGGGCGAGCGGAGGACATGCCATGAACGACATACTCTCGCACACCTCCGACTTCGACTGTGTGTTCGCACATAACGACCGTATGGCTGACGGAGCGCGCGAGGTAATGATGCGCTACGGCGCAGGACATGATGTCACATTTGTAGGAGTGGACGCCCTGTCCACACCGGACGGCGGCATGAACCGCGTGAAGGACGGCACATTGGCTGCCTCATACCTTTATCCCACGCGCGGAGACCTTGTGATGCAGCTCGCCATGAACATCCTTCAGGGAAAGCCATACAGCAAGGAAAACTATCTGAAGAGCACCATCGTCACGCCAGACAATGCGGGCGCCATGCTCATGCAGGCAGAAGAGATGGAGCAGCAGAGCGAAAGGCTTGAGGTGCTTCACGGCAAGGTGGACCGCTATCTGGCGCAGTACAACCATCAGAAGCTCTTCATGCTGCTCTCGTCCATCATCATCGCCCTGCTCATAACGTTCTTCATATACATCTACCGCACCATAATAATGAAACGGCGCCTTGCCGAGGAGACGGCGAACGCCAAACTGCAGTTCTTCACAAACGTGAGCCACGAGTTCCGTACTCCGCTCACACTCATAGCCGACCCGGTGGACCGGCTTCTGGCTGACGCCGGGACAAGCGGTGAGCAACGCCGTCTGCTGACGCTCGTCCGCAGGAATGTGAGCGTGATGTTGCGTCTGGTGGGGGAGATTCTCGACTTGCGCAAGGTGCAGAACGGAAAGATGGGCATCGAGGTTTCGTGCTTCGACCTTGCCGCCGCACTGCGTGACTGGGCGGGAAACTTCGAGTCTATGGCAAGCGGCAAGCGCATAACGTTGGACGTCACGGCTCCGGAGACACTCGTGGCATGCACCGACCGCAACAAGGTTGAGCGCATATGCTACAATCTCATGTCAAATGCCTTGAAGTATACACCTGAGGGTGGACGCATAGACGTGAGCCTGAAAGGAGGAGACGACGGCTCGTTCACACTGGCGGTGGCTGACAGCGGCATAGGCATACCTGCCGCCATGCTGCCCCATGTGTTCGACAGGTTCTATCAGGTGAGGCAAGATTCGGGAGGAACGGGCATCGGACTCGCTCTTGTCCATTCGTTCGCCGGTCTGCTCGGCGGCAGCGTCAGGGTGAGCAGCGAGGAGGGGAAGGGGGCTGAGTTTGTCGTGACCCTTCCTGCGGCGGAACTTCCTGCCGGGGAGGACTCTGCACAGAAAGAAGAGGCGCACGACATGATTGCAGAGGAATATGCCGTCGCCGACAGCACTGACACCTCCGCAGCATCCGGAAGCCCCGCCGACATCATGACAAGTCCTGAGGATATAGGAGAGCGCGAGGACGTGCTTGTGGTCGACGACAACGGTGACATGAGAAAATACATAGGCTCGCTTCTGGCTGACAGATACAACGTGAGCTATGCCTCCAACGGGCTTGAGGGACTCGACAAGGCTGTCGCCGGAGTGCCGGGAATAATCGTGTGCGACGTCATGATGCCGGAGATGGACGGACTGGAGATGTGCCGCCGCATAAAGACCACGACGGCGACGAGCCACATACCCGTCATACTGCTCACGGCAAACGCCATGGACACGCAGCGCGCCGACGGATACGACTGCGGAGCTGACGCCTATATAGTGAAGCCGTTCAGCGGCAAGGTGCTCACGTCAAGGGTGCGCAACCTCATCGAGAGCCGCCGACGGCTGAAGAGCATATACGCACACGGAGACACCGGCGGCGAGCAGCCGGAGAGCATGGACAGGAAGTTCATGAACGAGTTCAGTGCAAAGGTGAACGAGCATCTTTCCGACCCTGATTTCAATGTGGAGACACTCAGCTCCGAATTGGGGCTGAGCCGCGTGCAGATGTACCGCAAGGTGAAGGCTCTTACCGGCAGCACGCCTGTGGAACTGATACGTATGACAAGACTAAGACGTGCGGACAAACTGCTGAAGAGCGGCGCATACACCGTGTCGGAAGTGTCGTATGAGGTGGGCTTTTCATCACCGTCGTATTTCTCCAAATGCTATAAGGACTACTTCGGACATACGCCCAACGGCAAATGACGCGCCGCATGGCGTGGCGTATCAAAAAAGCAGAGGATGCGCCTAAGACAGCGGGCATCCTCTGCTTTCTTCGTATGGGGTGTTGTGTTTTTTCTTATTGGGTGTCATGGGCAGACAACCCGTAAACTGTTGGACCGGCGACTGCTGTCCGGCAGACACTCCTGAGCGGTGCGCCATCAGCCTGCCGGAGTCACGCCTTGCGCGCTATTCTCGACGTAAGTACTTCAGGAAGCTCCGGCATCGCGCCGTTCTGTGTGCACACATAAGCCGACACGTCCACGGCGAGCCTGTGAGCCTCCGCCACCGGCATGCCGCTGATGAGCGCGGCGCAGAGCGATCCGGTGAACGAGTCGCCCGCTCCCACAGTGTCGGCAACCTCCACCCGGGGTGTCTCGAAGAACGACATCTCCCCGTGTGTGAACACATAGCTGCCGTTCACCCCGCAGGTGAGTACGAGCAGGTCGAGGTTGTACTTGCCGAGTAAGAGCCAGCACTTGTTGCTCATGTCGAGTCCCGGATAGCCGAACATCCTGCCTATGATGACCAGCTCCTCATCGTTTATCTTCAGCACGTTGCACATTCTGAGCGACTCCTGTATCACTTCCTTCGTGTAGAAGTTCTGCCTTAGGTTGATGTCGAAGATGCGCATGCAGTCCTTCGGCGTGGCTTTAAGGAAGCGGTGTATGGCGTCGCGCGACACGGCGTTGCGCTGTGCCAGCGACCCGAAGCACACCGCGCGGCATCCGCGTGCCAGACTCTCCATCTCGGGCGTGAACGGAATGTTGTCCCACGCCACGCCTTCCTTTATGTCGTATGCCGGCACTCCCGCCTTGTCGAGCGTCACCTGCACCGTTCCCGTGGGGAAAGGCACCCTCGGCATGAGATGTCTCAGTCCCTTGCTGTCGAGCTCGGAGCATGTCTCGTCGCCCAGACTGTCGTCGCCCAGCGCGCTCACAGCCACCGTGTCCATGCCGAACTGTCCGGCATGATAAGCGAAGTTTGCCGGTGCGCCACCTAATTTCCTGCCGTCGGGAAGGACATCCCACAGAGCCTCCCCGAGTCCTGCTACAATATTTTTCATATGTCTTTCAGTGTTTTATGTTCTTTATGAAAGTAAGAAGATATACCACTCCCACAGCCATCACAGCCACGGCTCCCGTCTGTCCGGCGGCGTCGGCGGCGAATCCCATGAGCAGCGGGAACACCGTACCGCCGAAAAGACCCATTATCATCAGTCCCGACACCTCGTTCTGACGGTCGGGTACGGAGAGCAGAGCCTGCGAATAGACAAGCGAGAATACGTTGGAGTTGCCGTAGCCCACGAGCGCAATCGCAGTGTAGAGCACCGCCTCAGACGTGCCGAAGGCAAGTCCAGCCATGCTGAGAGCCATCATCAGGATGCTCACTGTGAAGAAAGCGCGGTGGTTCATCACACGCAGAATGAACGAACCCGTGAGACATCCCACTGTACGGAAGATGAAGTAGAGGCTCGTGGCGAACGCCGCCTCGTTGAGAGTCATGCCAAGTCGCTCCATGAGAATTTTGGGTGCGGTGGTGTTGCTTCCCACGTCAATGCCCACATGACACATTATTCCTACAAACGACAGCAGCACTACCGGTTTGCCGAGCAGTCGCAGGCAGTCGGCGAAACCCGACGCGCTGTCCCGCTGTCCGCCCTCGTCTATCGGTGTAGCCCACAGCAGCAGTGTCGCCGCAATGCCCACCACAAGATATATGGCGAACAGAACCTTCCATCCGAATCCGAACGAAGGCATTGCCGCCGTCGCTCCCCACATGGCGAGATAAGGCGCGAGGAACGAAGCTATGGCTTTGATGAACTGTCCGAAGGTGAGCGTGCTGGCGAGATGCTTGCCGCTGATGATGGAAGAGATGAGCGGATTGAGCGACGTCTGCATGAGCGCGTTGCCGATGCCGAGCAGCGAGAATGCCACGAGCATCACGGTGAAGCTCTCGTCTATGAGAGGCATAAGCAGCGACGCGAGCGTCACCAGAAGCGACAGCAGCACGGTGTTCTTGCGTCCTATGCGGTTCATGAGCATGCCCGTGGGCACGCTGAAGATGAGAAACCAGAAGAACACGAGCGACGGCAGTATGTTTGCCGTTGAGTCGTTGAGCGCAAGGTCTTCCTTGACATAATTGGAGGCGATGCCCACCAGGTCGACAAATCCCATCGCGAAGAAGCAGAACATCACGGGGACAATGTAAATCGTCTTGTTTTGTTTCATAATGATTTGCGGTTTTTATTTTTCATTCGTCATTCTGGCTCCGGAGCGTCAGTCGGTCGCCGTAAGCTCATATACGTGGCTCGCGCCGTCAGCCGCCGAAAGCGCAGGCAAGCCTATCTTCATGAGCCAGTCGCCCGTGTAGGTACGCGCTTCAGCCTCGCGTCCGTCGGGCAGGTTTATCTCCTTGACGCTGTATGCGCGCTCCGGGTCGAGTCCGCGCAGCCTCACGTTCGGCACAGGTTCCTGATAGCGCGGATGCAGGTCGTAGGCGAAGAGCACGGCGCGGCTTCTGTCCTTCGACACGTAGTTTACGGCGGCGTGGTTGCCCTCATACGGAGATATGAGCCTGTACATGTCGCCGTCGAGGATGACAGGCTTCAGGCGGTTGTAGTTCTCCACACCCTTGCGGCAGAGATTGAGGTCCTGTTCGGACATCTTGCTCACGTCGATGTCGAATCCCAGCTTGCACATGCTCGCCACGTCGAGCCTGAACTTGAGCGACGCCCCGCGGTTCCAGTCGGTCACGTGAGCCGCCATCGCCTTCACTGGGAAGAACTTCGACATGCTCCACTGTATGTATATGCGCTCGAAGGGGTCGGTGTTGTCGCTGCACCAGTATTCGGTGAAATACTTCAGAGCCTCATAGTCGCAGCGCGATCCTCCACCCGAGCAGAGCATCATCGGCACGTCCGGATATTTAGCCTTCAGTCTGCGGAGCACGTTGTACAGTCCCCGCACGTAGTCCACATACAGGTTGCCCTGTCTCTTCTTCAGGTAAGGCGAGCGTATGTTGGTGATGGGGCTGTTGCAGTCCCACTTGAAGTAAGCCACACCGGGGTTGTCGGTGAGTATCTTGTCGGCGACGCCGAACACATAGTCCTGCACCTTCGGATTGGCAAGGTCGAGCACAAGCTGGTTGCGGTAGTAGTAGGTGTCGCGCCCGTTCTGCGTTATCACCCAGTCGGGATGCTCCTCGTAGAGGCGGCTCTTGGGGTTCACCATCTCCGGCTCTATCCATATGCCGAACTTCACCCCCGCCTTCTCAGCGGCAGCCGTCAGCCCTGCGATGCCCTGCGGCAGCTTCACCGGGTTAGGCTCCCAGTCGCCCAGACCTGCCCGGTCGTTGTCGCGCGGATACTTCGATGCGAACCATCCGTCGTCAAGAAGGAACATGTCCACTCCCAGCCGTGCGGCATCCTGCATCACTCCGGCGAGCTTCTCCTGGTTGAAGTCAAACCCTGTGCTCTCCCAGTTGTTAAGGAGCGTCATGCGTGTTCCCTTTCCGTCCTTCAGCTGGTAGAGCCTTGCCCAGTCGTGCAGGTTGCGGCTTGCCTCTCCCGTACCGTTGTCGCTGAGGGTGAAGATGAACTCCGGCGTGACGAACGTCTCGCCAGCCTTCAGCCTGTAGTCGGACGCATAAGGGTTTATTCCCGGTATGACGCGCAGTCCGCCCACGTTGTCCACCTCGAACGTACAGCTGAAGTTGCCCGTCCATCCTATCGTTCCGAGCAATGCCCGTCCGGCGTTCTCCTGCGCCGGAGAGCCTATGCCCAGCTCGAAGAACGGCTGCATGAACATCGCCGCGCGCGTTCCCAGCTTGGTGTCGATGGTTTTCTTTCCGAACGTGAGCTGCTGTGTGGCAGGCTGCGCCTCGCGTGCCCATTCGCCGTGATAGTTGGTGAGATAGTATGCCGGCTCGTTGAAGTAGAGCATGGTGCTCGCATATCTCCACAGCGTGATGTCCGACTTCTCCCCGTGCTTTATCTCGCTCCACGCCTTGATGACGTTCTGCCGTGTGTAGGCGGCGTAGTGGAGGGTCACCTCAAGCGGGTATTTCCTGTCGGCAAGACGTATCACCGTCTCCGTGCCTCCGTCGATGGCGCGTGTCTGCGAGTCCTTATAATAAAGATAGGTGGTCATGTCTCCGTCGGCATGCGTCACCGCCAGAGCAGGCTCGAAGAAGTCCTCTCCGCCCGAAGCCATGTACGCCTCGTGTCCCCTTTGGCTCACGCTGCCGTCTGTTCCGGTGTACACGCTCCATCCGAACCGTGATGCGTCGTCGGCGTTGAGCAGTCGGTCGCCGAGATAAACCATGTATAGCCGTCCCTTGTCGTTCACCTGGAATATCATGTCGGTGTTGTCGGTGCTTACGCGGATGGTCTTCTGTCCGTCGGCGTCCGCCGGGAGTGCGAGTATCAGCAAGGCTGACACCATAAGTAAGAGTTTTCTCATCAGAATGTGTTTTTATAAGATTGTATTAAATAGATTTACAATAATCATAACGCACGGAGGCGTTATGATATTGTGTCTACAGGCTTATTTTATGCAACTTCACATTTCTGAAAGCCGCCGTTCCGCCTTCGGTATAGAACCGCAGCGAGTCGTATGGGCTTGTGGGGAACACGAGATTGGTCATGGCAATGCGTCCACCGTCGACGAACAGTTCCACCGAACACTTGTCTACGAATATGTCCACATGATAGGTCTTGCCTTCGCAAAGCTCCAGCGGAGCCCATGTGCCGAGCGCGAAGTCGTTCTTGTAGTTCACGGCGTTCTCAATGCGCATAGGCTTTCTGTTCTCTTCCGCACGCTGCGCGTCGGCTTTCTTCTCTATGTCGTGAGGCTCAGCCTTCAGTCCGAAGTCGGTCAGTCCGCTCTGCGTACGGTCTGTCACGATGCGCCTGTTCCTCATGTCAAGATATATGACGGTCTTTTCTCCCTTTCCGTTGTAAATCTCCAGTCCTGCAACGCCTGCCTCTCCCGGGGTTATGTCAGCCTCTATCTCGAACGCCCCGTCACATCCGTCAGCCACCGCCGCCTTGTCTTCAGAGCCGTCTACCCTCATGTCGGGCACATTCCTTGTGTCTTTCCTCAACGCCCTTATCTCCGGCGCCACGTCGGCAGCCACATAGTAGCGTCCGTCCTTGGTGTAGAGCGACAGCTCCCGAGGCAGGGCGTTGGCACCCCTGTACTGCTTTATCGGGGTGACGTTGGCATACTGCCAGTTGCTCATCCACGGCATGGCGATTACCCTGTCGCCTGTGTTTGAGAAGCACACTGTGGCATAATGGTCCTTGCCGTAGTCGAGCCACTTGGGCGTGTGCGGGTCGTCGAGACATCTGAACTCCTTGCCGTCGAAGTCTCCCACGAAGTATTCTGTCGCGCTGCCACCGAAAAGACAGCCCGGATTGACGTTCATGAGCATGACATACTTCATGTTGTTCATGTCGCCGTTGACAGGCAGCCGCACGAAGTCAGGGCACTCATACTGTGACGGCTGCATGCCGTATCCGCGTCCGAAGGCACTGACATAAGTCCACTTCTTCAGATTGTCAGACCTGTAGAAGCGCATTTCCTTGTCTGCCGAGACAATCATATACCATGCTCCGGCAGGCTCATACCAGAACACTTTCGGGTCGCGGAAGTCCTTAAGTCCGTCGAACGGGCGCAGCACGGGGTTTCCCTCATACTTCGTGAACGTGCGTCCGTTGTCGGTGCTGTATGCCATGCACTGTATCTGTCCGTTCCTGTCGCTCGCCGAAGTGTAGAGCGCGATGATGGCACCCTTGCCATATCCGGCTGTGTTTTCCTTGTCCACCACAGAGCTTCCAGAGAAGATGTGCCCCATGGTGTCGCGCGCTATGGCAGGCTCCATCTCCCTCCAGTGTGCGAGGTCGGTGCTCACGGCGTGTCCCCAGTGCATGTTTCCCCACTTCGAGCCGTAAGGGTTGTACTGGAAATAGAGATGATACTCGCCGTCCTTGTATACCATACCGTTGGCGTCGTTCATCCATCCGTATGACGGAGTGTGATGGTAAAGCGGGCGGTAGTAGTCGGTGTTCGCCACGCTCCACGTGTCAGACGTCCTCAGCGATCTGAGCGCGAGAGCGTCATGACTGATGTTCAGAATCCTGACAACGGCTTTGCTGCCGCCGCCCAATGCGAATGGCACGCAGTAGTCTGTCCTGTCCTGTGCGAGGCGCACGTCCATCCAAGTGTCAGCCGGAGAGCCTGTGTCGAGCAACACCCGTGCCTCTCCCTTGTCTTCCTCCACTGGGAGGATGAGATATTTCTTCGGATTGTCTATCACGACAACCGTCGTGTCGCCGCTGCGGCTCACTTTGATGTCCTGCGCAACGGCAGCCTGTGCGGCGAGAGAAACAGCCGCAAGTGCAATGGTCTTGATAAAAACGATTTTTTTCATAGATTTGTTCGGATTGTCAGTTATTATATTTTGAACGGTTGTAAAGAAAGGTTGTCCTGCCGCACCGTCAGCCGTCATGCGTGCGGGACAGCCCTTGCGGTCAGAATCTGAGCGATGCGGAGAACTCCACTGTGAACGGACGCAGGTAGCTTCCGGTCATGAGGTGACCGTCATACTGTTTCGCCTCGTCCTTTGTTATAAGCTCCGCTCCGGCTATGCTTCCCTTCGCTCCGGTCTGGTTGAGGAAGTTCACCACGGTGCATCCGAGCGACAGCTTCCTGTTCACCTGCCAGTTCACTCCTCCGAAGGTCTCCCAGTGTCCGTTGAAGTAGTAAGCCTCATTGATGTTGGCGTAGGTCTTGCTGAAGTAGCGGAAGCTTGTCCATATCTTCAGGTCGTCGGTTATCATGTAGCTCGGGTCGAACTCTATGAGCACCTGCGGTATCTCAGCCACGATGTTTCCTGTTGCGTTGATTTTCCCCTCATATCCGTCTGAGAAGGTGACTGACGTCTCATATTTCTTGTATGTCGGCTTCTGGTATGTGAAAAGGAAGTGTATGTCGAGTCCCTTCACAGGATGCGCCATCACGTCAGTTGTCCATCCGATGGTCTGTATGTCGTATGTGAGCGGCGCAGCCATTATCTCCCCGCCGTGCTGGAGGTTGAGCGTGGAGTTGTTGTTGGTCTTTGAGATGTATGAGAAAAGCGAGGTGAGGCTCAGCCATGAGTTGTTGTAGTATATTCCGGCACGTCCGAGCGGCACTGAGATTCTGTCGGTGTTGGGCAGTGTGGCGGGCGAGAAGTTCTCGAAACGCGGATGCTGCACGATGTATGTGAAGTCGCCTGTCAGTCCGAAGTTTCCTGTGAGCCGGTATGTGAGGGCGGCAGTAAGGTCGTAGTTCAGCCAGTCGTAGCTCAGTGGAGTGGGTGTGATTTTTGTCCCGTCAGGTGCTGTCGCGCCTAAGTGATAGTCGGCGAAGCGTCCCACATATTGTCCCTCGGCGTTTCTCACAGCCGCGTTCTCTCCTTTGAGCGACTGCCATTCGAGGCGTGCGCCGTAGTAAACATTGAACTTCGGAGTGATGTCCCAGTCGTGTGTGAGATAAAGCGCGAGCTTGTTCTCGTGTCCCTTGTAATATTCGGATGCGTTCTTGTTGAAGTCGTAGAAATAGTCGCTGCGTCTGGCGGCGTCGTATACCCTCACCGGATAACCGCCGTCGGCAGGCACGCTCTGGTCGTACATCGTGGTGTTGGACGTATAGTCCACGTTGTAATACCACTCGTTCACACCTATGCGCAGGGTTGATGTGGCGAACTTCTTCGAAAGCTCCGAGGTGAGGAGCAGCTCGTCTATGTCGCCCGAGTTGAGGCACGACATGCGCGTCTGCACATATTCTCCGGTATAGGGAGTGAGCTGTCCGCCGATGCCCCGGGTCACATAGTTGTAGCTGTTGTCGTCCTTCACGTTGATGAGCGACATTGGAGTCTGGTAGACCAGTGCTCCGTGCGCGTTGTCATAGCGTCCTGCCACTTTCCACGTGAGTCCGTTGTCCCATTTGTAAGTGTTCATCAGCGACACCTCGCTCGAGCGGTTGGCTATGGCGTCATAGAGTGTGGTCTGCTTCAGTTCGCCCGTGCGCATGTCACGATAGGTCATCGTGTTGTCCTTGGGAAGATACGAGGTTGTGCCGAGCCTGAATCCCCCATATTCCTTCACGCTGCCGTCTCCGGCATAGATGAACGGAGCCGACTGTGTGGCGTAAGTGTATACGGGGTGGCTGTTGGAATAGCGGTACATTGCCGTGAACTCACCCCTGCCCTCGCTGTAGCGTCTGGTGAGAGCCGCCTTGTATATCTGCGTGCGGTCCTGAAAGGGCGTAGACCTTATCTTGAACGTTCCCGGGTCGAAGTCCTGATAAAGGCTTGTGCTGTAATACCATCCCTTTCCGATGGAGCCGTTGAGGTTGAGCGAGAACTCCTGCAAGCCGAAGTGGTTCGACTTGTAGTCGAGTCTGCCGTTGAATCCTTCCTGTCCCAGCTGCGTGAACGAGTTGACGGCATATCCTATGTTTCCGGTAGTGATTGCCGTCTCCGAGATTTTGAGCAGTCCCACATGGCTCAGGCTCGCGTCCGAGCGCCAGTTGGAGTTGATAGAGTGAGGATTGGTGGCGTAGGTGACGGGCAGTCCGTTCTCCAGCACATTCACGTCGGCAGAGGGCAGTCCTATCTGTATCTCCCTCGGTCCGTTTGCGCTTGAGGCGTTGAGCATCACGTTGCGGTTGCCTTCCTCCTTTCCGGAGCCTTCATCGCCTGTAGCTGTCTGTTGCGCGTGTACATAAGAGCATGCGAGCAATGACATGAACGCCACTGTGCGGAATCTTGCTTTTGTGTGATTGAGTGTTCTCATAACGGTAAAATAAAAAAGAGTTGTTGTCGTTTTAGTTATTCAAATTTTTTCTGCCGCAAATGTATGAATTAAGCGTAAACTGCTGTTACATATATGTTTCAGAGTATATAAAAAATCGTTCATGTAACATTTTTGACAGGTTTTGAACGATTTTTTCAAACCACCGTATCATGCGGACAGGCATCCGGCGCACGGCAAGGCTCACGGCAGGGAACGCCATGCAGCTTTCTGTGACGGAGCCCGTCGCAGTCTTGTCGCGCATTCTCAACCGCATTGCAAAGCCGTTGAAACCGCGCGGTAACATCGTATGTGTAGTTTTGCACGACCAAACAAAGCTATATTATGAACAGATTTTTACTTTCAGGATCGCTGGCGATGCTGCTTGCAGGACATGTATTGGGCCTTCAGGCGGACAACACCGGCACAATCAAAGGCGACGCCGACATGAGGACAGGCGACGTGAAGACCTACAGCGTGGACGAAAACGCTGACGTGACAGACTACCGCTGGCTGCCTGCCACGGGCTGCGACATCGTGGATGGACAGGGCACTCCCACGGCAAGGATAAGAGCCACGTTCATCGCGCAGGACAGTCCGATGATGGTGGAGCGTACCTTCAACGACGGCACGAAGGACACGCTGTCGCTCGACATCACCTTCCACCGCTATGTGAAGGGCTTCACAGACCATTCCATCAAACCGGGAGAGAGCATAGAGATAGCCGGAAAGACATACACCGAGGCTGACATCTACTATGAGCCCGTGACCGGTGACGACGGCTATGAGCAGGTGATGGCACACCGCGTGACGGTGGATCTCGAGGGCGCGCCATACCGCAAGATGACCGAGCCTTACCTCCAGACAGCCACCGACCACTCCATATGGATAAGCTGGAAGACCGACTTCGACAACACTCCGGAGGTGATGTTCGGCAAGTCTGAGGACAATCTCGACGCAACCGTGGGGGGAACAGCCGGCAAACTGTCGGACACTTACTTCTGGAACTCGGTGAAGCTCACCTCGCTCGAGCCAAACACCATATATTATTATAAGGTGAGGAGCGGCTCGGAGGAAAGCCCCGTCTACCGATTCCGCACCATGCCGGAGAAAGGCGGAAAGACTCCCATGCGCATACTACTCATGGGCGACCACCAGCTCAAGAAGCGCAGCGGATATGAATGGCTCATGCAGGCTGCCAAAAGAAAGATAAACGAGAAATACGGCAACCTCGAGGAGAACATCAACATGATAATGAACGTGGGCGACCAGGTGGACAACGGAACGCTCGACCAGTATGAGCTCGTGAACTACTGGAAGAACAGGCAGATGTCGCCCTACCTCCCAATCATGACGGCTGTGGGCAACCACGACACTTACAGCGACCCGGGCATGGAGCGGTATGCCGCGCACAACCACTTCGAGGAGCTGGAGTATCAGGGCATAAAGAGCGGCACGGAGAACTATTACGCCTATCAGGCAGGACGCATACTCTTCGTGGTGCTGAGCACCGAGCACACGGGCGAGGAGCAGAAGAGCTGGGTGAGGAAGGTGGTTGACGCCGCAAAGAACGACGACAGCGTGGACTTCATCATCAGCGTGAACCACCGTCCGATACAGGCGGAGCAGTATATAGGCGACATATCGGCGTGGGCAAGAAACGAGATAATGCCAATACTCTCGGAGACTCCCAAGCATGTGCTCAACTACGGAGGACACCACCACCTCTATCACCGCGGACAGATAGCCGACTATCCGCTCTATCACATCATAAACGGAGCGGCGTCATACGACCAGCTGTGGGGAATGTCGTCGGAGCAGGACTATGACGACGTGCAGAAAACCATTGACTACTGGGGCTACCAGATACTGGAGTTCGACTTCGAGAAGAAGGAGATGAGGGCTGAGTGCTACGCCATAGGCAACAAGGGACTCGTGGTGGACAACATCCTCATAGACTCCTTCCACCGCTCATTCGGCAAGGCGGCGCCCGAGAAGCCCGAGCTCGGAGAGGTGGACAGCGAGGTGGAGCTGCCCTACACGTTCCACGCCAGCCCATACAAGACACAGAGCGGAGAGAAGCTCAACACCGTGCAGTATCAGTTCTCTACCAACGTGAACTTCTCTGCAATATCGCTCAACGTGGTGAGAGACGTGGAGAACCTCTACGGCTCTACCGGAGCCCCGCTCTATCTGCCCATAGACCTCAACCACAATCAGGACATAACCGAATATACACTGCCCTCGCGCGGACTGGGCAACGGCACATACTACGTGCGGGTGAGATACCGCGACGAGAATCTGGAGTGGTCGGAATGGTCGGAGCCGAAGGAGTTCGAGGTGACGGGAAGCGTCATAAGCGAGCCGATGATCACCATAGAAAAGAAAGTGTATGAGCCGGGAAGCGAGATAGAGATATCCTATGCCAACGCGCCGGTGGGCAAGAACGCATGGATAGGAATATACCGCAATGGCGAGACTCCCGGAGGAGAGGGAGCAGGCACGACGACATCATACAAATGGAACTACACGTCGCAGGCTGCCGGATCGTTGAAGTTCACCATCGACGAGGTGAACGAATACTACGCCGTGCTGTTCGCCGACGAGGGCTACACAGAGATAACGGAGCGGCTGCCGTTCTACTTCGGACCGGTGCCTGAGCTGTCGCTGGAGAAGGACAAGTATGAGGTGGGCGAGGACATAAGCATCACGTTCGCCAACGCGCCGGGACTGAAGGACGACTGGATTGGCATCTACCGCATGGGCGAAGTGCCGGGAACGTCAGACCTCTCAGACTCATGGGACTACACCGGAGAGGCTAAAGAGGGTGTGATGACGCTCACGAACGACCTGCCGAAAGGCTATTACTTCGTGAACTACTTTACGCGCGGAAAGTACTTCGAACCGTCGGAGAGGCTCATGTTCGCCATCGGAGACAACATCTCTTCGGTGAGTCTTGACAAGACGGAGTATCTCTGCGACGAGGACATCACCATACACTACCACGAGGCTCCGGGCACACCGAAAGACTGGATAGGCGTGTATGAGGAAGGAAAAGTGCCGGGCGTGGACGACCTCGACGGATTCTTCTATACCTACGGAAGCATCGACGGGAAAATAGAGATAAAGGCGGGCGACCTCAAGCCGGGCAAATATTTCTGCTCGCTCTACATCAACGACTCGTGGGACGAGGTGTCGGAGAGGAAGCACTTCACCGTGAGCGAGCTGTCGACAGACATATCCTCCGTAAAGGAAGGGATGCAGGTGTATGCGGAGAACGGCGTGCTCTACATCTCGTCAGACAGGGAGTGCAAGGTGGACGTGTATCGTCCGGACGGCACGAGGAAGGCGCGTCTGAACGTGAAACGCGGACTGAACAGCTACGGCACTCTCGGAAAGGGCTTGTACATCGTAGGAGGCAGGAAGCTGGTGACGGACTGAACAGCCGCCTACGGACAGTGAGCGTCAGCCCCGCACGCCATGGTGCGCGCTTCAGGCAAAGGTATGCATATATATGCAAAAAGTCGGGCGGCATATGCATGGATGCGGGGGCATAACTCAAAATCAAGCCGCCTGTTGCGTACGGAATGTTTTTCAGAGGCAAATACACCGTTCTCGGAGACTTAGCGCAACCCGCTGCCGGTCAGCGGGTTGCGTTTTTCATGCCCGTCAGTCACGCCCTTCGGCTATGCAGAAGAGCCTTTATGGGTCACCGATACGGGCTTTCCGGCACGGTGGAAGACGCTTTGCCGTGAGCTGAAAGAGCGCGTTCCGTGGCGCGGAAGAGCCTTTTCCGCAGTGAGAAAGGAATATTCCAGCCGTCCGGCTTCGCCTTTGCCGTCACAGAAAAGGCTTTCCGGTGTGAGGAAGGACACGTCATGGCGCACGGCGTTTTCTGTTTTGCAAAAATGTTTTGTCAATATTTTTTACCGTCGGAAACGTATATTTATGCAACGGCGCGACGCTTTTCCGGAATATTTCCGCGTGCGTTTGTTATGTTTATTCGGAATTTATCCTTATTTTTGTCAGACTTATATGATAAGCGGAAAAATTTTAAATTAAAACCCCAAAAATTAAAGATTATGAAGAAAATCGCATTTCTGGCGGTACTCGCCGTCATCACATCATGCGGAAACAAACCTGTAAAACAAGCCGAACGGAAAACACTGAAGGAGTCGTCGTTCTTAGGCGACTTCGTGACAGACGAATATGCACAGCGCACCGAGGGCAACGACTGGACGGCGGTGAGCATAACGGAGACATCTGACTCTACCGCACACATAAGCATACGTTCAAGAGCCGACATAAAGAAACCTTCGTGCACCTTCGACGGTGACGGCATACTTACGCCTGACGGTGACTCTCTTGTTGTCGAGACAGAAGGAAACCACATATATTTCACCCTTCGCGATGACACTCTTGGCATTTCATCAGACGACGACACCATCCTTTATTATTACTGTTCGGGCGGAGGTACCTTGAAAGGAGATTATGTGAGGCTGCATGAGCCGCTTGACAACCGCCAGCTCAAAGAGGACGTAAAGAAAGCGGAATAGCTCTTTTTTACTCCGGACCGGTTATCGGACTTCAGCCGGACTTGCAGTGCGCAGTGTGGTTGAAGAGCCGGCAGCCTGTGGCAATATGGCTTTGGCGGTGTGACGGGCGGTCAGGGTGAGACAGGACATGCATGCAAGGCATTTATGTATATGCGACGGTATGTATGTGTGAGAGAAAAGCGGCTGTGGTGCCGCTTTTCTTTTTTATCCGCACCCGTGTGACGTAACGCATGCTGTGCGACGGGAATAATGCTTGCGGAGAGCGGCTCATGCTTGTGTTGTGTTTATGAAAGTGGGAAAATGGGAAGGGCGCGTATGGTTTCCCGAAAATTTTTTTTGCTTTGCCGGTATGGCGCAATTTATTGAAAAACATATGGTTGCATGAGTTATGTAACGTATTTTCAAATGTAAACAAACATTAACTACCCCTATAGGCTATTGCATCCGGCAGGGCGTTGTTATATCTTTGCATAAGACAAGCGGCGGCTCGGCAGTGTCAAGTCAGGCAAGACTCGGTCTTCCCTGCTTGCCGTTGCTCTCGCCTTGCAATGTCTTTGCATAAGACATTGCTGCACTCGGGAAATAAAGAGCAAGCTCTCTTTCCTCTCGTTTACATTGTCTTTGCACCGTCTGACAGGGGATGAAGAAAAACACGGTACCTTAGTAATCCCGCACCGGCAGAGGATATCTGCCGTATTGACAGCCAGCCGGAGGCATACTCATGGATGGTTGGGGAGAAAAACACAAACATACACACAAAAATGGAAAAAACAGTACAGACACTTTGGACAGGGCACAAAAGCCTTGTCAGGGACAGCTTTGGCTGGCTCGAACCGCAGTATCATCTCATGGCGTGGGCACTGAGCTGCCTGATGCTGAGGGAGAGTTATGACGACGTGGAGCTTTACACCGACTCTGAGGGAGCGGCGGTGCTAATAGACCGTCTCAGGCTGCCTTACACGCAGGTGAGGGTGTGTTATGACCGTCTTGACATACCTGAACCGCACTGGGCTTACGCCAAGATGCTGACATACTCGATGCAGGACTCGCCTTTCATACACGTTGACGGCGACATATTCGTGCCAAGGAGGCTCGCCGCCGACATAGGTTCGTGTGGACTCATAGCGCAGAACGAGGAGGAGGGCACGGCTTATTATAAGAACATTATGGACGGTCTGGACACACGTGACATGGTGATGCCGAGCTGCCTGCACGAGGAGCTGGCACGGCAGTCAATCGGCTCTTACAACGCGGGAGTGCTGGGCGGCAGCGACACAGGTTTCATACAACGCTACTGCGAGACGGCGTTCCGCATAATAAGGGACAACGGGCTTGACCGCGCGGACAGCGGACGGCTGAACGGCAACTATAACCTGATGTTCGAGCAGGTGCTGTTCTATGCCATGGTGAAGGCGGAGAGGAGGAAGGTGACGACGCTGTTCGCAGGAAGGACGTGCGACAACGGATATACCTACGGTGAGTTCTGCGACTTCCTCAACATCAGCCGGCGTCCGCTGCTGCATCTTCTGGGCGGACACAAACGCAACGCCAAGGCGTGCGCGCTGCTTGCCAGGACGCTGCTCGGGAGGTATCCTGAATATTTCTGGAGAATAGCGGAGATGTTCGGTGGAAGGCATCCGAGGCTTTCGGGCATGCCGGTGGCGGAGACGGACAGACTGTCTGCCGTGAGGTGCGTCGCCTCTTACGCTGACTGGCTGGAGGAGAGGAAACGGGAATGGGACACCGTTGAGCGTGACAGGCTCATACGGCAGGAGGAGCTGGCGGCACGTGTGGTGGAGTTCTTCAACATCGGTGAGGAACGTAGGGACGGATGTGTGCTTGCCGTGAATCCTTACATGCGGATATTCTCCATCCCTGAGAGATGGCACACGGAGGCGCGGGCACTGCTCATATCCTCGCTCTGCGGGCACTGGACGTGTGGCATGCGCGACATAGCGTGCGTGCCGACGGTGACGGGAAAAGGGTACAGGGAGATAGTGCTCAACGACCTTTGCTTCAACATTCTGTCGCTGCTGCGACGGGAACAGTCATGGCGCGAGCTGCGCAAGGGCATCATGGCGTGCGTGGCGGACAGGCTGAAGATGGACGCGACGTATGTGGACGGATGCGTGAGAGATGCGATGGAGCGGCTGATGATGGAGGGAGCTGTGACGTGGAGGAAAAGGTAAAAATGTAAAAAGGTAAAAAAGTAAAAAGGTAAAAGGGGAAAAAGGAGAGAGTGAGAAGGGGAGAAGGTGGGAAGGTGAGAGGGTGAGAAAGTGAGATGGTGAGAGAGTGAGAAGGGATGCCGGGCGGTCCGGTGTTTATTAATAAATTAAAAATTAAATGATTATGAAAAAGAATGTGACAAATGAAGGTCTGAGACTTATTGGGAATGAGGCTCAGATGAGTATGAAACCAAGTGCGATGATGATGAGAGCGGCGAGTGCGTGTGGAAGTGGGAGTGGCTGCGGCTGCGGAAGCGGTTGTGGCAGCGGTAGCGGAAGTGGCTGTGGAAGCGTAAGCGGCTGCGGTTGTGGAAGCGGCTGCGGCTGCGGAAGCGGAACTGTCTCTGATGAAAAAAATCACATACACAAAGATCTAATTGAAAGTTATGATGGTTATAAAATAAAGTTTGATGTTGTTATTGCTTATTCATGGAATAAAGATACATATTCAGCAAACAATATTTTATTGTCTTGCAATACATCGATGCCTGGTGAAATATCTATACATGGGAAAAAGTATAGCATATCCTCTGGGGGAAAGTATAAAGAAATAAGTTCTTCAGGCAGTTCTATCAATACAACCATAGAATTTGATTTATCCCTCAATGTTGAAGGAGAAGAACCTCGATCTATTCGTGTAAGTGTATCTATATCGCATGATATAGGAACAGAAGACATGTTTGTTAGTGTTTCTATGAGTTAAAGTGATAAAATGGCTATTCGTTATTGAAAATATATTCTAATGGCGGATAGCCTTTAATAATGTCGTGTGATAAAAGATATAGATAAAATAGATTAAATAAGGTGAATATATATTTAATATACAATATGTATATGTATTTTTTGTATATTTGATAAATATTATTTAAATAACTATATTGTTAAATGGGAAACACAAACAAGATAAACAATATGACCAAGAAAAATTCAATGTTTTTAGCGGCATTTATTCTATCAGTTATGCCATTGTCTATACTGGCAGGAGAAGTGGCTGGAATTGAACGCGAAGGATTAGCCGTATCGTACAATGACAGCTCAGACTCTTTGTCCGAAGATATGAAATCTGGAGTTTTTTCAACTAACCAGTATATATGGGACAAGAAGAATAAAGAGCGTATAGAAGTGTGGACATTGGCGGTTTTCCATAAGGACGGCAATAACTTCAATGATCTTAGAATAATAATAATAACAATACGTAAAGGTGTAGCAGGCTATCCGGAAAGGTCGGAAGCGCATGAATTTCATTTAGGAAAAGTAAAGGGACCTGTTTTTAATAAGAATCTTGAGATTGTGCTTGCAGACTCGCGTCGCCCGTTGTGGAACGTAAAGGAATATCCGAAGGGCGTGCTTGTATGCAGGCTTAAATTGTGTTTTAATGTAAACGACGGTCCTTCTAAAGAAAGAAGTATCTGTAAGTATAAGATAAAATACCGCAAGATGAAGGACAAATATAAGAACCGCATTCATGTGAACTGCCATAAAGGCTATGGCGTAGAATATGACAGTCGCGGCAATGTGATATATTTTGATTCAGAGGGAAAGCCGCATAAACGGGAATGACTCTCAATAATATATACTGAAGAGTACTTGTAGCAAACAGTAATGTTTTTATGTATTTGCGATGTCCTATAAATATGTTTAACAAACAACAATCTCTTAACTGATGATAAATATGAATAATATGAAAAGCATATATTTAATGCGTATACTTTCAATCGCAGCCATGTTGCTGTCGTTTGTCGTCACTGCCGACGCGCAGCGTGTAAGCAAGCGTTTTCCCGAGATAACCCTTTGGGAATTTGCGTTTCGTGGTGAGCCAAACTCAATAGACTGTATATATGACAAAAACAATAACGAACTGTTTCTTTCCGGTTTTGATACCGACGGCAAGGGCACGTTCTGGTTTGCCGGTGGCAGTCCTCTGCGTGTGTCGTGCTTCAAGGGAACAAAACTGCAGTGGCGGCGTGAGGTGTCTGCGGAGAGCACGAAGTTAGCGTTGTTCCGCCTTTGCGGCGACAGCCTTTATCTGGCTCATGACATGAACCGGGAGCTGATAGTTTTGAGCAAGGACGGCTGCGGCTCCGTACGCCACACAAAACTTCCTGTGGACAGCATAAAGGACGGCGTGATGCATGAAAGCCACTTTGTGCTCAAAAGCAACGAACTGAAGTATAAAATATTGGGCGATTACTACGAGCTGAGTTTCTTCAACTATGACGGGACGCTGCTCTGGAAGGATACTGTAGATTATGAAATGATGAACAAACAGATGAGACCGGCACCTGATTATTATGATCAGAATACACGTGATGAATATGGCACGAGAATAGCGGAATACATAAACCCGAACGTAAACTATAAGGGTAAGTTCTACAGCACGGATTTGTATACGAGGGGATTGACTTTCTACTTGAATACGGACATGGAAGGGAAGCCTATGATTAAGGAATACGAGTGGGGGAATCTGTTCGGTCTTACTTTAGATGACGAGTACTGGCCACATCCTGCATTTAACGATATGACTGACGGTATCGCCAGCACCGATTTCTGTGACTCAAGTATATTCAGGGGCACACACCTTTATTATATATTTTATCTTAATCCGCATTTCACCGTGCTTGACTTCGATATAGAAAAGATATTCCCCGAGTACGTGAAATGTTACAAGTATTCCATCACTTACTTGGGAGACAAGGAACTTCCGGAGGCAGTTGCCGAATAACAATGATATTAATATGAAAAGCATCCGTCTAATGCGTATACTTTCAATCGCAGCCATGCTGCTGTCGTTCGGTGTCACTGCCGACGCGCAGCGTGTGAGCAAGCGTTTCCCGGTAATATGCTATTGGGACTTCTCGTTCAAGAATGCTCCTGACACCGTTGATTGTATTTACGATAAGTAGATGTTCTAAATTAATTGCCATCATATTGTGTACTGTTCTGGAGCTGCATTCCAAAGTCCGAAGAGGGAGTGTAGCGGGCTACACGACCGATGAGACTTTGGGATGAAGCCCTGAACAGCGCACAGGATGATGGCAAAGATATATAACATATTAGTAATTTTATAATATCGGTTAATTTTGAACAGCTACTTAAAAAAATAAACGAGCTCTTTCTGTCCGGTTTTGAGACAGACGGCAAAGGCACGTTTTGGTTCGCCGGTGGCAATCCTTTGCGCGTATCATGTTTTAAGGGAACGAAGCTGCAGTGGAGAAGAAAGGTTTCCGACAGCAATACAAAGTTTGCCATGTTCCGTCTGCGAGGTGACAGCCTGTATCTTGTGCACGACCAGAAGCGTGAGCTTATAGTTATTGACAAGAACGGTAAGGGAGACGTGCGTCACATAAAACTTGATCTGGACAGTCTGGCAGACGGGAAAATGTACAACAAGTACTTTGTGATACAAGGAGTGGAATTAAGTGTTCCAACCTATGGTATCTACAGCGTAAGTTATTTCAATTATGACGGCAGATTGTTGCTTAATGACACTGTGGATGTGAATTTCATCAATAGTGTGATGAGTCCGCTTCCACGCATCATGTCGGATAAACTGTTTGATATAGGCGACGAGAATTTCAGATTTATGGATTATAAAGGCAATTACCGTGGGTACAGTTTTTATGACGAAGGTACACGTATGTTTTTAGACTGTGGCAGTATGGATGAGAAAGATGTGACTTATGAATTTAATTTAACAGAGGCAGATAAGTACTTTGACATTTTTCCATTTAACGCGATTACTGATATTACGGACGACAGATGTCATCCTGAATCATATCCGGGCACATACATTCTGCGTGGAACACATTATTATTATGTAGGGTACAACAAGTCAGGTCGTCTTACGGTTGTGGACATGGATCTCGACAAGATGTTTCCTAAGATAGCAAACAGAGAGTATTAATAAAATGATTATCCGAATGCTGATGTTGCTATAAGTTTTGTTTAATAAAACTGCAATCTCTTAACTGATGATAAATATGCTTGCATCATACAATAATATTTTGTATATTTTCGATGTCAGTCAAATGAACGGTCTTACCGGATTGCAGATAATGAAGAATGATATTAAAGACTTTTTCAGACCTTTACGGCAGCCAATGGATAAAGATCCGTTGCTGCTATTCCTTATTATATTGATGGGTACATTTATAATACTTACATCATGTGTATGTGAGTCATTACCTGTAATATTGCTGCTTTCACTGTCTGTGTTTACCGTTACAGTACTGCTTTACTGCTTTATAAAAAACAATAAACGGCAATCGTGAAAACATAGTAGTATAAATCTTGAATACCATAACATATACCATGTGCAAACATTGTGATGTCAGATATAAAAACACTTTGGGCGTTTTATTGACAGTTCTCAAAAGGACTAACAATTGATAGAAACGATACGGGAGTGGGACGTTGCCTTATCGCTTTTTCCGTATAAATAACACGACTCCGGAGTCATCGCACAAGTTTATTTCCGTACCGTTATACCAATGCTACGGAAATAACGAAAAAGATTAATGATATTTAACTATTTATCCCTTAAATAATGCTTTGTATTAACATCGTTAAATTATTTTTTCTTTACTTTTACCACGCACAACGGTTACGGGGACTGTAATGTCGGGCTGTGATAAAACCGTTTCGTGCGCATTGTCTTATCCCGGATAAAGTCATGGAATGCAAATTACGCAGCGGGAAAGAGACAATATTTAAAGAATAAGATAACTGAAAACATTGAAGCATTATGAAATCCTTATCATTACCGAAAGCTCCTTCCTGACAAACAGAACACTTTTTCGGAAAACCGTCATATCCCCATGCCGTCATTACATGACCGGCATCTGGGAGTGAAACCAATATTACCACTCACTTTATAAACAAATCTTTATTTTTATGGAACACCATTCAAGTAAGAAAAGTATCCTGCCTGCCAACAGACGTCTGTCGCAGTTGGCTACGGGAGCAACGCTTGTATGCGCAATGCTCGCTGCCAATGCGGCTTCGTCAGATGCTTTTGCAGGCAGCCTGAAAAATTCTGTCGTGCAGACGGCGCAGCAGAAGAAAGAGATAAAAGGTCGTGTCACCGACCGCAACGGTGAGCCGCTCATAGGCGTCACCATTGCCGAGAAAGGCACGCAGAACCGTGCTATAACCGATGTGGACGGCTACTACACCATCAATGTGGAGTCGGCGGCTCCGGTCCTCGAAGTGTCGTATGTGGGTTACACCGCAAAGTCCGTGGTTGTGAACAACCGCTCCAACATAGACATCACCCTTGAGGAAGACCTCAAGACTCTGGGCGAGGTTGTGGTGCAGGGCTTCGGTCTCGCACAGAAGAAAGAGTCGCTCACGGGAGCCATCTCGAGCATAGGCGACAAGGACATATCGCGTACTCTGGCAACCACCACTTCGGGAGCCCTTGTGGGAAAGATTGCCGGAATAAATAGCCGTCAGGCAGACGGACGCCCGGGAGCGAGCACATCGCTGCAGATACGCAACATGGGCACTCCTCTCTACGTCATAGACGGTATAGTGAAAGATGAGGGACAGTTCAACAACCTCGACGTGAACGACATCGAGCAGGTGAGTGTGCTGAAGGACGCCTCCGCAGCCCTCTACGGTGTGCGCGCCGCCAACGGTGTGGTGGTCGTGACAACCAAGCACGGCAAGGTGAACGACAAGCCGTCCATTCAGGTGAACGGCTATTACGGATGGCAGAACAACTCGCGTATGGCGAAGCCTGCCGACATAGGCACATACATGCGTGCCTACACGGCGGCGCAGACCGTTCAGGGTGCCGACCTAACTTATTCGAGGGAAGACTACGCCAAGTGGATGCAGGGAAAGGAAGACGGCTACCGTCCGTTCGACTGGTACAAGTACATCTGGGTGACCTCTCCGCAGACCTACATCAACGTGAACACATCAGGAGGTTCTGAGAAGATAAACTATTACTTCTCCCTCGGACACCTCAAGCAGGACGCCGCCATACGCAACTACGGAGGGTTCTCGCGTACCAACGTGCAGATGAGCGTGGACGCCAGGATAACAAAGAAATTCACTGTGGGAGCGTCTATGAACGGACGCATAGAGACACGCCAGCAGCCCGGAGTGCCCGGAGGCGACGACTACTGGCTGCCGCAGTTCGCCGTCTACCGCAACCTTCCCACCAAGCGGCCCTTCGCCAACGACAACCCTAAATATCCGCAGAAGGTGTCGTCGGAGGCTGACACCAACTTCGGACTGCTCAACTACACCATGTCGGGCAAGTTCAAGGAGAGGTGGCGCGTGGCTCAGCTCAACGCGCACGCCGACTACGAGTTCCTGCCCGGACTCAAGGCGCAGTGGCTCGTGGGCTACTATCTGGCTTACCAGCAGCTCAACAACCACGAGTACACATGGAAGCTCTACGGCTATGACAAGGAAAACGACAGCTACTATGTCACCGACGAGATGAACAACCCGTGGCGCGAGCGTCGTCTCGGACATAAGGAGGAGCTCACGTCCAACCTCCGCCTCACATACGACAAGACCTTCGGACAGCACCACGTGGCTGCCGTCATAGGTCTGGACGCATCCAAGCTGCGCGCTCCTTCCACATGGGTACACGCCCAACCGGCAGCCAACTCGATGGAGCTTATCTACACCACCTCGATGGACGAGTATCAGGACACCGGCGACAACACCGAGACCCGTCTCGGATGGATAGGACGTCTCAACTACGACTTCGCCGGAAAATACCTCGTCGAGTTCACTGTCCGCCGAGACGGAGCGTGGAAGTGGGCTCCCGGCCACCGTTGGGGAACATTCCCCGCAGGGTCTGTGGGATGGCGCATCTCTGAGGAGGACTTCTGGAGAGACAGCAAGCTGGGCTCCATCTTCAACGACCTGAAGATACGCGCATCCTACGGTGTCGTGGGCGACGACAACATTGACGCCAACGTCTACAGGGCTTACGACTATATGAGCGGCTACAACTACAATCAGGGAGGCACCGCCATCGACGGCAAGTATGTCATCGGCTCGAAGGCGCGCGCGCTGCCTGCCACCACCTTCACGTGGATGAAGGCTCACATTCTCGACATCGGTATAGACTACGCCTTCTTCGGACAGCGTCTCACCGGTTCGCTCGACTACTTCAGCCGCAAGCGTACGGGTCTGCCCGCAAGCCGTTATGACGTGCTCATCCCTGTCGAGGTGGGATTCAGCCTGCCGCAGGAGAACCTCAATTCCGACGTGCGCCGCGGTTTCGACGGTGCCATCCGCTGGTCTGACAAGTATCGTGACGTGAACTATTCGGTAGGTTTCAACTTCACCTATGCGCGCCGCTACAACTGGGAACAGTACAAGCCGCGTTTCAGCAACTCATGGGATGAGTACCGCAACTCGGCATGGCACCGCTATGCCGGAATATTCTGGGGATACAAGAGCGACGGACAATTCCAGTCGTGGGAGGAGATAGCCAACTGGCCCGTGGACAACGACCAGAAGGGTAACCGCACTTTGCGTCCCGGCGACATAAAGTATAAGGACCTCAACGGCGACGGTGTGATAAACGACATGGACCTCCGTCCCATAGGTTATACCACCGACAACACGCCAAACTTCAACTACGGCATCAACCTCGCCATGCAGTGGCGCGGCTTCGACGTGGCTCTCGACTTCACAGGCGGCAGCGGCATGGGCTTCAACCCCAACTGGGAGCAGAAGCTTCCGTTCCACGACGGAGGAAACAACCCGCAGTACTACCTGAGCGACACATGGAGCCTGAGCGACATCTACGACGCCGGAAGCAAGCTCACCAGAGGCAAGTACCCCATGCCTCTCATCGGCAACAGCTCTCACAGCAACTATTGGAACAGCGACTTCTGGTTTGTCAACGTGAGCTACATCAAGCTGCGCAACTTCGAGGTGGGCTATACCTTCCCTGCCAAGTGGCTGTCGTTCATGAAGGCGCAGTCGCTGCGCGTATACTGCTCCGGCACCAACGTGTTCGTCATCACCAACAAGCCGGGATACGATCCTGAAGGCACCACCGACAGCGGTCTGCAGTATCCTACAACGCGCGTTATAAACATCGGTTTCAATCTCACATTCTAAAGCCTTTAAACGTTATGAAGACAAAACATATATTTGTGACAGCGCTCGCGGCAATCACCCTGAGCAGCTGCAACGGATTCCTCGACCAGGATCCTGACTCGATATATCCTGATGAAGTCGTGTTCGGCGATGCCAACATGATAGAGTCGGTGCTCTCAAACCTCTACAGCCGTGTGAACTACGGCATGAACCTCAACGACAGCTACAGCTTCACTTACATCGACGAGGCTGCGAAGATGGACGGAGGTCCGGACGAGCGGTCAACATATGAGGACAACCTGTGGCGGGTGTACGACTATGAGTTCGTGCGCGACTGCAACCAGTTCCTTGCGGGACTGAAGAAGTCGTCCGCACTGTCAGAGGCGGCTAAGAAACCGCTCGAGGGTGAGGTGCGCTTCCTCCGCGCATGGTGCTACTTCAACATGGTGCGCAGCCTTGGCGGCGTGCCGCTGATGGGCGACGAGGTGTTCGCCTACAACGGTCCGCAGGATGTGGGCAAGCTCACAAGGAAACGCTCCACGGAGGCTGAGTGTTACGACTACATCATCAGCGAGTGCAAGGCTGCCGCTGAGATAATGAGCACTTCCACCAACACCCATTCGGCACGTGCCAACAAGTGGACGGCTCTCATGCTGGAGGCGCGCGCGGCTGTGTATGCTGGCTCGCTCGCCAAGTACAACAACAAACTCGACAGACCCATAAAGACCGCCGGAGGCGAGGTGGGCATTCCAGCCAACCTGTCTGAAGGATATTATAAGACAGCCCTTGCCGCAGCCAAGGATGTCGTAAAGAACAGCCCCTACTCGCTTCAGGACACCAAGGAGAACAAGGGGGAGAACTTCTACAACGCCGTGTGCATAAAGGACAACAACACGGAGGTGATATGGAGCCGCGACTACGACTCGCCCACAAGCACCGTGAGTTTCTCCAATGCCAACATCCCGTCACAGTTCAAGGAAGACATAGACAACAGCTATGCCGGACCGACGCTCAACATGGTTGAGATGTTCGAGCCGCTGCAGACCGACAAGCCCGGTGAGGGAGAGCCTTTGAAAACCAAAAACGCCGACGGCTCGCCGGTGTTCTACAAGACCGCAAGCGCACCGTTCGACTCGCGCGACCCGCGTCTCTACGGCTCTGTGCTCTATCCGGGCGGAAAGTTCCGCGGCGCGCCGTGTCTGCTCCAGGCAGGACAGGCTTATCAGGAGAACGGCGTGTGGAAGTTCCGCACGGGCGACCTCAACTCTGTCGATGCCGACGGCAATGTCATAACATCCATAAACGGACCGAAGTACAGCAACCAGCAGTTCATAAACAAGACGGGATTCTATTTCCGCAAGTTCCTCGACGAGTCCGCAGGTTCGTCGCTGCGCAACGGTGCCCGCTCCGACATGTGGTGGGTCTACTTCCGCATGGCTGAGGCTTACCTCATAGCCTGCGAGGCATCCTTCGAGCTCGGCGACAACAGCAGCGCGCTCACCTACATAAACGCAGTGCGCAAACGTGCGGGGGTACAGCCTCTGACCACAGTCACCTTCGACAACATAGTGCATGAGAACGCCGTGGAGTTCGCATTCGAGTTCCACCGCTGGTGGGACCTCAAACGCTGGCGTCTTGCCGACAAGATTTTCAACGGCAACAGCAGCGACCGCAGGGCACGCCACCGCATGCTGTGGCCCTATCTCGTGGTAGACCCGGGCAACCCGCACAACGGGGAGTGGATGTTTGTGGAGGACTTCTACTGGATGTCGCCCAACGCCCGCTACTTCCAGGCAAAGAACTACTACAACTTCATAGACAACAGCTGGATTGACAAGAACCCGCTGCTCGTGAAGAATCCCTATCAGTAAGGAGTGAGGAATGTATAGGGATATAAAGGTGAGAAAGCATACTGTAAGTGAAATTTAAATACAAAACGCAAAAGATATTATGAAAAAGATATTGTTCAACATAGTGCTCGCGCTGGCTGCCGCAGCGGGTCTGAGCTCATGCGGATACGACAACTTCGACGAGCCTGAGACAACGTTCACCGGAAGCGTGAGGTATAAGGGTGAGAGCCTGCAGCTCCGGGGCACGTCGGGAGCGGTGTGCGTGCAGCTCTATCAGGTGGGCTTCCCGCTCAAGTCGCCCATCAACGTGTATGTCAACCAGGACGGAAAGTTCTCCGCCAGAGTGTTCAAGGGGCATTACAAGCTTGTCACCAGAGACAACAACGGACCGTGGGTCAACTCGCGCGACTCCATTGACGTGAACGTGAAGGGCGCGACCAATGTCGATATAGAGGTGAAGCCGTATTTCCTTCTGGGCAACGCCACCGCCACAGTGAGCGGCAACACCGTCACGGCTACGTTCAACATCGAGCGCATCGTGGACGACGCTGCCATCGAGAGCGTGTATCTCTGTTTCGGACATACAATGCTCTGCGATGCTGCGCAGAACGATTTCCGCATCGACATCCCTGCGTCTGACCTGCATGTAGGGCAGAACTCCGTCACGCGCACATTCACCGACGCGCAGATAAAGAAGATGAAGAGCATCGGCTACACACGTCTCGTGACGCGCATCGGACTGAAGAGCACCGCCACATCGGAGTGCATCTATTCGCCCGTCATCACGCTGAAGTGACGCCGCACACAGGTTTTTAGCCGGGATAGGGTCACCCGTTCCGGCACCGTGTGTGTCACTCATGGCACCGCACATGCGAGTTTAGTGCTTTACATAACAGTTTTTCATGAGGGCGTGTCAGATATATACCTGTCTGATGCGCCCTCTTTTTCTCAGGTCATGAGGTGTGACGCTTTTCCCAATCATGACATGCCATCACACCGCCAACGCCTCTTTCCCGTCCAACCGAAGATTATTCGTTACCATCCCGTCCTGCCGCCATCAGGTAAATGAGCAGTAATCCAATCATAATATTCGCTGCCTGCAAAAGTAGAGACGCAAAATCTTGCGTCTCACAAGCAAGGAATGCACAATAAACTGAGGCGAAATATGCCTGTCATTGCTGAGTTTGTTGCTCGTGAGACGCAAAATTTTGCGTCTCTACTGGGCTGCCGCCATTGAGCGGGTAATGAGGAAATGGCAATTGCTCGGTACATACCGGAATGCATGAATATACGGTTCTGGCAGTAAAAAATCTTTACAAAGCAAAATCGCGAAACAGGAAATGCGAAGGCACTAAAACCGTATAAAAAGCGCATGCGGACTCATTCCGCCGGTGCTTCAGCCGCTTATGTTGTGCGGAAAAGCCTTTTCCGGCTTTCCAAAACACCATTCCCGCATGCCGGAACACATCCTTCCATCACCCCGGAAAGCCTTTTCCGCAATCCCGAAAAGCCTTTCCTGCATGTCGGGAAAAGCCCGTCCGTGTCATATTTGAGTGTATCAGACTGACCTTCAGACATATACGTAAAATGCGAATAAACGGTGTATTTGCGTCCGTGAACCTCTGCCGTGGGCTGTGGGACGCTCTCGCGGAGTTGAGGAAGAGCGTGAATGAATAATTATGCATAAATGGCAAGGAGGAAAAGGTTGGGAAGTCCGACTATACATTCGGTCTTAGCTTCTGAATAACGGATAAGCGGCTGTTTATGACTTGTGCTGTCGGCAAGTCTTGAACAGCCGCTTGTGTATTGTCGCGATGCGGGATTAATCCCGCATCGGTTATTAGACTTCCATTCTTATTTCGTGCTGCTGTCAGCCAGATTGCATTCGGCTTTATCGAAGATGTAGCGGGCTACATCGAGAAAAAGCTGAATGTAAGATGACGGCAGCAGTGCGGAAGAAGGATGAAGAGCTGGCAATAAACCTTAAATGTACAATCAGCGTTCTAATGACCGATGCGGGATTATCTCACGATTTTCTTTCCTCCTACGATATAAATTCCATGTCCCATGCTGTCTATATCGTCTCCCAGATAGCGTCCGTCGATGCTGTATACACGTCTGTCGGAAGCTTTTCCGTTCACGGTCACGCCGCCTATGCCGTCAGTGACAGGCTTCGACACCCTCACCTCGTCGAGGAACTGGCGCATGGACGACGCGAACTTCAGACGTCCCTTGCCGCTCATGTCAAGCGTCATCTCACACTGCCGCCACTTCTCTTCCGTGATGTCAAACGTTCCTATTTCGGTCTCCGTGCCCGTGCTGCTGTCTATGAAGCTCACGGTCATGGTGCTTTCCTCACCGCTCCACGGACCGGCGAGACAGCTAAGCACGGCTCCCTTCTCAGCCACAAACTCCGGAGAGGTGAGCGAGCCGGGCGTGCTCTTCGTGCCGAAACGCGCGCACTGTGCTCCGGCATACTGCTTCACGCCGGTCCATCCTTCGAGGTCGGTGAGCAGGGCTGAGCCTCCCATGCCTGTCCACATGCCGTCGTTGCCTCACTGGCTGGAGTTGTCGTCGAAGGTCTCGAGCAGCAGGTAGGCGTCGCGCTCCACCGGTGTGGAGTGGAAACGGAACGATATTGTCCCGTCAGCGTCCTTCTTTATGTCCGTGACAGACATGCCGAGGCTCTTCCGTCCGTCCGCGTTCTTCGAGTACCACAGCGGTTTCGGCATCGAGATGCTGTTCAGGCAGTCGTTCCCTCCGTACGGATAGAGGTCGCCCATGATGTCGGTAGTGTCGGTCGTTGCAGAGTTGTCGGCATGGAATATGGTGCAGCGTTGTCTCTCGCTGTCGTTGTTCACGGTGTTCTCATACCACACCTTCTCGTCATAGTCCACGTGCATCGCCATGAGTCCCGACGCGAACTGTGCGGCGTCCCATCCTGTCTGGCGGCGGTTTTCAAGGATGATGAACTCGTCCTTGTTGCCGCTGTTGTATATTATGTAAGCCTCTCCGCCCTCGCTCGTGGGCTTGAGAGCCGTCACCTCCGTATCTTCCGTCAGTTCCACTGGAGTGATCCAGCCTGCCACCCACTTCTCGTATGCGGTGTAGCCCGACGGAGTGAACCCGCCGTCGTTGTAGCTTCCGTAGTCCATGAGGTCCCATCTGTCCATGCCGAAGTTGCTCGCGCCATACTGCGATGTGTCATACATGTCGGGATAGCCCAGACAGTGTGAGAACTCGTGGCATATCGTTCCGATGCCGTCCACGGTCTCCTTGTAGTTGTCCCTGTCGTCGAGAGTCATCTCGCAGCTGCACGCATAGGTGTTTATGTCCACGTTGTCGAGATTGAGCTTGCTGCCGTAGTCGCTGTCGGAGAGGGTCCACTTGTGGGGCCATATGGTGTCTTCCGACCCGCCTGACGCCTCGCCCATTCCGGCGTAGAGGGCGAACACCTGGTCCACCTCGCCGTCGCCGTCCCAGTCATAGTCGACGAAGTTCACCTCACCGTCTATCGCCTTGCACGCCTCGGCTACCATCTCGCCCGCACGGGCGTCACCGCTTATCCCGGCGTTCTGTCCGTAGTAAGCGTATCCGTTGGGCATTGTCACCGGACCGACGACGTCGAACTCCACATCGAACACACCGTTGCTCTGTGCCTTGAAATAGTCTCTCACACTGCCGTGGAAACCGTCCTCCGTCGTGAATCCAGGTTCGTTTGCCACGCCTTTGTAGAAGGTGAGGTCGTGAGAGTCCTTGAATTTCTTGTCGCTGAACTGCACAAGGATTATCAGTCCCTTCTTCTTTCCCTCGAACACCTTGCCCGTTCCGCCCGCGAGCTTGCGCGCCCTTGCGCGGTTGGCGTTGTCGAACACCGCCCGGCGCGCCTTGGCATGAGCTGCCAGAACGGTCTTTTCCACCTTTGTGTACACACCGTCTGACCCGATGACATAGCAGTCGCCGCTCTCCGACTGATAGTAGTGCACGATGTCGTCTCCCGTCAGTCGGGCGCGCACTTCCTGTCCGTCAGCCAGGCGCAGGGTTTTCCAAAGCCCCCGCTTGGCTGGAACGGCAGCCGCTCCGAGTACAAGCGAGAGCATGACAGAACAAATAAAAAGTCTTTTCATATCTACAAATGTTTGAATAAATAAGCCTTTTGGTAAAGCAGCCACAAAACTACAAATTATTTACTAAATATCGTATAATAGTTACGGATATACGTGTTTTTTCGTAATTTTGCCTTATAAATAATCCAAAAACCGAACAATTGAGAATGAAAAGACAACATTTCATACTGCCTTTGGCATGTGTGGCGGTGCTCGCAGGATGCTCCGCACGCAGCAACACCGACGACGCAACATTGCAGCAGATACCGTTCCAGCAGGTGACTCTGGAGGACAACTTCTGGCTTCCGCGCCTGAAGACACAGAAAGAGGTGCTCGTGCCGTTCGCGCTCGACAAGGTGCGTCCTGCCATGGACAACCTGCGCAAGACGGGAAACTGGCTTCACGGGGTGAAGGACGAACTGCCTTTCCCCCACCGCTTCGTGGCGTCAGACCTCTACAAGGTGATGGAGGGGGCGGCTTATCTGCTCACTTTGGAGAGGGACGCCGCGCTCGAGCACACCATGGACAGCATCATCGACCTCATAGGGCGCGCCCAGCAGGACGACGGCTATCTGTATGAGGCGCACACCACGGGCGTCTCCGCAAACCACGAACACTGGGGCGGGGCGGGCATGGGCGACCGCCCTTACTCGTGGGTGGTGCACAGCCATGAGCTATACAACATGGGTCACATGTATGAGGGAGCCGTAGCCTACTGGCAGGCAACGGGCAAGGACAAGTGGCTGAGGATAGCAGAGAAGAACGCGCGGCACATAAACCACGTGTTCTTCGAGGGCGACCCGAATTACAACGGAGGCAAATCGGTGAACCAGGCACCGGGACATGAGGAGATAGAGCTTGCGCTGGTGAAGCTCTTCCACGCCACGGGCGACACGCTGTATCTCAACATGGCGAAGCGTTTCATAGACATACGCGGAGTGACATACCGCCCGGACGGCGACGGGGTGATGAGCCCGAGCTACGCCCAGCAGCATCTTCCGGTGAGACAGCAGACAAAGGCTGTGGGTCACGCCGTGCGAGCCACATATCTCTATTCGGGCATGGCTGACGTCATGGCGCAGACAGGCGACACCACGCTGCGACCCGCCCTCGACAGCATCTGGACCAACATCGTGGACACACGGATGCACATCACCGGCGGACTGGGAGCCGTACACGGCATCGAGGGATTCGGTCCGGAATATCTGCTTCCCAACAAGGAGGCTTACAACGAGACGTGCGCGGCTGTGGGCAACGTGATGTTCAACTACCGCATGTTCATGGCTGAGAAGGACGCCAGATACATAGACGTGGCTGAGGTGGCTCTCTACAACAACGTGCTGGCGGGCGTCAGCCTCTCGGGAAACAGGTTCTTCTATGTCAACCCGCTCGAGACCGACAGCCGGCAGGCGTTCAACCAGGGTGTGAAAGGACGCTCGCCGTGGTTCGGCACGGCATGCTGCCCGTCAAACATAGCGCGCCTCATACCGCAGATTCCGGGCATGATGTATGCCTATACCGACGATGACATATACTGCACCTTCTATGCCGGCACATCCACGGTGATACCGCTGAAGAAGGGAAAGGTGAGCCTGAGCCAGCAGACTGAATATCCGTTCGGCGAGACAATACGTTTCGAGATAAGTCCCGAAGGCGGCAGCGGCAGGTTCGCCCTCCACCTGCGCATCCCCACATGGACCGGCACGCAGTTCGTTCCGGGCAGGCTCTACTCGTATGCTGGTGACAGCCGTGTCGCATGGCAGCTGCTGGTGAACGGTGAGGAGGTGAAGGCTGTGCCAGAGAAAGGCTTTGTCACGGTCAGCCGCACATGGAAACGGGGCGACCGCGTGGAGCTGCGCCTGCCCATGCCGGTGCGCTTCAACAGGGCGTTGCCGCAGGTAGAGGCTGACAGAGGACGGCTCTGCGTCACGCGCGGACCGCTCGTCTACTGCGCCGAGGCGGTGGACAACGCCGCCATGCCGGCAAGCTACGTGCTCTCGCCCGACGACGCGACAGGTGTGAGGAAAGCCTCGGACGGACCGCTCAAGGGCATCGACTTCGTGACGGTGGAGGCGCGCTCTGTGCAGGACGGAGCCGACGGCACCCTCACGATGGTGCCCTACTATGCGTGGGACAACCGTGGCGACGGTGCCATGACAGTGTGGATGGCAGACAACGACAGCCTTGCGAGGGTGTCCATACCGGTCATCCCGGAATACATCTCCGACGTGAAAGCCACGCACACATTCGAACAGGACGACGTGCTTGCTATGGTGACGAACGGCTACCCCGCCTCTTCGCACGACACGTCCATACCGCGCTGGACAAGCTGGCCCGAGAAAGGAAGGGAGCAGACCGTCGAGATGACTCTCAAACGTCCGCTCAGGCTGCAGAGCCTCTCGGTGTACTGGTATGACGACAACGGCGGGGTGCAGGTGCCGCAGTCGTGGACTCTCGAGTACAAGGCTGACGGACAGTGGAAGCCTTTCCCCATCTACGTCACCGACGAATACCGCGTTCTGAAGGACCAATACAACATGGTGCACCCCGGCGAGGACATCACGGCGGAGGCGTTGAGGCTCCACATAGTGCCTGAAGCCGATGCGGCGGCAGGCATACTGAGCGTGCAGATAGAGGAGGTGAAGTGAGACCGGCGTGAGGTCTCGCCTCACTTCGGCTCCGGCTTGTACATACGGCATCTGATCACCTTGCGGTTTTTGTCGGCTATCCAGCACGATGCGAGTTTCGGAGACTTCAGACCAGCCTTCTCCCAGCCTTCCCAATATATAATGACATGATGGTAAATGTCCTCCGGGAGCGTCCCTTCCGGTATCTCGTCCTTTTTGAAATCCCTGTATTTCTCCGGTATCCAGTCGTATTTAAGAAACTTGAATGTGCTCTCGCCGATAGTGGGATATATCTCGCCGACGTCTCTCATGTCTGTCCAGCACTCGCCTTTCTTTGTGTGATACACCAGATGGTTGAGCGCGATGCCGGTGAGTATCCTTATCCGCTCAGCCTTTTTGAGTGAGGCGACAGACTTCCCGTACGCATACTTCTTGCCGCGTAGCTGCCCGTCGGTTGGTATCTCGTACTTCTTGGGACGGCGCGGAGCGTTCCTGAATATCTCCGATGTCGGAACCTTGTCCTTCATGTCGAAGTTGTTGCCGTAGACTGTCACGTCATACGTATATTCCGACAACAATACGTTGAAGTTCTCTTCCATCATTGCTGTGGCAGGACGCCCTATCTCCGGCTCGGTATCGTCAAAAACGAAAGGATAATATTCCTTGCCTATGATATCTATATGATAAATGTATCTGTCGGACGGCGCGAAAGCCCTTATCACACTGTCCTTTTCTTTAGGATGATAAAAGTTATATATCCATTCCACGTAACTCCCGTCGAAATCATTCTGATATATGAGTGCGACAGACTCCTTACCAATATTGCTGTCGTGAAAGTAATCCCTCATCCTCGCCGTTATCACACTGTCGCGCTCGTGCCACGGCATCTTGCTGAGACGTGTCTGGGCTTGCGCAAGAATGCCCTGACATAGGAATAATAGTATAAAGAGGTGTTTCATAATGTGTGTTTTTAGGTTATGAATATCCGCTAATATAGCGATAAATGTGCATACCGCGCTTGCAATATGACATGAATTGAGATGAGATTTAACTTAATTTGCCACATGCCTATGATTTTATTACATTTTATGACGGTTTTTAACGTATAGCGGATGAGGCGTCAGCACGGAATGAAAGGAAAAAGGTTATTGGATAGGGAAGAGTGTGTGGGGATATGTGCAAAACACTATCGCACCAGTTTGCATATTTTTTTGTATTAAAATAATGATGGCGTCAGCCCAGTAGAGACGCAAAATTTTGCGTCTCCCGAGCAAAAAGCGCGGCAATGACAGGCATATAATAGCATTTGTTTATATGTCCATAAACATCTCGTTTAGTTCCATATTTAATTCCAGATGATTTAATTTGATTTTCAAAAATATAGCCATAGTCAAATATCGCTGTATCTCCAGTTTTTTTACTCATAATATTTGTCTCCTTCTTTACTTTGATTTTATACTTTTATTTGTATTTTGCTTATGAAATGGAATTTCCCAAAATTCCGTTGATAAGGCATCGTTTTTTTCAAGGTCTGTAAATTCAAAGCTATCAGAAATTTCATTAAAATATTTATTTATGTTCGGATATTCCGATAAATTAATTACTTCTCTAATAACAATCACATTGGTGCTATTATCCGAAACATACGCAAGTTTTATTAATGCATATCCATCATCAACTTCATATTCGGGATATAAGATATCCCTACCTTTTGTTATAGAGAAATTTAAAACTGTGTAATTAGATGAGTTTATTTTTGCAACCACTTTATTTTTCATAAGCATTGAATTAGAATCAACCTTAATCAAATTACAATTAAAACTAACCGTATACGATTCAAATATTGTATGTGCTGTAAAGGTCACATCAAACGAGCCCGAATTTTTGGAATCAATATTTAAATTTTCTAAGTCAAATTTCTTTAAGCTGAAAAAATTCTCTAAATTTTTTGCCGCACTATAATTCACAGAAACACTGTTTCCGATATTATCACGTATTGGATGACATCTCTCGCCATATCTCCAAATCGAAATATCTTCTTTAGTTATACACGATGGACAATATGGTTCCCAGTAGTCTGGAAGTGTAGTATGTGCATTATTTGTTCCATAAAATT